>Ga0224525_1000309_pt1 | contig 23346 bp, 17 predicted proteins | sample CFST100metaG_FD_179874 | JGI IMG/M metagenome (GOLD analysis project Ga0224525, IMG submission 179874) | Peat soil microbial communities from Stordalen Mire, Sweden - C.F.S.T100 | ecosystem: Environmental > Terrestrial > Soil > Wetlands > Peat | place: Sweden: Norrbotten County, Stordalen Mire...
GCTCTGGGGGCTTTGGGTCTATTTGATTGATGAGAAAAAAAGAGACGATTTTTTTAAGAAAATAGCCGGCGTTAGCAAGATGCCTTTTTAATCTATTACTGGAGCAAAATCTCCATCTAAATAATAACTAGAAAATATATGCCAGAAATAAACAGTCCGGAAAATTCGCGGCTTGAGGAAATCGAGGAACTGGAAAGGCAGCTAGCGGAGAAAAAAGCGGCGGCTAATATTGAGAGCGGTATGAATCAGGTCGAGAGACAGATGGAAATTTCCCGGGAGAATCTGCCGGAGTTCCAGACGCAAATCGCAGCGCCGACACCGACATCTCAGGCTGCGCAGACTGATGTGAAGAGTGATAAAAAGAAGGAGATCGAGCAGGATGCCAGATCGATTGCAGCGATGGATGAGACCCGAAAAGTGGAAACGCTGGTTGCGATCGCTCTTGAAAAAGGGATTACATACAGCATCGAAGTCGCTAATAGTTTGCAGGATCCTTATATACTGGACACGCTTCACGATAAACTGATCGGGGAACTTCATGATCGGCTTGTTAAAGAGAATAAGTTAAAGGATTTGTAGATATAAAAGGAGTCATGGTTTTAAAATTCCCCTCTTGAGAGGGGTGGCGCAAGATAGCTTTAGCTATCTGTGTGCGGGGTGTGTAAACCGATTAACAACTTATAACTCATAACCGATAACGCGACAATCTTTGGTATTATGTATTTTTGTCATAAGTTATCAGTTGTAAGTTATAAGTTATTTCAACACACCCCTCGCCGTATCATAGCTTCGCTATAATACAAGCTCTTACCCCTCTCAAGAGGGGAATCAAAAATGCAAACTCATAGCTCTCGTTTATAACTCTCGCGATTTATATTCTTAATTGCAGTTCCAAAATTTTGCTTGGATGACGTTTTTGTTTTATAATGAGAATGAGCTTATTAAAATACATTATGGAAACAGAACTTTTCGGTTACATATTCGAAGTGGGCGCATGGGAGATTGTCGGATTTTTTTTCGGCATTTTCGCTTTGGCGGTTTTGGCGGTCTTATATAAGAGATTCAGAAGCTCAGGCAAGATTACCAGGTCGCTCAATATGGCGATTCTCCAGGTTTCGGTTTCCAAGAAACAGGAACAGAAAGAAAGGAACACTGCCGAGGAAAGGAAGATGAGCATTTCAGTGATGGAACAGCTTTTTTCCAGTCTTAGCAATATCCGCGAACCGATGTTGACGCGGCTTTTTTATGGGCCGTTTTATATGTCTTTCGAGATTTCAACTCCGACCAATACCAATGAAATATTTTTTTATGTCGGAGTTCCGAAGAAATTCCTGTCTATTATGGAAAAACAGATCCATAGTTTTTATCCTGACGCGAATATCGAAAGGATAAATGACTATAATATTTTCGTTCCGAGCGGCGGCGCGGCAGGATCATATATGATTCTCAAAAAAGATTTTATCTTTCCTATAAGAACCTATCAGAACCTTGAAGCCGATCCGATTTCAAGCATTACGAGCGCGCTTTCCAAAATCCCGTTGGGAGAAGGTGCCGCGTTCCAGGTTATAATGCGGCCGGCGGGAAGCATCTGGCAGGAAAAAAGCAAGAGAATCATAAAGCTGATGCAAAAAGGAAAGGGTTTTGACGGGGAAGTTGGCAAGCATTCAACTGTCGTGAAAACATTCAGATTTATTCTTGATCTTATAATGGATTCCAAGAAGAAAGAGGAAGAAAAGCCGGTAGCACTTACACCTATACAGGAAGAAACCATAAAAGCCGTCGAGGCGAAAGCCGGGAAAATCGGTTTTGAAACGAACATCAGGCTTGTCACTTCCGCACCGACCAAGGAGAAGGCGGAGAATCTTCTTAAAGAGTTGGAAAATTCTTTTACGCAATTCAATGCGCCCAATGCCAACGGTTTCAGGATCGTTGAGGCATTTCTCAGTAAATCCAAATTTTTGAACAAGACATTATACAATTTCATTTTCAGAAATTTTGAAGATAAGCGTAAGATGATTCTTAACACGGAAGAGCTTTCCAGTCTTTTTCATTTCCCGATTGCGACAACGGAAACGCCGCAAATCAAGTGGCAGAAATCGAAACAAGCTCCGCCGCCTTCCGTCATACCGAGCACGGGCCTTATTTTGGGACACAGCGTTTATAGGGGGGAAGATAAGGTTGTAAGGATAGACAGAGAGGATCGTCAGAGACATATGTATATCGTGGGACAGACTGGAACCGGAAAGTCAGGATTTTTGGGTGAGATGATCAAGCAAGACATCAAAAATGGCGAGGGGCTTTGTGTGATTGATCCGCACGGCGACCTCATCGAGGAAGTGCTGGAAGCCGTGCCGAAAGAAAGGGCGGAGGATGTCGTCCTCTTTGATCCTTCGAACATGGAAAGACCGATAGGGTTGAATCTGCTTGAGTATGATCCGAAATATCCGGAACAAAAAACTTTCGTCATCAACGAGATGATCAAGATTTTTGATAAATTATACGACCTTTCAAAAACCGGAGGACCGATGTTTGAGCAGTATATGCGAAACGCGATGCTTCTCATCATGGATGATCCGGAATCCGGTTCAACGCTCATCGAGATTTCGAAAGTCATGGCGGATGCGGAATTCAGAAAACATAAATTGTCGAAATGCAAGAATTTCATCGTCAGAGATTTTTGGCAGAAAGAAGCGGAAAAAGCCGGTGGAGAAGCGGCACTTGCCAATATGGTGCCTTATATCACCAGCAAGCTGACACAATTTATTTCCAACGACACGATGCGTCCGATTATCGGCCAGCAGCACAGCTCTATAAATTTCCGAGAAATCATGGACAATCGGAAAATTCTGCTTGTTAATCTTTCGAAGGGGAAAATCGGCGAACAGAATGCATATCTTTTGGGATTGGTTCTGGTCGGAAAAATCCTTATTTCCTCACTCAGCCGCACGGACATTCCTCAGGAAGAGAGAAAGGATTTCTATCTGTATATTGACGAGTTTCAAAATTTCACAACTGATAGCATCTCGACTATCCTTTCCGAAGCGAGAAAATATAGATTATCACTCACGCTCGCGCATCAATTTCTGGGACAACTGCCAGAACCGATCCAAAAATCCGTTTTTGGAAATGTGGGAACGATCTGCTCTTTCCGTGTCGGACCGGAAGATGCGGAATTCTTGGCCAAACAGTTCGCTCCGATTTTCAACGAACAGGATTTGATAAATATTGAAAACTACAATCTATATGTGAAGCTTATGATAAACGGCATGATAAGCGGCGGCTTCAACATGCAGACTTATCCGCCGACCAGAGGCAATAAAGAGCTTGCGGAAAACATCAGACAGCTATCAATGCTCAAATTCGGAAGAGATCGGGAAGTGGTGGAAAGGGAGATTTTGCAGAGGACGAATTTGATATGAAATTCAAGTTGTAATCTGAGCAGATCATAAATAGGTTGCATGAGATAATTGCAGATAGCGTGGCTTGTTCAAAATTATAATCAAATGTATAAATTTTATTAAGTCTAAATCAAAAATATGGATTTTGAAAATTTTTCTGGAGAAATACAGGAGTCGCAAGAAAATGATAATGAAAAAGAAAATGAAAAAAATATGCCAAAGAGCTATCTTTCCACTAAGATAGAGAAGTATATAGAGCAATCATCGTGGGTTACTCCCAGTTTGCCTGAAGGAAAAAGTTTAAATAATTCTTATTTGAAACATGAAGTAAATACTCTTATCGACATGTTAAAAGAATGTAAACTTGATGGCACTTCTGATGAATATAAGGGGGTGATGAAAGAAATTGCAAAAAAAATAACAATCGACTTAGATACATTTAACGTCGGAGGAATGGATAGGAACGACAAAGGAGTGGTAGCGGATATTTTTGAAAATATGAAATTTGTTGCAAGAGCAATTCCCGAAGAAGATAAAGATGGAGGAGCGGAAATTAATACGGAAGAAGCATCTAAATTTGATGAGTTTGTTATAAACTTAAAAATTCTTCAGCAAGACATACAAGATATTTTGCCTGTTGAAATGATTCATAATTATAAACATAATTATATCTTGAAATTGGAAGCCCATTCCCTCATTGATTTGCTCAAGAAACAGGATTATTTTTCAGCGCCGGAGGATTGCAAAGCTCTCCTAAAAGGAATAATCGAAAAAATTCAAAACGAAATGAATGAATTCGATGAAACAGACCTTGATGAGTCAAGTAAGAAAAAGATAGAAGAAGTCAGAAAAGGTATAGAACTAATTTTAAGTTATCTTTAAATTAATCTGGGATAAAAAATCATCTTGTCATTCCAGCCTTGCGTAATATTAGCGATAACTTAGAGAAACCTCGAATTGGTTTATAATTGATTTCAACAAAAAATACTTAAACAGGTATAAAGATAGACGAAATATGACATAAATGTGTCATGAGATTCATCTCACGACGTTGTTTATATTTTATCCGATTCTCTTGCCATATTTTATTTTCTTGCTATAATACGGAAGTGAAAATTGATATGGATTTTGCGGGTGTCGTATAATGGCTTATTATATCAGCCTTCCAAGCTGAGGACGTGGGTTCGATTCCCATCACCCGCTCATTCTTAAAAACACCGTTTTTAAGCGGTGTTTTTGGTTTTTCGAGACTTGACAAAAATTAAGGTTATGTTAACTTATTAATTACAATCTGAATTGGAGGATTAATATTGGTTAAAAGTAAAGGACAGGCTATTGAAACTAAAAGCCTAGACAAAAAGGCTATTCTGAATGAGCTGAGTAGTGCTTTTCAGCATGTTGAAAGAGAAGCGATTGTTCATGTTCTGATAGAAGCCATGTTTAGGAACAAAATAAAAATAGGAGAGAAAATTGACGGCAAAAAGATAGGCGAAACAATCACAATTCTTTCACAAGAAAACAAGCTCCATTTTATGCTAGTATCTTTTCCAGTGGATTGTCTCAATGAGTTTGAAGTCATGGAAAATGAGGGCATGATGGAAATTGAAAAAGACGAAGAAGGTGTCTGGAAAGTATTAACTGTTGTGCCAAATACAAAGCTAGCACAAGTTATAAGCAAATTTATTGAACAGGAGGAAACAACATTATCAGAAAAGAAAATATAAAAATTGGCCATTTTTCTTCTAAACTTGAAGGAAAACCAGTAACAATACAAGCCATGGTACTTTACCCATTAAAGGAAGATGAGATAAAACCATTGAAGTTTCCAGAACGGATAACTGGTGTCAAAAAAGTCGAGGAGGTAATATATCGTTTGTTTTCCCATGGAGACGGATCCACAAATTTGTTCTTAGTGTATACCGAACACTGTGTATTTTGCTGGAACGATAGATCTGAAGAAATCATCGCACAAGCAAATACGCCTGAAGAAATCATCGGAAAAATAATCGACCTTTTCGAACAGGAAGATTATCTTGGTCGGGCAATAGAAATTCTTGAAGATTATAAAGAGGAAAAGGCATTATAAAATTAAGGGGAAATTTCTAAGATTCCAATAAAAGTCCGGCTGTCTTGTTGTAAGACATGCCGGCATTTTTTATTAATATCTTTTTGCATTTAAAATAGAAGACAATGAAATAAAGATAAACGCTAATCAACATTATTGAAATTATCCAATATGGGAATAACAAGAGGTCTGACCTTTCAGATGTTTAAAAAGGTCAGTCCTCGAGATTTATAGCTTGCCAGATATAGCTAACGAGGTCCGACCTTAAAACATCTGAAAGGTCGCACCTCTTTATCATTGGTAATTTGATTTATAAACGAGCTTGTGTTATAAATATTATGAATGATTTCTTAGAATAATTAGATGAATAAGATAGATAAAAACAATTTGAAGGGAAACATAAGCAAGCTTACCTTGATGAGTTTTGTGGATGGGATGTGGTTTACTGGTCCCATATATATACTTTTTCTTTTGGACAAAGGAATAAGCTTTACACAGATCGGACTCATTATGGGAGGAAATTATATGATGTCTTTCATTTTCGACATCCCTTCCAGCATCTGGGCGGATAAATATTCGCGAAAATTTATCCTGGTTTTGGGCGGCTTGGCTCTTATGCTCTGCAATGTCTTGATTTATGCATCCGATTCTTTTGTGATGTTTTTTGCAGCTTTCTGTCTTGCCGGCATAGGGAATGCGCTTATAACGGGAACTTACAATGCTTTTTTCTATGATACTTTGCTTTCTGCCGGGAAAGAAAAACAATATGACAATATCCTGTCCAAATTATTAAAATATTCTTTCGCGAGTAGGATGATATCTTCTATTGCCGGAGCATATATGTATCATATAGACCCCAAATTGCCTTTCCTTCTAACCGCATTCGCAGACTTGGCATATGTGATGGTGGCCTTATATCTCCAGGAACCTATGCGCGAAAAAAGCATCAGCAGGTATTTCACGCAGATAAAAGAAGGATTGGTTTTTCTCTTGAAACATAAGTTGGTTTGGAACACAATCATCATATTTTCCATCGCAGGCGCAATGTGGGACGTTCTCTTCAACTATTCTCAACCTGCAATGGAAGTATCTCGAATTCCCGTTGTCTATTTCGGAATCATATATGCTTTGGGAAACCTTTTTGGATTGCTGGGCGCAAGTTTTTATTCAAAAATCAAATCTAAAATTGATTGGAGAGGAGTTATGATACTTTATCTCCTTATCGATATTGCAGTTTCGTTTTTCTTCGGCACGCAAGTTGCATCCTTGGCTATCCTTTCCGTTGCGCTCTTAACTTTCTCTTCAGGCTCTTTTGATATTTTCATAGGCGGCATTGTTCATGACGTCATTCCTTCCTCTCACCGCGCAACAACACTCAGCATCCGCAATCAGATGTATATGCTTTTCTCTCTGGTTCTTATCAACATCGTGAGCTTTTTTATGGATCGCAGTTCTTTCCTTATCGGAATGTTGATTAGCGCCGCCATAGTATTGATGGCGCTGTTGGCATTTTTAAGAGTGAGTGATAAGAGGCTTGAAGTCGTGTCAGCCGAGTAACTCTATGCGTTTTTCATTGGAAATTCTGGAATATAAAAACGCCATATTTAAAAGGCGTTTTTATATGTTTAGGACTTGTTCGCTTGACACTTTGTCATTGCGAGAAGCCGGTACTCCGGCTTAGCCTGTTCCCGCGAAGGCGGGGAAAGCAATCCCGTAACTATGCGGTATAAGCGTTATATAAAGTATAGTGAATTATGGTAACGGGATTGCCACGGCGGAGTACCGCCTCGCAATGACAAGCCAGACGCGTAAGTCCTGATATTATGGGAACCGCTTTTTTATTTCCTTTCCGCGCTGCCAACTTTGTCTGTACTTTTGCTCCTGGGTATGACAGCTATGGTCTGAATTTCATCGATATCTTCCTGGATCTCGTCAACATCCTCTTGAATTTCATCGACGTCTTCCTGGATTTCATCGATATCGTCTCCGATTTCTTCCAGACTTCTGTGGGATTTATTGATAGACATCTGAATGAATATGGAGAGATAAATCGCTTCCAGGGAAACGGCGGTGGTCAAAACGAGAAGAATCGTATCCCAATTCAAAAATCCCAAAAATCCACAAACAAAAACTCCGACAAAAAGGAGCGTGTGTATTATGAGGGAAGCGGTTGAGCCGATCCATTTGGTGGATTTTTCCGATAGGGCTTCTATTTTTGAATTGAATTTTTCCATAGATAAGATTTAATTATACTATTCAAAATAAAACCTACCTTTTGTCATTCCGAGCTTGTCGAGGAACCTCTCTTATACACTCGAACTATACGATATGGGCAAGGCTTAATGCAAGGAAGGGATTCTTCGGAGTACCTCAGAATGACAAAAATGTGGGGATTGCTGCAGGAAAGATAGTTCATTCGTTCAGGCGTGCAAGCTCTGCATGATAGTTCGAAAACTAACAATATAATTATAGATTTATATATCCATGTGGTCAAATAAAATTCGTGAAAATCAAAATTGCCATATTAAATTGCATGAACAGTATCTCCTGAAATAAAACTTATATTTTGTCATCCTGAGGTAATCCGAAGGATCCCAGTCTCTACCGCGTAGGATCGGTATTCTTCGGATTACCTCAGAATGACAGGTGAGATAGGGATCTCTCGAGAAACTTGTAAAATCAGGTTTTTATAATTTTTGATTCTTTCGGTTTTTTATTGTATAATGAATAAAAATAACCATAAAAATATGATTGACGAAACGCATAGTGAAAAAAGTGAAGAAGTTGAGGATGAGATCAAAGATTATCTGGGAAAAGAGAAAGATAGTCTCGATGTAGAGGATTTTTCATATAGGCCGGCGAAAAAGAAGAAGCTGGCGATCATTGGAATCATAATTATTCTGATTCTTTCTATCTTTGCCTATCTCTCCTATAGCAAAGGCCAGAGTTCTTTTTCCGACAAAAAAGTCAGGGTCTCGATTGCCGTGCCTGATCAGATCGGAAGCGGGGATGAAATCAGTATAGAAATGAACTCCGAGAATGATAATAGCGTGGATCTTGTCGGGGCGAAATTGGAAATACATTTTCCGGAAAATTTTATCTTGAAATCCAGCGATAAGACGCTTGATCAAAGCGGTGGGGCATATTTTTGGGATATAGGAAATATACCGGCTCATGGCGCGAAAAAAATCAGGATATACGGGAAAGTTATCGGAAAAATGGGCGAAGACAAGAATTTCCAAGGCACGCTGAAATATAAACCGTCAAATTTCAATTATACTTTTGATGCCGACGGAACGAAAACAACAAAAATCTCTTCCGTGCCGATCGAACTTGATTTGAACTTTCCCCAAAGCGTCAAAGATTCCGATGAGGGAGAATTTGTTTTCTCATATAAAAATAAAAGTAACAGGGATTTTGGAAAGGTGAGACTGGAGATAGAGTTTCCGGACGGTTTCATATTTTCTGAAGGCGATTCCGGCATAACCAAAAAGAGCGGGGAAGGAAATTTCTTCACGCTTGAGGGAGACAATTTTTCCAAAGGAACCGGACGAGTTGCAAAGATAAAGGGAATGCTGCAGAGCAAAAATGATAAAGAAACCATCAAGGCGAAAGTATATATCTTGGAAGAAAATAATGAGATGGTGGATTATGTTGATGGAGAAAAAGATGTCCAGGTGGAAAAGCCGGAAATCTTGATTTCACAGACCGTGAATGGATATCCGGATTATGTCGCAAACAAAAATGAGGTTTTGCAATATAAAATAGATTTTAAAAATCAAAGCGGCAAGGAACTCAGGGGGTTATCGCTAAAAAGCGCGTTGGATGGCAATTTTGACCTCGCCTCCATAAAGGCGGACAAAGGAACGGTCAATGGGAATGAGATAATATGGAGTGCGCTCAATGTTCCTGAGCTTGCAACACTGCCAGCGGAAGGGGAGGCAAGCGTCACTTTTAATGTGAACGTGAAAGATATTTTTCCAATCACGAAAGATGCGGACAAGAATTTCATATTGAAAAATAGCGTCTCAATCAGCTCGTTCAATGGCGATGGAAACTCGACGTCGGTAGAAAATGTGATCACCAGAAATGATATGGAAACCAAGGTGAAATCTTTTCTGTTTATGGACATCAAGGGTTATTTTAACGACGACGGAAGAATCCAGAACGGAGGAGCACTGCCGCCGCGAGTCGGACAACAGACTTATTATACTATCCACTGGAGCGTCAGGAATCTTTTCAATGATATTGAGAATGTGCGCGTAACTTCAGTCTTGCCCAAAGGCGTGAAGTGGACGGGAAAATATATAGACTCAAATGGAAAGACTGTCACGGACGCAGGCGCTGTAGATGCTTCTTCTGCGCAAAATGCCGGAGCGCAGAACACTGCAACTGATCAGAATGGAAATCAAACGCCGCCGAAGATCACGGAAGAAAAAGTTTTTTATGACCAGGCAACGAATGAAGTCGTGTGGGAAATCCCGAATATGAAAGCCAATGATGGAATCTTGACCTCTGCCAAGGAAATCGTTTTCCAAATTGAAATCGATCCGCAAGATGAGAATGCCGGAAAAACCATGGACCTTATGAATAATACTATTGTTTCTGGAAATGATATTTTCACCGGGCAAACTGTGACTAATACCGGAAAAAACATAACCACCGATCTGACCGGTGATGACTACAGCATCAGCGACGAGGAGGCGATAGTCAAAGGAAGATAGTTTTTCAATCGAGATCTGACCTTTTAGATATTTTAAGGTCAGTCCTCAAGACTTAACACTGGTAAAGTTTGACTGAGAATATTCCGAGTGAACCTCCCCGCCGCAAGCGGACGGGGTATCAATTGTAATCTATTTTATACTCGCCCCAAGGAGCGGGGGGGGGGATTACACTCGATAGAGATTAACGAGGTCCGACCTTTAAACATCTGAAAGGTCGCACCTCACTTACAGTTATCGCATAAGGCGAGTTACTATGTTTACTTATTTTTCGCATATAATATTGTATGATAGAAGCTAATATTTTTTTGGACATAGTCGGAGGAATTTCTCTGATACTATACGGAATTCATCTTTCCGGAATCAATCTTCAGAAAATTCTTGGATCCTACTCGGAAAAACTGCTGAAAAAAGCGAATAGCGATCCCTTGAAAGGAGTTGCAATCGGGGCGGGAATCACTGCTCTCATCCATAGCAGCGTAACAACGACCATGATGCTTATAGGCCTCATAAACGGAGGATTTATGGAGCTATCCGGAGCGATCCCCGTAATGTTGGGTGCCAATATCGGAAGTACGGTTGCCACAGAACTCGCATCGTTTCAGATAAGAGAGTACGCTCTGGCTTTTATGATTGTGGGAATCTGGATACATATCTCGACGGAAAAGAAAATCTATAAAAGGATAGGGGAGGCGATTGTCGGATTCGGTTTTCTTTTTCTGGGAATGGAATTTCTTTTTGCGGGAATCGATTTTTTGGCCAGCAACAAGATCTTTGTGGAAATCATAAATCTATTAGCCGGTTCGCCGCTATCGGCGATTTTTGCCGGAGCTTTCGTTACGGTAATTCTGCGGAGTGCCACCGCCACATCCATTTTGGTCGTAGCGCTGGGAGCGGCTTCCGTTATAAATTTTCCTCTGGCGCTATTTATGATTCTGGGAGTGAATTTTGGATCCAGTCTGAAGGTTATCTATCTGGCGCTCAAAGGGAAAAATTTTTCCGGCAAGATTGCTCTCATTCATCTGACTTTCAACTCGCTGGGGCTTTTGATATTTTTGATATTTTTCAATTATTTCTACGAACTGGCAAAAATGACTTCGCCTGATACCGGAAGACAAATTGCCAACGCGCATATGTTATACAATCTACTCACTGCTTTAATTTTTATACCGCTTGTACCATTAACTGTCCGTATCATAGAAAAGATTTCCCCGCCATCGGGAACGATAAAGAAAACCGAACTTTTCTATCTGGACAGGAAGCTCATATGCACTCCTTCGGTTTCCCTCCAAGAAGTCAATCGCGGCGCAGTGGAGATGGCAAAGATTTCTTATGAGATGCTTGAGGCTTCAAAAATGATATTTTTTGAAGAAAGGGCTGATCTGATTGCAGGAATTGAAGAAAGTGAAGACAAAATAGATCATATGACAGAAAAGATTTCCGAATATATGATCCAGATATCCCAGCAAAATCTTGACCAGGGAGATACGATGAAGCTTTACAGCCTTATGCGCATCGTGGCCGAAATCGAACATTTATGCGATCATATCGTAGCGGTTTCCCGGATCTTCACAGAAATCAAAAAAAATAAAAATATTCCTTTCTCACCCAAGTCACAAAGTGAACTCTCGGCCGTTTATGGAAAACTCAGGATTATGCAAAACCTGACCATCAAGTCTCTCGAGGAAAATAATGTTAAGCTGGCCGGTGAAATCACGGAGCATGAAAACAAGGTGGATGAAATCATCAAAAAGATTAATGCCAGCCACATAAATCGTCTGAAAAATGGAGAATGCGATAAAGAAGCTGGAAAATATTTTTCTAAAATTCTTTATAATCTCGAAAGGATAGGCGATCATTATGACAACATAGCTTATGGCATAATCGATAGGTTCCGGCATGAAGAGAGAAGTTGAAAGGTGCGGGGTTCATGTTTTTAACTCATATCTGCCAAACTATAATATTAAAAATAAAACCATCATTTTGTCATTCCGGGCCTGGAGAAGAATCCTTCTCACACGCTCGAACTATGCGATATGAGAAAGACTCAATGTAATGAAGGGATTCTTTGGATTGCCTCAGAATGACAAAAGGTGGGTTTCATCGCGGGAAAGAAGGAGTATTTTCCCAACGCATAATTTATAAAATAATCTAAAAATATGCTGGGAAACTATCTTGACTTAATCATAATTTTTTATCTTTTGATTTGCCTTATTTACGGTTTGCGGAGAAGGTTGAAGGATACTGTTTCGGATCTGCTCGGCCTCATGGCTGCGTTCATTCTTTCTTTTTATACTTATAAGATTACGGCGCAGCTGCTGGAGAATAATTTTAGAATTTCAGAAGCATATGCGAACATCATCGGATTTTTCATAAATATTTCCGTGTTCAAGATAATCATTATTTTTGCTTTGGACGGTATTTTCAAGAAAATAGGGGATGAACTAAGATTGGGAAATCCTTTCGTAAAAAAGATTCTGAGCGGAATCCTTTCTGTCATATACGGCCTGTTGAAAGTCATCGTAATGCTTTCTATAGCCATCGCTCTTTTCCTTCCCGTTTTCATGACTCGAGAAATCGATGATTCGCGGTTTTATAATTTCGCACAGAGCGACCCTCTCAGAATCAACGGTAATTTTCAAAATATTTTTGGACAGTTTTTTCAGACTGTTCTCAAGGATCTTAATTTTCTAAGCATCAAGACCGGCTCCGATGAGAAAGCCGATCTGGGATTCGAGACTTTGAAAGTTTCCGTGGATAGCACTGATGAAGAAAAAATGCTTGAACTCGTCAACAAAGAAAGAACCTCGCGCGGACTGAGAGCGCTCAAGATGGACGAAGAGGCACAAAAGGCTGCCCGAGATTACGGAAAATATCTTTTTAAAAATGGCATTTTTTCCCATGTGGACTTGGACGGAAAAAGTCCGGCGGACCGGATGAAAAATTATAACGTCACATTCCTGATGGAAGGAGAAAATCTGGCATATGCGCCGGGACTGGAACAGGCACATCAGGGACTTATGAACAGCCCGGGGCACAAAGCGAATATCCTTAACCCATTTTTCAGCCGAGTCGGCATCGGAGTCATCGACGGCGGACCTTATGAAATGATTTTTGTCCAGGAATTTATGGACTGAGATAAATCGAGTATCATATTAGTTCTATTATTTCAGTAATTATTCCATCCTGCGATAAAAGCCTACAATTTGTCATTCCGAGCTTGTCGAGGAATTCCTATCTTACGATGAAATTATATAATATGGGTTTAGCGGTAGTGAAGAGATCCTTCGGAGTACCTCAGGATGACAAAAGGAAGGCGTCACTGTGAATAATGCAGTTTTTTGATAAGAGTAAATTTTGTTTTAAGATTTATATTGTTGCCACTAATATCTGTTTGGTATAGAATAAGCGAGTAATATTTCAAGTCTCTAATCTCAATCAAATGCAAGAAAAAGAAAATCCTATCAAAGTCCTGATCCGAAGAATTATAATCTTTAAAACTTTTTTATTTTCAGGAATCAAGCTGTCTATCCTGAAGCCTTATTGGCATAATAAGGAAGTGGCAAGAGTTATCGCTTTGAGCGTAATAATCAATCTCGTGATGTGGGCATATCTTTTTGCTCACCGAATCAAAAGCGACTATCCGATAATACTTCACTACAATCTGTTTTTTGGCGTCGATGTTTTGGGGGATTATGAAAAAGTTTTCTTGCTTCCTTTTTTGGGACTCGTAATCCTTTTGTTGAATTCTATACTTGGACAGTTTTTTTATAAAACGGAGAAGCTGGCATCATATATCCTGACCTTGAATATTCTGATCATTCAGATTCTTCTTATGGCTTCAAGCTATTTGATTATCAAGGTGAATGGTTGATTTTGAAGCTGTATAGAGGATATATAAATTTTTAGAATCCGACTATTCCCGTAGAGACGTAGCAGTGCTACGTCTCTGAAGACGCGCATGGCTTTATAATTTATAAATAAACCATAGAATATATTGTCTGTTTTTCGAAACTGACAAAGTATTTTATCATGGCAATATTAAACGTGTTAAGGAGACGTAGCACTGCTACGTTTCTACGAAAACTATGGCAGTATGATTATTTATAATCTTAGAGAATGAGTCGGTCGTGTTCTCGGGAGGAATCTAGTATCATGCCGAATATACATTATTAAAGTAACGAACCCTTGTTAAATTCTCAAAACTGTATTACCATATACTATGATTTCAAAATTAACCTATGAAGAGCATTATTATAAAAGGCGCAAGGGAGCATAATCTCAAGAATATCGACTTGGAGCTGCCGCGCGATAAATTTATCGTTTTTACGGGGATTTCAGGGTCGGGAAAATCTACCCTGGCTTTTGATACCATCTTTGCCGAAGGGCAGCGCCGATATCTGGAAAGCCTTTCGAGCTATGCGCGGCAATTTTTGGGTCAGATGGAAAAGCCTGAAGTAGATTATATTGAAGGCTTGTCACCAGCAATTTCCATCAGCCAGAAAACCGCCTCGCATAATCCGCGCTCGACCGTGGGAACTATCACCGAAATTTCCGACTATATGCGATTATTTTTTGCCAAAGTCGGAACGCCGCACTGTACAAAATGCGGCAAACCGATTGTAGCGCTCACGATCGAGCAAATGACGGAGAAAGTCTTGGAGGCGGGCGAGGGTAAAAAAATAAAAATCTTTTCGCCGGTTGTCCGCGGCCGCAAAGGAGAATATTTGCAGATGCTCAATGAAATGTATAAGAGAGGATATTTAAAGGCGCGCATCGATGGCAATATGATGCGGCTTGATGAAAAAATCGATTTGGAGCGCTATCAAATGCATAATATTGATATTTTTATCAGCGAAATAGAAGTGAACGACGAAAACCTCGGCAGGATTTTTGAAGACATCGAGCGGGCGGTCAAACTTTCCGATGGATTGGTGGCGGTTGAAATCGGCAAGAAAGAAATGATTATGAACCAGCAGCTGACGTGCGCCGATTGCGAGTTCAGCTTTCCGGAAATCGAGCCGCGACTCTTTTCTTTCAACAGTCCGTTCGGCGCTTGTCCGGAGTGCAACGGGCTTGGAAGCCAGAAAGAGATTGATCCGAATCTGGTGATTCCCGACAAGAATAAAACGATCGAAGAAGGAGCGATACTTCCATGGAGCCACAAGACCCAAAATTATTACGGCGCGCTGCTCCGAGCGGTTGCGGAAAAACATCGCATACCCCTGAAGACTCGCATAAAAGATATTCCGCAGGAAAAGATAGACAAGATTTTATACGGAAGCGACACGCCGGAAAAGATAGAGATACGACTGGGTATGAAAGGCCGGACGCAGGTTTTTACTATGAATTTTGCCGGCGTGATTCCGGATATGAAGCGCAGATATTTCAAATCCGAATCTCCGAAAGTGCGGGAAGAAATCGAAAAATATATGAACGATGCGCCTTGCAGTTTTTGCCACGGTCAGAGGCTCAACGAAAACGCTTTGGCGGTCAAAATCGACGGCAAAAATATTGCTGAGGTTTCTGATATGTCCGTGACGGAGGCTTTGGATTATTTCAAACAGCTGAAACTTACAAAAAGAGAAAAACTCCTTTCCGGAAAGATCATTACTGAAATTGAAAATCGTTTGGGGTTTTTGAATAATGTGGGATTGAACTATCTCACTCTTAATCGTGCTGGTCGGACTTTGGCGGGAGGGGAGTCGCAGCGCATCCGGCTTGCTTCTCAGATCGGAACGGCGCTGATGGGAGTTTTATACATACTGGACGAACCGTCGATCGGGCTTCATGCCGTTGATAATAAAAAACTTCTCGACACGCTGAGGCATCTTCGCGACCTTGGCAACACGCTCATCGTGATCGAGCACGACGAGGAAACGATGCGCGAAGCCGACTATCTGGTTGACATCGGTCCCGGCGCCGGCAAGCATGGCGGGGAAGTGGTTTTTGCGGGAACTTATGAAGAAATTCTCAAAGATAAAAATTCCCTGACAGGGGATTATCTTTCCGGCAGAAAAAAAATCGAAACTCCAAAATTTCGTCGGAAAATCGGAAAGAGATTTTTGACTATTACGAAAGCCAAAGAGAACAATCTGAAAAATGTGAATGTCAGCATCCCGCTCGGAGTTTTCACGTGCGTAACCGGAGTCTCAGGGTCCGGAAAATCAACATTAGTAAACGAGGTTTTATACAAAAATCTGGCGCGCAAATTCAACCGCTCGATGGAAAAGCCAGGAGAGTGCGAGAAAATCGAAGGTATGGACCATCTCGACAAAGTCATCCAGATCGATCAGTCGCCGATCGGCCGCACGCCGCGCAGCAATCCCGTAACCTATACCGGAATATTCAATAAGATCCGCGATCTTTTCGCAATAACAAAAGATGCCAAAGCCAAGGGCTATCAGCCGGGAAGATTCAGCTTTAACGTGTCCGGCGGACGCTGCGAAGTCTGCAAAGGCGACGGACTTATCCAAGTCGAGATGCAATTTTTGCCGGATGTTTATCTTCCGTGCGAAAGCTGCGAGGGCAAACGATATAATTCGGAAACTTTGAAGATATTATATAAAGGCAAAAATATTTCCGAGGTTCTTGATATGACCGTCAGTGAAGCAGTGGAATTTTTCAAAGACATTCCTCAGATCGCCGATCCGCTTTTCGTTCTGCAAGATGTCGGCCTTGGCTATATCCATCTCGGTCAAAGCGCAACCACGCTCTCCGGCGGAGAAGCGCAGCGCATCAAACTTGCCGCAGAATTGAGTAAGCGAGCCACCGGCAGAACGATTTACATTCTCGACGAACCGACTACCGGACTTCATTTCGACGATATCAAAAAACTCTTGGATATCATAAACCGCCTCACAGATGCAGGAAACTCAGTGTTAATTATCGAACACAATCTCGACGTCATAAAATCCGCCGACTACATAATCGACCTCGGCCCCCAAGGCGGCACCGGAGGAGGGGAGGTTGTTGCAACCGGTACACCGGAGGAAGTGATGCAAAATGGATTCTCGCTGACGGGGAAGGCGCTCAAAGATGTGTTGAAATCTTAAGTTTAAAGAAATATGTTACTTGTCATCCTGTGAGGTACTCCGAAGGATCCCGTTACTATAATTCACAAAGCGTTATATAACGTTTATGCAATTTGATGTAGTAATTTCGGATACTTATTAAAAAACGTTTGACTATTTTCGTGTTTAAATGATAATATAAATTTATATTTTATTAAATAAATCAAACCGTAATGAATAAAACAAAGGTTATTGTTGGTTCCTTGGTTGTCTTACTTATTGTTTCAATCGGTATCAGTTTTGCTCTTTTTCAAGAGAACAACAACCCTAAATTCTGCGAGACGAAATCAGGAATCCAAGAAGTTAGTCTTATTAACAATGAATACACGAAAGATTTAAACAAGCTTTCTGAAGGATGGAAAACTTACAAGAATGATGAGTACGGTTTCCAGATAAATTATCCGGAAGAATTTGGCGGTCAGAAAGTGCAAATTGCACAGGCTGAGTTTAAAAACGATCAAGAACTATATGCCCAACTGCAAGCGAATAAAGTGCCAGATGATGTAAAATGGATGTCAGGACATACCGAAATGGACAAAAAGATAACAGATTTTAATTATCTCAAGGAAAATAAAACAGATTCTTTGTTTGCCGTAACTATCTATTCCAACCCGTCTAATTTGTCTCTAAAAGATTTTGTTTCAAACGAAATTTCAAATATGCCTGATGGAATAAATGATCAGAGAATTGTTAATTTGAATGGAGACAACGGCTACAGAATAGTTATTACAAAAGGAGCTGTTGATATGCCATCATCAATAATCTACTACATATCTACAAAGGACGGCAAAAATATTATCGGCATCAGCTCGCCTATAGAGATTTTTGACGGAGGATATGGACCCGACCTCCGATTTGAGGATTTTGTAAAAGCTTACCCAAAATATAATGAAGATTTACAAAATATGAGTGCTGTTTGGAACATTGCCGGGAACCAAGAGGAGATCTACAAGAAATATCCTGAATATAAAAATTTCATAGAAGATCTTTCAGCACAATCTGCACAAAAAGAATTGGACAAAAGATCAACTTTTGACCAGATAGCTTATAGCTTCAACTTATAAAAGTAAAAAAATGGCTAGGAATAAAGTTTATTCCTAGCTTTTTTATTTTGTTTATTTAATGGACTGCGATAGCAATCTTAGCAATTATAGTAAGGTGCTCCAGTCCAAACGCTATATCCTGCTAATTCCGTATCAAACATTTGATGTAGCGCTATTTCTTCATTTCCTTTTCCTCCGATGTAATTGGAGTCTAAAATCAGTACAGATGTAACCGTACCAGCGCTTGAGCTACCTTTCAATACTTGAACTACTATAGCAGTATGATAACCTGACTTGAACAGTACATCACCTGCTCTAGCATATTTGGAAGGTTTTCCTGTCATAGCTGCATATGAAGGCATGGGGTCTACGCCACTAATTCCAGCATTATAGAGAACATAGTTTGCAAAATACTTGCACTGCCCTCCTCGTTCAATACCTCCATAACGACCATAAGCCGGAAGATTACCGCTTATAAAATATTGTCTCATTATAGAATTAGTAGTGTCTGTCATCCATCCATCAAGCGGATACATAGTTAGCCATCCTACTGGTTTTCCATTTATTACCGTTTTATCCCTTGTGTGCCAATATGTCCCTGCAGTACTAGCCAAGTTGTTGAGTATCCACAAGAATACGGAACCCCAGAAACTGCATAATATGCTTCATTGACCACCGCTTGACGATCGTATTGCACTCCTGCTGGAGCGAGCCTTGCTTCGGCAGCTATACATCCTATTACGATAAATAGAAATAATGTAGCCACTGATAGAAGTATTCTTTTAGGTTTCAATTTTTATCACTCTGACTTTCCCTTTTTGTTTAATGTTTCATTCTGCTTTGCATTGTGCCTTTACTAAAACTTTAGCCGACTTTATTTATTTTAAGGAACTTATTAACACCTCCGTTGTTCGAATGTTAGCAAAAAAAAACGATTATTGTCAAGTTTTAGAAAGAGGTCTGACCTTTCAGATATTTTAAGGTCAGTCCTCGAGACTTATGCAATCAGATATATAGTTAACGAGGTCCGACCTTTTTGAACATCTGAAAGGTCGCACCTCACAAAAAAGGCGCAAAACATTGCGCCTCTACAAGATTATATCATAATCAAAAAACTTACTGCATTTTCACCAATTCACTGTTTTTAATATCATTATTAATTTTCACGGCGATATCTTTGCCAACTTGTGCCGTCTTTGCAATTTCCAAAATAAAACTGAATGTCGTTCCTTTGCCCACCTCCGAGTTTTCCAGCCTGAGTTCTCCTCTGCTGTTTTCTATGATAGTTTTTGCGATATAAAGGCCGAGGCCTGATCCGTTCGGGTTGATGGAGGAAGTTGACGATCCTCTGGAAAATTTTATGAATATTTTTTCTTGATTCTCCAGCGGTATTCCTTCTCCCGTGTCAGAAATGAAAACTTTCAAATATTCTTTGCCGCCTTTTTCCAACTTTTCGAACCAGATTTTTATAGATCCTTTCGGAGTATAAAAGACGGCGTTATCGAGCAAATTGGATATCGCGTGCGGTATCTTTTTCCGGTCGCACAACACTTTCGGCACGATAAAATCCGGCTTGATCAATCCGATCTTTAATTTCCTCTTGGTTGCCAATTCCATCTTCTTCTTTTCTTTCACCATATCTTTGAGGATGCTTTCTATGTCGGTTTCTGCGAGATCCTTCGACACTTTCTGTTCTTCCAATTCGAAAGCGTCCCAGAAGTCTGCAATCGTACTGCTCATCCTTTCCAATCCGTGCGCGGCTATCTTCATTCCCTGTTCAATCGAAAGAGACTTGTCATCCATCATCGCAAAAGCATTCTTCATTATCGAAAGGGGAGTATTCAATTGATGATTCACCGTACGCAAGAAATCACTTCTCATATTCAGCAGTTCTTCCAGATGTTCGTTTTTTTGCCTTATATCTCTTGTTTGGTCATCGACTCTTTCTTCCAGTTCCTCCGACAGCTCTTTCAATGCATTCTTCGCTTTCTTTTCGAGAAAATTGGCTTTGATGATTTTCTCAGTGCTGCTGTTGAAAAAATATCCATAGACGATGATTTGCGTGAATATGACTATCATCACCGGAACAGAGATTGTCTTATCGAATAAGAAGACTAAAAAGAAAGAGAAGCACACCAAAACAAGACTGACCAGCTGATACTGCAAAAACAAACACTTGCGAAATCTAAGTTCGCAATATTGGCAGCGTTTATATGGAGAATATTTAAGATTACTTACCAGCCAGCAGTTGTTGTTAAGATAACAGTCTTTACCTGTCTCTTCTTCCTGGCTAGCCTGTTTTTTTATTTCAGAGGCCATTAATCTTGCTTATGAGTTGAGAATTTGTTCCTGATAACAATATACATCATTGTTGCCACGCAAAAGCCGACAAGGCAAGCCATAAATATCATTGCGGTGACAATCAAGATATAAATCCAGGCAAAAGAGGTATATTTTGTGAATTGCAAAAGCAAGAATCCTATCAGGAGCAGTATGCCGGTGATGGCAGAAACGAAACTGATTTCGCCAAAGTCTTTAATTGAGGGTTGGACGGCGTTTTTCTTCATCAAATATTTTTCTGTCAAGATGTGAAGCTGGTAGGGGAAATTAAGACTTAAAGAAAATGCTCCTATGATTGTCAAAAAACTTACAGCCAGAACCAGCCATTTGTTCTGGATTAAAAATGCGATCAGGACGACGATAGCATAAATGAATCTGGAAAATTTCAAAGATTTATCGTAGATGGAGCATTGTTGCATATTTTTCGTAGTTATTTTTAGATTTGTTTAAAAATGCTTCGGGCTCAGTAATCCTTTTGACCGCATCGCAAGCTTTTCTCACGTCTTGCAGGTCATTGTAAATATAAAAGCTCAGCCTGCAGCTTGCCGGCGGATTGAGCTCGTTATAGTAATGTGCCAGAGTTGCACAGTGGCATCCGGCCCGTGATTCCACTCCGAATTTATTCAATTCCTCAGCAATTTTGAAAGGGCTTATGTCTTTGCAATTGAAGGAGACCAATGATGTCCTGTCCTTGGGATCCTTCGGTCCGTAAATCTCAAGCGATGGAATCTCACCTAATATTTTTATCGCTTCTTCTATCAAAGCTTTTTCGTGAGATGTTATATTATCCATAGCTATCTTCACGTCGGAAGACTTCAGTTTTTTGCCGGTCATGAAATAGAGCGGCTTTTTCGTGTTCAAGGAAAAATCCAGAAGCAGGCGCAAGCCTTGGGCAGATAATATAGTTCCCAGAATATTGGGAGTTCCGGCCGTGAATTTCCAGGGAAGGGAATTATATTCTACTTTCTCCGGCGTTACTTTTCCTTCGGCGATCATGTCTCCGCCATAAAGGAACGGTCTCATACTGTTTAACAATTCTTCTTTTGCGTACAAAGCTCCAATGCCGAAAGGTGAGATTATCTTATGAAAAGACCAAGCGAGAAAATCAACATCAAGTTCTTTTACATCCACATAGATATTCGGGACAGTTTGAGCTCCATCAATCAGAAGATAAGATTTCTTTTCTCCCGTTGGCTGTTCATATCCGCTCGAATCCGCTATACTGCGCAATTCTTTTATCGGATTTTTGGTGCCGAGAAAATTTGAGGCTCCGGTGCAGCAGATCAGTTTGGTTCTTTTGTCTACCAATGATTTCAAATGATCAAGATCAAGTTTTCCAGTTTTTGCATCATACTTCGCAAGTCTGCACTGGACATTGATACCGAATTTAGGCAATATATCCCGCGTAAGCCCATACCATGGAACATAATTAGAATTATGTTCCATATAAGTCGTAACCACGTTATCTCCGTCCCTAAATTCTGTCATGAGTGAATACATTACCGAATTTATCGCTTCGGTAGTGTTACGATAGAGAATAATGTTTCTCTTTGATGGCGCGCCGATAAAATCCGCGATGGTGTCATAAGATTCTTCAAAGATTTCCGTAGTCGCTTTTGAAGATTCGGATTGTCCTCGATGGACATTGTCATAGTTCACAGCAAGTTCTTTCATCAGATCCAACAGTTGGATGGGAATTTGCGTGCTTGCAGCATTGTTAGAAACCAGCCTTCCTGACTTTATGGCGGGAAAGGATTTTCGGATTCTTTTTGTGTCGAGCATAAAATTAAAAATTTTATAAAACTCTTGTTATTGATATTATTATAATCAATTTGATTATTTAAAGCAACAGAGTGTGATGTGAATGGCAAAACTTTTTATTAATATTAGAACTTACATATCTGGCTCACATCTGCTAAACCATGCCATTTAGAAAAAAACTATCATTTTGTCATTCCGAACCTGCCCGCTTCGCCAATAGCTACAGCGTGGCGAGTCGAGGAATCCCTATTATACGATAGAACTATATTATATGGGCAAGACTTAATGTAATGAAGGGATTCTTCGGATTACCTCAGAATGACAAAATGTAGGTTTTGTTGCAGTAAATACAGCCTATCTGTTCAAACACGCAAATCCCAGTATCAACAAAAATTTTATTATGGTTAATAAATTTTTTTTATTCACGTGGCATAGGCCTTGAAGAAAATGTGTATAAATTTGCGCAGATAAAAAACAGGCTAGACACAGCCTGCTTTAATATCTAAACCTTATTGCAGCTCTTTTTTCTTCGCTACATCCGCCTGGACAAGTGCTTCGATGATCGGATCAAGGTTTCCCGCAAGAACGCTTTCGATCTCGTGCCAGTTTTCCTTGATGCGATGGTCGGTGATGCGGTCCTGGGGGAAATTATACGTGCGAATCTTTTCGCTGCGGTCTCCAGTTCCGATCTGGCTTCGGCGAGCGTCTGTTGCTTCCTTCTCGCGTTTTTCTTCCTCGAATTGCAAGAGTCTCGATCGGAGAATCTGCAATGCCTTAGCTTTGTTCTTTAGCTGGGATTTTTCGTCCTGGCAGGAAATCACGAGTCCGGATGGAATATGAGTGAGACGAACCGCCGAGTCGGTAGTGTTGACGCTCTGTCCGCCCGGTCCGCTCGAACGGAATACGTCGATTTTAATATCCTCGTTTCGGATTTCGATGTCAGCC
>Ga0224525_1000310_pt1 | contig 23274 bp, 19 predicted proteins | sample CFST100metaG_FD_179874 | JGI IMG/M metagenome (GOLD analysis project Ga0224525, IMG submission 179874) | Peat soil microbial communities from Stordalen Mire, Sweden - C.F.S.T100 | ecosystem: Environmental > Terrestrial > Soil > Wetlands > Peat | place: Sweden: Norrbotten County, Stordalen Mire...
ATTCCTGGATTCAACTTTGACATTCAATTCCAGGTAATCTTCATTGACAGGTAACCAGGGCGTGTGGATTGAGAATCCTGCATTTATCGCCGGACTCCACTGCATAGGTGTCCGGGCACGGTCTCTGCCTTTAAAAAAAGGCCAGAATCGCTTCCCAAGGGGATCGACGATCTGGTTTTTCTTCAGCCTTCCGTTCGTCATACCAATTTCTTCACCATAATAAATAAAGGGTGTACCTTTAATGGTTAAAAGAAGGACGGCCAGCACTTTTGATTTTTCAAGGTGATGACGGCTTCTTCCGAACCGGGAAATGCTGCGGGAAAGATCATGGTTCGAGAGGACATTACAGGCCCAGCCATTCTCCGGAATATGGCTGTACCATTTTTTCAGACAGTTATGATAACGCTTTGCGCTCCACGGTTGAAAGATCAGGGAGAAATCAAATGCAAGGTGGATGGAATTATCACCGGAACCGAGGTAGTCCGCCACTGTTGCCGGATTGCCCGGAGGCAGGGCATAGATCTCTCCAACCGACATCCGGTCGTCATATTCATCCAGGAGTTTCCGGAGTTGCCACGTTATTTTCAAAGATTTAGGACGGTTCCTTGTATAAAGATGTTTCTGAATCCAGGGAATTCCGAAATAAAGAGGATTGTTCCTGAATTTTTTATCTTTAACGATCAGATTGATGACATCTAGCCTGAATCCGTCAACACCAAGATCAAGCCAAAACCGGACTTCACTGAAAAATGCCTTTCTCATATCTTTATTTCTCCAGTTCAGATCAGGCATTTCCGTGAAAAATGTATGCAGATAGTATTGTCCCGTCAGTTCATCATATTCCCAGGCACGCTTGCCATATGCCGATCTCCAGTTGTTCGGTTTTCTTCCGTTAAGACCTTCCTTCCAGATGTACCAATCGCGTTTCGGATTGTCTCTTGAAGACCGGGATTCAACGAACCATGAGTGAAAGTGCGAAGTATGATTCATGACAAGATCCATTACAACGCGGATCCTGCGCTCATGTGCCTGCTTGAGAAGGCACTTGAAATCATCCAGTGGGCCGAATACAGGATCGATCTTTTTATAATCCGAAACGTCATACCCGCAATCATGCATCGGCGATTCATAGATTGGAGAGAGCCAGATCGCGGTTATGCCAAGTTCAGAAAGATAATCCAGCTTCCTGATAATTCCATTGATATCGCCAATGCCATCACTGTTGGAATCACAGTAGCTTTGCGGATAAATGTGATAAAAGACTCCGTGTTTCCACCAGACCCAATTCTGATTATTCATAATTATTTATTTGGCTGGATGAATGCCATCTGTTAAACCTAAGGGTTGAAGGACACTGCTGATGATCTTTCCTTTATCATAGTCTTTGGCCCTAATCAAGGCATTTTTCCGTAACATTGTTGGTGATTTTTCATCGGTGAAATACCGGGTAATTTTCTGTATAAATTCAGAGTTGGAATTTACAAGGTACCCGTTGATTCCGTCCTGGATGATGTCTTTTGGCCCTTTTGTGTTGTAAGCGATAACCGGCAGTCCGCAACTTAGCGCCTCCAGTACGACACAGGAAAATGTGTCGAATTTTGAAGGAAGGATCAGGATATCGGCCGAAGAATAAATTCCCGGAAGATCATTATGGTCGATCCACCCGAGGAAGATCGTTTCAGGGAGTGCTTCTTTGAGCTCGTTTTCAGCAGGGCCAGTTCCGGCAACAACCAATTTGACATCCGGAACCTTTTCTTTGATTCCCCGGAATATCTCTGGTATTTCCATAACCCCTTTCTCATGACTGACACGCCCGGTAAACAGTACAACCGGATTCCCGGGTTGTATTCCGGGGAATTCAATCCGGGAATTTTTACCGGGGATAAATATTTCATCCGCCCAATGCGCAGTAAGATATATAGCATCAGGATCAAATCCCATTTTCCTTCCCGTAAGCCATTTTTCCTGGTCACGGTTCAGAACGAATAACCCATCGAAAGATTTATAATATGCCCGGAGTACACGACGAAAGCGGTTCAGGTTTCCCCGGTCGAGGTTTAATACCTTCTGCGCAAACATGATCCAATCCGTATGCAGGTAAAAATAGGCTTTGACCGAATAGGCATGTTTAAGGTACAATGCTGCAAGGCCCATCGGGCCTTCCGTTGAGCAGATAAGCCGGTCGTATTCACCGTCGTGAAAGAGATGGTGGATTTCGAGGTAATTCGGTATTCGGAGTGGTTGCTCCCGGTATAGTGGAAAATGGTACTCGGCCATTGGTTTCAGGACAATGAGATGGTTATCCGGCTGAATGGTATTGCTGCAAACAAGGATATCGATCGGCAAGTTCCGCGATTTGATCTCCTCATGCATTGATTTAAGAACCATCGAAACTCCGTTGTTGTCACCGAAGGTGTCCGTAAGCCACAGCATCTTTCTCGGATGTTCGAGTTTGCCAATCTTTTCTGAGAATGTCTGCAATAATGGCCGTGTGGTGTAAAGTACGCGCGCACTGGTAAAATGTGCGGCCAGGATAAGGGCTGAACCGAGGAAAGGAAAGGATAATCCATCCAGAAGGTCGGGAATGTCCGGGAGTTTCATTCGCTCACCGGGAATCCCGGAGACTTTATGATTTTTGTCAAGCAGCGCCCTGAATTCGCTGGGAATTTCAAAATGGTTGATCAGGTTGTTAATGGTGACATCCTCTGACCTGCTTTCCAGCATTATCTTTTCAAATTTAATATTCAGCCTTCCGAAGAGGATCTCGTTCAACTTTTGGTTGATATCGGTAATATTTTCCTTGTATTTTTCTACGATTCCGTTGGATTCACTTGTATAATTTGATGCGATCTTTTTCGCATCATCGAAGACGGCTTTATAAACCTTAGTTACAAAGAGCCGTTTTGTAAATCCGGGCGACTTGCCAAGAAACGCGTTATGGAATAATTCAATGAAGGTCATCGTCACCTTGTGGCGCTGAAGCTCAGCAAAACCGTTTGATACAAGCAAGGCGATAATCTTATCCTGATCCGTACCTTTATGGAGCAAGATTCTTAACAACCCCGGATCTTTCCTGTAGAGTGCAATCTGACATGCATAATCCAGGAAGGCAATCGTAAGTTTTTCACTGTTCTGGTGTGAGCCATAGGGTGCCATCTTTCCCTGCCTGATTGCCTCCAGTGCAAGTTGCGAACGGCTCCTGGTCTCCAATCTGTTTTTTAGATCCGGAACATATAAGTAAGTTCCTGTCATTCCTGAAAATATTCCCATATGGCTGTCGGATCCACCCGACATGGATTTTTTATAAGGATCCCGGCAATATTTTAAAGGATCGATGCCTGTTTCAGAAGCGTATTGGTCGATCAGTTCAGGTGTGATGCCATCAAGCCATGACTTTACAAGCATATTCTGCCAGGTATCCCGCTGACCGTTCAGCACTTCAAAACGCTCGAAGATCAGGACCATTTTTGAAAAGAAGCTGAATGGGGGAATGCCCTTTAAACTGTAATGATATAAAGGATGTGCCCAGATGGTCGGAATATCATTTTCACAGGCATATTCCTGGAATGAATAGATGTTTTTGCGAAGTTTGATCAATATTCTTTCCTGCTCTCTTGAAAATCCATAAGCAAGAACATGAATGCCAATGTTGAAATCCGGCACCGTTACGCTGAATTCTGCACCTGTAAGAATATCCATTCCTTTTTCCTGGTATTCAAAACAGGAGCGAGCATTGTTGTGGTTCGTTATGGTGAAAGTATCACAACCATTCTTTTTCAGGGTTTCTAATTGTTGTTCAGTGGTTATCCATGTTTCCGGAAGATTGAGTATTCTTCCGAGAAGTTCATCCGGAACGTCGCTGTTATGATCATGGCAGTGGAGGTCAATCTTTAGTGTTTCTTCCGGTGGAAATGTCTTGCATTGCGAATCAAGAAAGGTCTTCAGTTCTGACAATAATTCGTACTGGAATGTATTTGGTTGTTTTACAGGATGATCCATTTATATGTGAATGTTAAAATAACGCGAATTTCGGTAAAGGATATTACATGAACATGAATAAATGGATAACAAATCATTAATTGGGCCTTTGCAATTCAGAAAAAAAATGATATTCCGGAAAAAAACTGCGAATTATTCCAGGAGATTAAAATATATTTGCCTTCTTTATTCTTTATCTCAATCTGAAAAAATTATTCGAAATTAATAGTAACGTAATTTTAAATTTGTACGATCAAAAATCAATATTTCTTACATCGCCTCACCATTTTATAACCTATGTTTGGACTTGATACCGTCTATACGTTTTTTCTGATTTTATGCCTTCTTGCAGCTTGTGCATTTGAATTTATCAATGGTTTTCATGATACGGCCAATGCCGTCGCGACTGTCATTTACACGCACTCTCTCAAGCCCACGATCGCGGTCATATGGTCAGGATTATGGAATTTTATCGGCGTGAATGTCGGAGGGATTGCTGTTGCAATTGGCATCATCAACCTTCTGCCTATCGATGTTATTATCGACCGGAACCTGGCGCATAACGTGGCGATGGTTCTTGCCCTGATCCTGACTGCGATTATATGGAATCTGTCCACCTGGTATTTCGGCATTCCCTGTTCAAGTTCGCATACCCTCATCGGTTCCATTTTCGGTGTAGGGATCGCATTCATCCTTCTACCCGGAAATCATGAAGTTGCATTGAACTGGATCAAAGTCACAGAGGTTGGACTTTCTTTGCTCATTTCTCCTGTCTTTGGCTTTGGATTGGCTTTATTATTAATGTTACTTCTAAGGAGACTCATTAAAAACAAGGATATTTTCAGGGAACCTCAGGGGAAAAAGCCGCCACCCATGTGGATCCGCAGCATACTGGTGCTCACCTGTACCAGCGTGAGCTATGCACACGGATCAAATGACGGCCAGAAAGGTGTGGGTTTGATCATGCTCATCCTGATAGCGTTTGCCCCTGCCTTCTTTGCACTGGACCGGAATCAACCTGCTCAAAAGCTGTTCATGGATGCAAAAAAGATTGAGTGGACCCTGCAGAAGATGGATACACTAACCCTGACTGAAAAGCAACGAATAGATTACCGCGTTGTTCATTCGAATTTACTATTTATTATCAGCCGGTTACAAGGAAAAACATCCGTTACACAGGTTGATAAAGATGTGAATTTCAATATTCGTAAATCGATTTTTCTCATTGCAAAGAATGTCGATTTGATCCTGAAAGTATCTGACAAAAAAGCAAAAGCCTCGTTGCGGTCGGTTGATAAAGCTATCCTCAAATCCAATATTAAGAGAATCAAAGCGCATACTGAATATGCACCTCGATGGGTTATTCTCATGGTATCGCTTTCCCTTGGCTTGGGAACTATGATCGGATGGAAAAGGATTGTGGTTACGATCGGCGAAAAGATCGGGAAAACGCATCTAACCTATGCCCAGGGAGCAAGTGCGGAGATCATTGCTGCAAGTACGATCGGGGTTTCTACCGCATTCGGGTTACCGGTAAGCACCACACATGTACTTTCTTCCGGCGTGGCTGGAGCAATGGTTGCGGGCGAAGGACGTCAGAACCTCCAGATGAATACGATTAAAAATATTCTTGCAGCATGGGTTTTCACGGTGCCGGTCACCATTGTACTCTCCGGCGGACTCTTTTTATTGTTCCGGCTGGTATTGTAATGTGCTTTTCCTGGATAAAAAGAGTTAACTTTATTCCCCGAAATGAAAAATGGAAAAAGAAGAAATAAATAACACGCTGTCCTTCCTTGAAACGATTGTCCTGCTGGCATTGAATGATAAGGGATGGTTCGGCAATTCCGAGCAGCGGATCAAATTCGGACTTGCCGGGGCTATTTTATTTGAACTGGAACAATCCGGGGAAATCGAAATCAGGGGTGACATGGTTCGCATTACCGGCACCAAGGAGACCGGGGATAAAGTGATGGACGCAGCGCTGGAAGTGTTACGAAAATCCAAGAAAAAACTGACTTTAAAAAACTCAATTCAGCGAATTGTCTATAAGAGTGGGTTGAAATGGAGATTATTGCTGAAAAATCTTGTTAAAAAAAACATCCTGAAAAGGGAGGAATACCGGTTCCTCTGGATTATTTACCAGGATAAATATCCGCTTGTGAATTTTGAAATTAAAAAGCAGGTACTTTCTGAATTATATTTGAAACTTACGGGCGAGCAGGAATTGTCAGGGAAAGATCTGATGTTACTTGCTATTATGAGAACCTGCAGGATGATCGACAAGAATTTTTTACTCCAGGAACATTTTCTGAAAGTTCGTTTGAAGGTCAGGGAAATCACAGAATTCAAAGAACCATTAACGGAAACATCCCGGAAGATTAAAGAAATACAGGAGGCAATTCGCTTATCGATTCTATCATCGAATGTCAGTCTTCACATTTAAGTTTTAAGTGTTAAGTTTTAAGTGTTAAGTCGGCGGTCTAACCTTCCTTTTACCCACACATCCAGCATCCAGCATCCAGCGATCTTCCCAATTCACTTCACAATTATTTAACACAATGGCAATACACCGTTAACAGCGGCTTTTGTTACCGGGTATACCTTTGCCTCATAAAAAAATTAATCTTATATGAATATGAAAAAAATCCCTCTCTCAATTCTATTCTTGGGAATGCTGGTTTTTCTGGCACCGACCCAATTTGTAAAGGCGCAAAGTTCCGTTGACACATTGGCGCCCCAGGTTACGACGCTCCGGGACAAGATTTCCGGTGTCGAAGACAGGCTGGCGACTGCTGAAGCAGATCTGGCAAAGCTTACCAAGATCAAGTTTTCAGGGTACGTTCAGGCCCAATGGCAGCACTTTGAAGCTGCGAATGTTTTTCCCAGTAATTATCTTACCATCCGCCGGGCAAGGTTCAAGCTGCAATATGAACCTGCAAAGGGTGTTGTATTTGTTTTGCAGCCCGATTTCCAGCCCAGCAATTTTGTTATCAAAGAAGCATATACAAGAATTAACGAACCGTGGTTGAAATCCTTCTCTTTATGGGTAGGTAAATTCAACAGGCCGAACTATGAAGTTGAGTATTCTTCCAGCGACCTGGAAGCCCTGGAACGTTCACGGGTGATCACTACCCTCTACCCAGGCGAATATGCTATCGGAGCTAAGTTAGAGTACACACCTCCTTCCTTTCCCCTGAAAATCCAGTTGGCCATATTTAATGGAAATGATGGCCAGGTCATCCCGGATGCAACAGGTGCCAATCAGAACGCTGCTGATAACAAAGATTTCGACAACTACAAAGACCTGATGGGTCGTCTTACATATGCATTCAAACTTGGCCGTTGGGGTGGACTTACAATCGGTGCCCATGGCTATTATGGTGCAGTGAGAGCAACAACCGATACACTTCTGAAATCGGATTATATAAAAAATAAAGTTGTAAAGGTGGGTTCTGCCTTAAACCGGAACTGGGTAGGCGTGGAAGCACAGTTTTTTGTGGACGTTCTTGGAGGTCTCGTTCTGAAAGGCGAATATATAACCGGGGTCAATGCATTCCCCGGTTTCAACAGTACAACATCCTCGACAAGCTTTACCAGCGCGGTTAATACTACAAAAGATACCGTGACTCAGACTTATAGCACTTTGAAGACCACCAGCATCGCTCCGAACATCCAACGTAATTTCAGCGGTTTCTATGTTTACCTTGTAAAGAATATCGGCAAGCGGAACCAGTTCACTATCCGTTACGACCAATTTGATCCAAACACAAAACTGGCCGGTGGCGACCTGGGAGTAGCAGCATACAAAGCCAGTTCCACCAAAACAACAACAACAAAAAATACATTCGGTGCAGCCGGGAATGTACTGGTGAATAAAGAGGTGAACACGACTGTCGTAAACAACTCCCTGACCAGTGGCACTGCCGATCTCGCATATAGCCAGATCACCCTTGCATGGAGTTATTATTTCGACGATAACATCAAGATTTCCCTTGCCTATGATATCCCGATGAATGAGAAAGCTGGAACCGCAGGTAAAGTATTGTCGGGTAGTTACTCAGCTCCGGGAGGAATTTCGAGCAAGTATGATTACAGTAACCTGATCCATCAAAACGTTCTAACATTGAGATTCCAGGCAAAATTCTAAAATGTCAATAGTTATAATTAATATAATAAAGATAAAAAGTTAACTCATGAAAAGTTCAAAGACAATCAAAATGATAGCCGGTATTATCCTTCTTTCAATCATAACCTTCGCATTCATGCCGGCGCCAAAAAAAATAACCATAAAAGGATCTGATACAATGGTGATCCTGGCTCAGAAATGGGCAGAAGTCTATATGAAGTCACATCCTGAAGTTTCACTTCAGGTCACAGGAGGCGGATCTGGAACCGGTATCTCTGCCCTGATCAATGGCGCCACAGATATCTGCAATGCCAGCCGCCCGATGAAACAGAGCGAGATCGACAAACTAAAGGAACGCTACGGTTCACTTGGTGTTGAAATCCGTTGTGCCAAAGACGGGATTACGGTCTACCTGAACGAATCGAACCCGGTAAAAGAACTCAGCATTAAACAACTGAGTGGGATCTATACGGGAACGATCAAGAACTGGAAAGAAGTAGGCGGTCCGGATGAAACCATCAAGCTTTATGGACGCGAGAACAGTTCCGGTACTTATGTTTTCTTCCAGGAGAATGTGGTAAAAGGTGATTATGCAGCCAGTTGCCAGACCCTCCCCGGAACTGCAGCCGTGGTGAATGCCGTGAAAAATGATAAATATGGCATTGGTTATGGCGGAGCAGCTTATTCAAAGGGGGTGAAGCAATGTTTAGTAAAAAAGGATGATAAATCACCCGCTTATGCACCCAGTGCAGAAACAATAAAAAATGGATCTTACCCTATCAGCAGGTACCTTTATATGTATCTCAGGAACAGGCCGACCGGGGAAATGAAAAACTACATCGACTGGATCCTTGGGCCAGAAGGCCAAAAACTTGTGGTCGACCAGGGATATTTTCCGGTTAAGTAGTGGTTAGTAAATGGTTCCGGAGCAGCGCGTTAAGCGCTGCTTTTGGATTTTGTTAAGATGAAATAATGGATACAGAAGAAACAACCCGACCTTTAGAGGAAAATAGCGGTCAGCCGGTTAAAGAAGAAGTCGGCTCGGTACAACAACCGGGCCGGTTTGTTTTCAGCAATGAAAGCCTGAAGAAACAGATGAGACCTTCGGAATTTTTTGCCGAGAAGGTCATTACCGGTGTTGCTTTCCTCTCCATCGCGATCATCATCCTGATCTTCCTGTTTGTTTTTCGTGAAACGCTTCCGATCTTCTCAGGTAAAGCAGTAACTAAGACCGAGATAACACCGATAAAACAGGAAACCAACGGATCTTCCGGCCAAAGTCGGAATGATAATAAGCAGGAGGTCTACGGAGGAAGTGAGCCGGCAGCTCCGGCAACAAAGCAGGAAGTATATGGTGCTACGGCAGACACGACAAAGGATACCGTAGTTTCCGGTGAAGCCGGTATTTCTTCCTATAAGGAAGATGAATCCGGAGCAGGAAACAAGGTAACCTTGAAAGGTCTTGCAGGAAAGGTATGGATGCCGGTTTCCGACCGTCCCAGATACGGGTTGCTGCCTTTGATCGTTGGCACACTTAAAATAACGATCATCGCGATCCTTTTTGCTGCTCCTTTAGCCATTCTTGCCGCACTGTTTTCGGCTGCCTTCGCGCCGCGCTGGATGCGTGAAATCATTAAACCTGCCATCGAAATACTTGCCGGTTTTCCTTCCGTGGTTATTGGTTTTTTTGCGTTGATCATCATGGCAACCTTCTTCCAGCATCTGTTCGGATATGAAACCAGGCTCAATGCCTTTGTCGGTGGAGTCGCCATGGCGCTGGCTGCCATCCCGATCATTTTTACGGTGACGGAAGATGTCATGACAGCTGTTCCTTCAACTTACAAGGAAGCCAGCCTTGCGTTGGGCGCTTCGAAATGGCAGACCGCATTTTTTGTCACTTTACCAGCAGCGGCTCCCGGAATCTTTGCCGCCGTTCTGTTGGGGATAGGAAGAATATTCGGAGAAACCATGATCGTATTAATGGCGACGGGCAATGCCGCACTGATATCCTTGAGTCCTTTCGATTCGGTAAGAACTTTATCAGCAACCATAGGAGCAGAAATGGCAGAAGTGGTATTCGGGGATACCCATTACAGCGTTTTGTTCCTGATTGGCACTCTGTTGTTCGTTTTTACATTTGCCCTGAATGCGACGGCTGAATTTTATGTAAAAGGAAGATTAATGACCCGCTTACAGGGAAAAACATGAAAAAAATTCAAAAATTAACCGGCGGAATTATGATGGGGGCAACAGGATTGTCGGTGGTCATCATCATTGCCGTCATTGTAATAATGCTTGTAGTCATTATCATCGGGGGAAAGGACACCATATCATGGAAATTTTTGACAACTTTTCCGCAGGATGGAATGACAAAGGGAGGCATTTTCCCTGCATTATATGGTACGGCCCTCATGGTGATCATCATGTCGGTGGCAGCCGTTCCTTTCGGGGCTATTACCGCACTTTATCTTACAGAATATGCAAAGGAATCTTCCTGGATTGCCAAAACCGTTCAGTTTGCTGTAAGAACCCTTTCAATGGTGCCTTCAATAATTTTCGGTCTTTTCGGACTTGGATTTTTTATTAAATTCGTAGGAGGAGGGATTGATAAAATATTCTCAGGCGGACAACTGATCTGGGCGCAGCCAAATATTCTTTGGGCCAGCCTGACAATGGCACTACTTACATTACCGGTTGTTATTGTTTCGGTGGAAGAATCGATACGCGCAGTTCCGAGGGATTTGCGGGATGCCAGCCTGGCGCTAGGGGCAACAAAATGGCAAACGATCCGGAAGGTGGTCATACCGGGCGCCAGATCAGGGATCCTTACCGGTACTATACTTGCAGTTTCGAGGGGTGCAGGTGAAGTGGCGCCGATCCTTTTCACAGGAGCTGCCTACTATCTTGCGACCTTGCCGCATTCTCTGAGCGATCAGTTTATGTCGCTGGGATATCATATCTACATCATGTCTACCCAATCCGTTAATGTGGATCAGACATTGCCGATACAATTTGCCACCACAATGGTATTGCTTCTGCTGACCTTCACGCTGAACTTTGTTGCCGTTCTGCTTCGGTCAAGGCTGAGAAGAGCTCAATAAAAAATTTGAAATGGTTGTAAGTCTACGATGAAAGAAATAAAGATTAAAACAAGAAACCTTTCGCTTTACTATGGAAGCAAGATGGCTCTCAACTCCATCACTATGGAAATTCCACAAAAACAGGTAACCGCGCTGATCGGGCCATCCGGCTGCGGAAAATCGACCTTCCTGAGAACCCTTAACCGGATGAATGACCTGATCCCGGGTGTGAAAATTACCGGGGAAATTCTGGTCGATGGTTTTAATATTTACAATAAAAATGTAGACGCTGTCAGCCTCCGGAAGAATGTTGGGATGGTGTTTCAGAAATCAAATCCTTTTGCAAAATCCATTTTTGAAAATGTTGCTTATGGACCTAAAATCAATGGGATTCACGATCATAAAAGATTAAAGGAGATTGTGGAAATATCCTTGCAACGCGCTGCCATATGGGAGGAGGTCAAAGACAGATTGCACGATTCCGCACTGGGTTTATCGGGAGGTCAGCAGCAACGCCTCTGCATTGCACGGACGCTTGCCGTCGATCCAGAGATCATCCTTATGGACGAGCCTGCCAGCGCACTTGATCCACTTTCTACTTCGAAGATCGAAGAACTGATCTTCTCACTCAAAGAAAACTATACCATCATTATTGTAACTCACAATATGCAACAGGCCGCCCGCGTTAGCGATAATACGGCATTCTTTTATCTCGGCGAATTAATCGAATATGGAAAAACAAAGAAGATATTCACAATACCGGATAAGAAGCAAACTGAGGACTATATAACAGGGAGGTTTGGATAAGCGCGTTACGCGGTACGCGTTACGCGCAGATAATAGGAAACAACACCATTTATACTTTAATAACCATGGAACGACATTTTGAACTGGAACTTGAGAAATTAAAGAAAAGGATACTGAAGATGGGGAACCTTGTGGCATCCCAGGTGCATCAAACAATGGTTGCACTCGTCAATTGTGATGTTGAGGCAGCGGAAGAGATCATCGAAACCGACAATGCAGTTGACGAACTTGATGTCAAGATCGACAAGCTCTGCCAGCGGATCTTCGCACTGACTCAACCTGTGGCGACCGACCTGAGACTGATCATGGCGTCGCTGCGTATGAACAATGATCTTGAACGCATGGGCGACCATGCAGTAGATATAGCCAAAAGGGTCGAAGGGTTAAGTGATTACAAGGATATTGTTCAGGAATTAAAAATTGATGAACTGGCGCAGTCGACCGATGCCATCGTCAGGGATGTGATCTCAATTCTGAATACACGGAATATCGTTTTCATAAAGGATATTTATAATGATTCAGAGATCCTCAAGGAGAAGATACAATCCATCTCGGAAAAGATCATCGAGGAGATGACACAAAAGTCGGATGTGGTCGTCGTTGCGACAAACCTGATGATCATCCTGACTCAGATTGAAAGGATTGCAGATTATTCCCTGAACATCGCAGAATCTATTTTCTTCCTCGTGGAAGGGAGATTGGTAAAACATTCAAAAGGGTTCTGGGACCAGGGAACAGTAACGAAACATCGTCCGGAAAAGATAGTGGATCAGGATCAGGATCTTAAGACTGATAAACCTCAGCCTTCTGAAGAGTAAATGCAAACGTAGTTCCCACACCAATCGTGCTTCTGACATTGATGGTCTGGTGGTGAGCTTCAATGATATGTTTTACAATGGCCAGTCCCAGTCCTGAACCTCCCTGTTCGCGCGACCGGCTCTTGTCAACCCTGAAGAACCGTTCAAATAACCTTGAGATATCTTTTGAATCAACGCCGAGTCCATTATCGGTAACTTCGATCAGGATGTTCTCATCCATATCAAAAAAGCTGACCTTTGTCTTCCCACCATCCGTTCCATATTTGATGCTGTTATCCACAAGGTTGATCAGTACCTGCCGGATACGCTCTTTATCGGCACGGACAAATAACGGTTTTTCATATTCCCTGGCAAGGTTCAGGCGGATGTTTTTCTTTTTTGCTTTCACTTCCAGCAATTCTATGATATCCGTGACCAGTGCAACGATATCAAAATTGAGCATGTCGAGTTTCAATTCCCCGGTTTCAAAACGTGAAATCACTTCCAGGTCTTCAACAATGGATATCATTCTTTCGATATTCTTTCCAGACCGTTCAAGGTATTCTTTATTGATGGAAGGATCATCCAAGCCGCCATCGAGCAGGGTAAGTATATAACCCTGGATGTTGAAAAGAGGCGTTTTCAACTCATGGGAAACATTCCCGAGAAATTCCCTGCGGTAGGCTTCCAGTTTTTTCAGTTCCTCAATCTCCTGCCTGTGGTCCTGTGCCCATTCGGTCACTTCCTCACTGACTTTGCTGATGATATCCTTGTCGAGGGTAAGGTCCATTTCTTTAAAGGAGATCTTTGATTTCAAGGTGTGAATTGTCTTGTAGATCAGTTTTATTTTTGTATAGATGAATTTTTCAAGGATGTAGCGGTAGATGAAGAAGGAGAGGAGGAATACTCCGGAATCGGTGATCAGCAATGGGATCCAGAGGATGTTTTGGTTCAGGATAAACGATGAGCCTATGTAAAGAAAAGAAAGGACAATAACGATGACTGCAGAATTGATCAGCATCCAGGCATTGGGACTGATGTTTCTGTCAGGATTCATATTTGTACCCTACGCCTTTGATTGTTTTGATGTTATAGGATTCCAGCTTTTCACGGATCCGGCGGATGTGAACATCAATGGTACGGTCGCCTACGATGACATCATTGCCCCACACTTTTTCAAAGATTTGTTCCCGGGTGAATACCTTATCCGGCTTGGAGGCGAGCAGTTCGAGCAATTCGAATTCTTTCCGGGGAAGCCTGATCTCTCTACCTTTTTTCAGGATAATGTATTTTTCGCGGTCGATGATAATATCGCCGAGAAGGATTCGCGATTCAAGATCAGGGGGGGCTGGGTACCTTCTCAGTAAAGCATTGACCCGGCTCATGAGTACTCGCGGTTTGATCGGTTTCGGAATGTAATCATCACCGCCGGCATCCAGCCCTGCAATCTGTGAAAAATCTTCGCTTCGGGCCGTGAGGAAAGCAATCAGTGTGGGTTTTAACGATTCGATCTTGCGCAATTCAATACAGGTTTCTATACCATCGATACCCGGCATCATGATATCGAGAATGATCAGGTGAGGGATTACCTTTTTTGCAGTTTCGATCGCGTCCTTCCCGTTGGAGCATGTGAAAAGAGTGTATCCTTCTTTCCGGATGTTATATCCTACAAATTCGAGGATATCAGGTTCGTCGTCGACCAGAAGGATCTTATATTCTGATTTTTCCATGAAATACCAATCTTTCCCAAAAGTAGTAAGGAATTATGAATTTTGTATTAAGAAATCATTAAGAAAAGGAAGACTGTTTTTTGAAAATAGGTTACTTTTATCGTAAAGCCGTGACGCGTCACGCGTCACGCGTTACGTCTTTTTTTTACTTCTTAAAAATCCTAAAATATTATGCGATCTTCTCGATAAGGTCGGCGAGACGGTTGGAATAGCCGACTTCGTTATCGTACCAGGCAATGATCTTTATAAGGTTACCCCCGATGACCTTTGTCATCAATGAATCGTAGATAGAGGAATGCGGATTCCCGATGATGTCGCAGCTTACGAGAGGTTCATCAAGATATTCGAGGATGCCTTTCATGGGTCCGTCGGCAGCTTCTTTCATTGCGGCATGGATCTCTTCCTTGGTAACATTGCGTTCAAGTTCACAGGTCAGATCGACGAGAGATCCGTCGGGAGTCGGTACGCGGACGGCAAAACCGTCCATCTTTCCATCCAATTCAGGGATCACCAGTCCGATGGCCTTTGCAGCTCCGGTCTTGGTAGGAATAATGGAAACAGCGGCAGCTCTTGCCCTGCGAAGATCCTTATGAGGAGCGTCGAGGATGATCTGGTCATTAGTATAAGAGTGGATTGTGTTCATCAATCCTTTCTTGATTCCGAATTTATCATTCAGCACTTTTGCGACCGGCGCCAGGCAATTGGTGGTACAGGAAGCATTGGAGATCAGCTTCATTTCTTTTGTAAGCATATTGTCATTCACGCCCAGGACAACCGTCAGATCCACATCTTCCTTGTTATCGGAGGGAACCGACAAGACAACTTTCTTTGCACCGGCTGTGAGGTGTTTCGACATCTTTTCCCGGGTACGGAAAATACCGGTACATTCGGCCACAATATCAACGCCAAGCTCTTTCCAGGGGAGGTTAGCAGGATCTTTTTCAGCATATATCCGGATCTTTTTTCCATTAATGACAAGCGAATCCCCGTCAACTGCCACATCGCCATTGAACTTACCATGAACCGAATCATATTTGAAGAGGTGTGCCAGTGTCTTTGCATCGGTAAGGTCGTTGAATGCGACCACTTCAATGTTTTTCTTATTCAGCAGTGCCCTGAATGTCAGGCGGCCGATTCGGCCAAATCCGTTGATTCCAACTTTTGTTCCCATAGTTTATTTTAATTGAGATTTGAATTTAATCTTTTCAAAAAGCTGCTGCAAAATTACGGATTATAGAGATAGCGAAAAAAAATGAATGAAAATTTTGCGAATAGCTGCAAAAGAATGAGGTTGTAACTATCTTTGTAAGTCATGAACAGCATTGTATCTGCCGCTCACCAATGAAACTACACTATGGATAAAATATTCATCATTTCTGATGGACGGGGGCGTACGGCCGAACAGGCACTAATGGCAGCACTCACCCAGTTCCCGAATGCAAGGGTAGAGGTCGTTGTCAAGCCTGAGGTCCGCTCTGAACAGCAAATCATAGAAATCATGCCTGAAATTGTTGCCTCAAAAGCCATCATCGTGCATACACTAGTCTCTGAGTCCCTTCGTGCCACCATGATCAAACTAAGCAGGGAGCACAATATCGATGCCATCGACCTCATGGGACCGCTGTTGTCACGTCTTTCACAGCACCTTGAGAATTTACCCTCCGAAGAACCCGGATTATTCTTTCACCTGAACAAGGAATATTTTAAACGGATCGACGCCATGCAATTTGCTTTTACCCATGACGACGGGCAACGGTATTATGAATATGAGAAAGCGGAGATTTTGTTGGTAGGGGTTTCACGGACCTTTAAAACACCACTGAGTATTTTCCTCGCCTACAAAGGCTGGTTCGTAGCCAATTACCCGATCGTGCTGGGTGTAGATCCTCCGGATATTCTGGGGAAGCTTCCACCCGGGCATATATTCGGACTGACCACTCAACCCGGCGACCTATCGAGGCTCCGGACGGTCCGCCAGGAGTATCTTGGCGGAAATACCGGCGATTATTCCTCTATTGAGCATGTGAAAAAGGAACTGAATTATGCACAAAATATTTTCCTGAAATACGACTGGCCTGTGATCAGCGTTACGAACAAGCCGATCGAAGAGATTTCCTCCGAGATCCTCGCCATCAAGCGCAGGATCAACCCTCCCGAATATTCCCGGAAGAAATATGAATAGAATTCATCCTCAAAACCTTTCTTATCCTAAATTAAAGCCTTAATTTTGCCTTTTCTATGCAGTATAATTATATATTCTGATGTCCAAGACAAAATATATCTTCGTGACCGGCGGGGTTTCTTCCTCTCTTGGTAAAGGAATCATTTCCGCCTCTATCGCCAAATTGCTGAAGGCAAGAGGATTCTCCGTTACGACCCAGAAACTCGACCCTTACATCAACATCGACCCAGGAACCTTAAACCCATATGAACATGGTGAATGTTTTGTGACCGATGACGGCGCCGAGACCGATCTCGACCTTGGCCATTACGAACGTTTCTCGAATGTGCCCACTTCACAGGCCAATAACATCACTACCGGGATTATTTACCAGTCGGTCATCACCAAAGAACGGCAGGGTGAATACCTTGGGGAAACCGTCCAGGTGATCCCTCATATCACCGATGAGATCAAATACCGGATCATGTTGCTGGCAAACAAAAGCAATTACGATTTTGTGATCACAGAGATCGGCGGTACTGTGGGTGACATTGAATCTCTGCCATACATCGAAGCTGTTCGTCAGATGCGCTGGGAGTTAGGAAAAAACTGCGTAGTGGTTCACCTTACCCTGGTTCCTTATCTGGCAGCAGCTGGTGAGCTGAAAACCAAGCCGACACAGCATTCGGTAAAAACATTGCTCGAGTCGGGAGTTCAACCGGATATTATCGTATGCCGTACAGAGAAACATCTTTCCGATAACCTGAAAAAGAAAATAGCGCTATTCTGCAACGTGGCACCGACCTCGGTCATCGAATGCATCGATGTCGAATCGATCTATGATGTTCCCTTGTTAATGCACAAGGAAAATCTCGATGTTGAGATCCTGAAGAAGGTGAAAGTGAAATGCAATCAAGAGCCAGATCTTGCCGATTGGGAGAAATTTCTATTCCGATTGAAGAATCCGAATAAAGAAGTGACCATCGGGCTGGTAGGGAAATATGTGGAGTTAAAAGATGCCTACAAATCCATCAATGAATCCTTCATCCATGCAGGCGCTGCCAACCAGTGCCGGATACATATACGGACGATTCACTCGGAAACGATTACTGAATCAAATGTTGCAGAGAAGCTTGACGGATTGAACGGAATCTTGGTTGCCCCTGGATTTGGCTATCGCGGAATCGAAGGAAAGATCACCGCCATTCGTTATGCACGGGAAAATGAGATCCCGTTCCTGGGCATCTGCCTTGGCATGCAATGCGCCGTAGTGGAATTCGGAAGGCATGTGCTTGGATTGGAAGGAGCCAATTCCACTGAATTTGATAAAACCACTCCGTATCCTGTCATCGATATGATGGAGATGCAGAAAAAGATCTCGGGACTTGGAGGTACCATGCGCCTGGGAGCCTATCCCTGCAAACTTAAAAAAGGATCAAAAATATATGATATCTATAAAATGGAGAATATCTCGGAGCGACATCGTCATCGCTATGAATTCAATAATGCTTACCTCGAGCAGTATCAGAAGGCCGGGCTTTTACCTGTAGGGATAAATGAAAAGGACAACCTTGTAGAGATCATTGAGTTGAAAGGTCATCCCTGGTTTATTGGGGTTCAGTTCCATCCCGAATTCAAAAGCACCGTAGCCAACCCTCACCCGATATTCAAGGCATTTGTTAAAGCGGCCATCAATAATAGTGTACGTAAGAAAAAAAGCAAGAGAAAACCGGCCTGATGCTTTGGATTCCGCAGATGTCTTTTCGTATTAACTTTTCCAGTATCTTTGCGCACCCAAACCCCGTCGGGCAAAGACCGGGTTTTTCAGAACTGACAAAATCATTCACGATTCATGAATAACAAGAACACGATCATCGGCCTCCTTTTGATTTTCGGGATCTTCATCGCATATAGTTACCTGATGACCCCCTCCAAAAAAGAGATGGAGACCCAAAAACGGAAGTATGATTCCATCGCTTATGTGAAGAAACAAAACCGGGAAGTAGTAATTGCAGCACAGGCACGCCAGCTGGCCATTGAACAGGCAGGAAAGAAGCTGAAGGCTATTTCCGGAAATCCCTCCGACAGCGTAAAAGCTGTTCGCGAGGTGCTGAAAGAACAGATGGGCATTTTTGCAGGCTCGGCTTCAGGGGAAAAGGAATCCTTTACCCTTGAGAACGATGTCTTGAAACTCAGGATTTCTTCAAAAGGAGGGAAAATCGAATATGTACAACTGAAAAAATACAAGTCCTGGGACGGCCAACCTCTGATCCTTATGGACGATGACTCCCTGCACTTCGGATTTCATTTTTTTGTAAATAACCGGGATGTATACACCGACAAATTGTATTTCAAGCCTGTATCCACGAGTAAAAATAATGCATCATCCTTTTCCGTTACAGGGAAAGATTCGCTGCAGTTTGCGATGCGGCTCTATATTGACGCATCCGATACGTCTCTGGACCTCTCCAAATATATCGAGTTTGTTTATACATTAAAAGGGGATCAATATATGATGGGTTTCCATCTGAATTTTTTCGGAATGAAGGATGTGTTTGACGCGGGTACCCAATTTCTGGTACTGAACTGGGAGGATAACCTGAAACGCCAGGAGAAAAGCCTCAAGATGGAGCGGATGAATTCCACGGTATATTATAAATTTTTCGAAGATAAAGTGGATTATCTCACCGAAACAAAAGACCAGGTGAAAGACCTGAAAAACGAAAGGGTCAAATGGATCTCTTTCAAGCAGCAGTTCTTCTCTTCTACCATCATTGCCGATAATTTCTTCACCGATCCGAGGGTTAGGACCCTGACCTTGCCAAGGAATGGCAGGTATCTGCGTTCGATGTCGGCCGAAGCAGGAATTCCTTTTTCTCCTGCCGAAACCCAATCCATCCCCCTCTCGATGTATTTTGGCCCGAACAAGTTCTATACACTAAAATCTTACGATCTTGGTCTGGAGCGGCAGATCCCGCTGGGATGGAGTTTCGCCCCGATGGCATGGATCAATATCTGGGCTGTGATCCCGGTCTTTACGTTCTTTGGAAATTTCGGATGGAACTATGGGATCATCATCCTCATCCTTACTATTCTGTTAAAGATCGTTCTTTTCCCGATTGCATTCAAGACCTATAAGTCTTCGGCCAAGATGAAGGCATTGAAACCCGACATCGATGAACTCACCAAGAAGTTCCCGAAGAAAGAAGATGCCATGAAGAAGCAACAGGCCACGATGGAACTTTACAAGCGTGCAGGTGTGAACCCGATGGCAGGCTGTATCCCATTACTTCTTCAGATGCCCATCCTGATCGCTATGTTCAGGTTCTTCCCCAGCTCCATCGAATTACGTCAGCAGGCTTTTCTCTGGGCCAAAGACCTTTCCTCCTATGACTCCATCTATACCTTCCCGGGTGGGTTTTCGCTGCCCTGGTACGGAGACCATATCAGTCTCTTTGCTTTACTGATGACCGTTTCCAGTGTGATCTATACCCGTATAAACGACCAGATGATGGGATCTTCCCAGACGCAGATGCCCGGCATGAAGACTATGATGTACCTCATGCCGGTCATGTTCCTCTTCTGGTTCAATGATTATTCTTCCGGATTAAGTTACTACTACCTGCTTGCTAACCTTCTCACTTTTGCTCAGATCTATATCATCCGGTCAACCATCGATGAAAAGAAACTGCATGCACAGATCGAGGCCAACAAAAAGAAACCCATTAAGAAATCGGGATTCCAGAAACGCCTGGAAGATATGGCTAAGCAGAGAGGATACCCGGTAAAAAAGTAATTACGATTTACGATTTCAGATTTACGAATTCATAAGGGAATAGACATTTCCTCATAGAAATTGATTGTCCAGAATTTTTTCTGCGAATATTGACGAGAAACTGTTGTACGAATGTTGTTTTCTGCTGAAGCGCAAAGACAAAAAACTTCAAGGAAAAATTAAATCTAAAATCTAAAAACTTAATACAATCGTAAATCTGAAATCGTAAATCGTAAATTACTTAGTCTTGCTGATTAAGATATTTAAGAAACAGCCTCAGTCCTTCCTTCTTCCTTTCATCGAAGGTATAAGAGATATTCTTTTCCAGGTAGGATTGGCAGTCTTCATCTGCCGGCAGCTTGTCTTTAAAGAATTCCAGGGTCTCTTTAATGTGGCCTACGCCATATTCCAGCGCACTGTTCAAAGCAGTTTTTATAGGTTCTGAAAGCTTTTTGGTTGTCACCCACACAGCGAAAACAAAAGGCAGGGAGGTAAGCCGGATCCATTCTTCAGCCAGATCGTAGCAATAAGGATATTTTTTAACCAGGTCGAAGGTTTTGTCGCCAATGGCAACAACTGCTTCCACCCCGGGATCCTGCGATGCCTGTCCAGGCAGGAGGTTCTTCCAAATAGGATCAATCTTCCAGGAATGCTTCGCAAGCACTTTGACCAGTTGGACAGAAGTCCTTGAATCGTAATCCAGCCCGATTTCCGTGATCTCACCCAAGGGCTTATGGCTGAGCAGCAACACGGTTTTAACGGTATCCACTGCACCGATGCAGTAATCGGTTATAAATTCAAAAGAGGCAAGGTCATTGAGCGCGCCCACGGGGATTAATGCGACATCTACCACCCCGTTTTTCAGTTTTTCGGCACAGAGCGAAGGAATATCAAGGTCGAGACGGTAATTCTTCAGTAATCCCGATCGCTGGATGCCATAAACAAAAGGTATTGTATTGAGATAAGAGACGGCGGAGATTTTAAATAGTTCCATATTCATCAATGTTGCTCATCAATTGCTGATAACTGTTCGTGGATGGAGAGGACCTGCGGAATAATCATTTCGGTTCCATCGTTGCAGATCAAAAAATCCGAACGGCCGGCCTTCTCAGCATCCTCCATCTGATAGCGCATCCGCTGTAATACTGAATTGACATCTATCCCGTCTCTTTTCATGACCCGTTCGATGGCAATTTCTTTGGGACAGGATACATGAATGATCCGGTCGAAAATACCGGCAACTCCGCTTTCAAAAATAATGGCGGCTTCCTGGATGATATAAGAATGTTCCCTAAACTTTTCACACCAATGCATAAAATCATCGATAACCATCGGGTGAAGAATAGAATCGAGCGTCATCAGCGCTTTTTCATCTGAAAAAACTATGGTTGCCAATGCACGCCGGTCAATTTCTCCCGTTGTGGTCAAAACATTTTCTCCAAATAAGCTGAGAATTTTCTCTTTGACGAAGGGATCTCCGAGGAACTTCCTGGATTCCTGATCGGCATGGTATACCGGTACTCCAAAGATGGAAAACATCTCCGCGACGAGACTCTTACCGCTACCGATATTTCCTGTCAGACCGACTTTCAGCATCACTTATTGCCTTTCCTCTTGGTGGATCCGTTTTGTTTGATTTCCGACCGGTATGCATTCCCGCGAATGCTGTCGGGAGGATTCAAAATAGAATCGATTCCCGGATGGTTTACAGTAAGGGTTGTTGACCTTAAAGGAGACATCTGCTTTAAGGCTTTCTTGTCGAAGGTAAAAAAAATAGTATCCGGAGCTGTGGAAAAGATCTCGAGGGGGTAGGTCGTTTGTTCTGCAATATTCCTTGCGATGTCGCGAGTAAGCAGATAACCATTGACCTGGTCCTCGCCGATCTTCATTTTCATCCCCCGCAGGCTGACATCGCATTCCCGTTTTTTTCTCCGAAAAAACTGCTCTGAGAAAAATTCATATCCTTGTAAACGGATGGTTAGGATGAGTATACTATCAGAGCAGCTCACCATTTTCATGTTCCAGGGAACCTGCTTATAATTTAACCGGTATTCGGCAGTATAGAAATATTCTTTTGAAAGATGAACCAGGATCCAAAGAAAAATGGAAATAATCAGGCATACCAGAAAAATAGAAAGCTGATTTCGGAACTTCTCAACTTTTCTTTTTCTGGCATTCCGGATAAATTCAATGAATTCAGGTTCCAAGTTGTTTTGGTTAGGAAACCTTGAGTTTATTTGTTCTCAATGGTTTGTGAGTTATCGATGGCAATAGCAGATTTTTCCACGCGCAATCGAACCTGGCCTTCAACTTCAATGGTCACGGTTGTGTCCTGGATTTCTACGATACGGCCATGGATCCCGCCAATGGTGATGACCTTTTGGCCTTTTTCCAACGCTTCCCTGAATTTTTTCTGATCTTTCGACCGTTTCATCTGCGGACGGATAAAGAAAAGATAGAAAACTACTACGATAAGGATCAACGGAAGAAAAGAGTACCAGGTGCTTGAGCTGTTACCTGATGCTCCGGCTGCCGGCTGTGCCATTAAAATAATGCTTGATAAATTCATCTTGAAAAGGTTTAAGAATGGTTAAAATTTATTGAATAATTATCGATATAATGTTTTTCTTTGATTGATCATCTTGTGTGGGGTTGAGGTCTGAAGTCTGAGGTCCGATTTCTGATTTCTGTTCTCTGCACTCTGAGTTCAATTTGTCCGCCTGTTATTATTTCTGGCTGCTTGCCATCATGACTTCCGCTTTGATCCTGAGAATAAATGTGTTGGGTTGTGTATTTGCAACGATGACAATATTTTTA
>Ga0224525_1000311_pt1 | contig 23253 bp, 18 predicted proteins | sample CFST100metaG_FD_179874 | JGI IMG/M metagenome (GOLD analysis project Ga0224525, IMG submission 179874) | Peat soil microbial communities from Stordalen Mire, Sweden - C.F.S.T100 | ecosystem: Environmental > Terrestrial > Soil > Wetlands > Peat | place: Sweden: Norrbotten County, Stordalen Mire...
TCCTGGTACCACGCAATTTTTTGTTTCTTTGGAGGATGACTTGATGAGAATTTTTGGCGGAGATAAAATTAAAAATTTGATGACTGCTTTAAAAATGCCAGAAGATGAGCCAATTCAAGCCAATATGATTTCTGGCGCCATTGAATCTGCTCAAGAAAAAATTGAAGGATTTAATTTTGATGCAAGACATCATTTGCTAGAATATGATGATGTCTTAAATAAACACAGAGAAATTATTTATAAAAAAAGAAAAGAATTTTTGGAGAGTGAAAATTTAAAAGAGAAAGTTTTAGAAATATTTAATAAGGCTGGAATTACAGAAGAAGATTACAATAAAAAAGAAAAAGAAGTTGGAGAAGAAAATATGAAGCAGATGGAAAAAGCAATTTGTTTGCGAGTTTTAGATATGCTTTGGCAAGAACATTTATCTTATATGGATCATGTTAGAGATTCTGTTAGATTAAGAGCTTATAGCGGAAGAGATCCGTTGGTAGAATATAAAAATGAAGGTCATAAAGCATTTGGCCAATTGTTGGCAACTATTGATGCAAATATTGCAGATAATATTTTAAAAGCAGGAATACAAGTTCAACAAAAACCAATAATGCAATCCCACGCTATTGAATCTGGAAAAAAGAAAATTGGCAGAAATGATCCTTGCCCTTGCGGTTCTGGCAAAAAATACAAAAATTGTCATGGGAAAAACTAAGAATATTATAATTTTTATTTTGGTAGGTACGGCTTTTTCGGCGGGGATTTATTTTAGGGATGACGCGATAAAATTTTATAATAGTTTTAATAAACAAGTTCAAACACAAACTCAAAATTTTCAGAAAACAAATGTTAATTCTATTGTTTCTGAAGTGGGCAAACAAATATTAGCGCCAGCTCCTTTAAATATTGGGGGCAATAATGATAACCAAATTACTTTATTACAAAGTAAAATTATTTCAGAAACTAATTCACAAAGAAAAGAAAATGGTAATTTGCCAGCTTTAAAAGAAAATGCAGAACTTGATGAAACTGCTGCAGCAAAAGCCGCTGATTTATTTAAAAATCAATATTTTGAGCACGTATCTCCAACGGGAGTTGACCCTGGCAAGTTGGCGCAAAGTTATGGCTATAATTATATTATTGAAGGGGAAAATTTAATTTTAGGAAATTTTTCTTCAGAGAAAGAAGTTGTTCAAGATTGGATGAACAGCAAAGAACACAGAGCAAATATTTTGAATAATAGATATACAGAAATTGGAGTTGCAATTGTTAAAGGAACTTATAAAAATGAAACTGTTTGGATTGGTGTGCAGGAATTTGGTTTTCCGTTATCTGCTTGTGAAGATCCAGATGCTAATTTAAAAAATCAAATTGATTCTGATAATAATGAATTAAATACTTTGTCTACGCAAATTGATGCAAACAAAAAACAAATTGATAACGCAGGCCAAAATTCACCAGCTTACAGCCAAATGGTAGATGATTATAATCAATTAATTGCGCAATATAACTCTTTGGCAGAAACAGCAAAAAGTCTTGTTACAAAATATAATAATCAAGTTAACACTTTTAATAATTGTGTTTTAGGTAAATAATTATGAAAATAGCAATTGTATCGGACACGCATAATAATTGGACAAATTTTAAAAAAGCTATTAATTGGATAATGAAAGAAAAGATTAAATTGATTTTGCATTGTGGAGATATTATGAATCAAGAAATAATTGATCAGGCCAACGAATATTTTAATGGGGAAATAAAGTTTGTAAAAGGCAATGGCGATTTTGAATTAGATTTGCCAGCTAAAATGGAATTAGAATTTAACAAAAGAAAAATTGCTTTTACTCATTTTCCAGACATTGCCAAAAAATTATCTCAATCTGGTAAATTTGATTTAGTTTTTTATGGCCACACTCACAGACCTTGGGATGAAAAAATAGGCGATACTCATATGATAAATCCAGGAGAGTTGGCAGGTCAATTTTATAAACCAACTTTTGCTGTTTACAATACATCCACAGGAAACCTAGAATTAAAAATATTAGAAAGGCTTGATTAATTTTGATATTTAGGTATAATTAAACATTATTTTAACTTATTAAAAATGCAACAAAAATACTATATATTTATTGGTGTGTTGGTCCTAGCTATATTGGCTGGGATTTTTGCATATCCAAATTATTTTAATAAAGGGGTCGATTTTTTAAATCAAAAAATGTCTTGGACTTTTCCGCATTTTCCAGAAAAGCCTTATGTTTTGGGGCTTGATTTGCAAGGGGGAGTAAGCTTGGTTTATCAAGCAGACTTAAGCACATCCACCGACAAAACAACTGCTATGTCTGGGCTAAGAGACGTAATTGAAAGAAGAGTAAATGTGTTTGGAGTTTCAGAGCCAGTTGTTGAAATTCAAGGAACAGACAGATTATTGGTTGAATTGCCAGGAGTTACAAATGTTCAGCAAGCAATCCAAATGATTGGAGAAACTCCTTATTTGGAATTTGATGAAGAAAGAACAGCCGATGAAACAAAAACAATTACTGATAAAATAAAAGAAGTTCAGGCAGCTCAAACAGCCAAACAAGATATTACCAAAATTAAAGATTGGCAGTTGGCTTTGCAAAATCCATATTTTAAACCAACAGATTTAACTGGAAAATATTTAACAAAAGCAACTGTTGTTTTTGACCAAACAACTTACAAACCACAAATTCAATTAAAATTTAATGATGAGGGCGCAAAATTATTTGCAGATATTACAGCTAGAAATATTAAAAAACCAATAGCAATTTATTTGGATGGATCTTCTATTATTGATACAAATGGAGATGGGAAAATTGATAACCAAGATTTATATGCTCCAACAGTAGAAAGCAAAATTACTGGCGGAAGTGCTGTAATAACTTCGGCAAGTATGTCTAGTCAAACAGCTAACAGTATTGCTTCAAGATTAAATTCTGGGGCATTGCCAGTTAAAATTGGGTCACCAATTTCTCAAGAAACAGTTGGTCCAACTCTTGGCTCTGTCTCGCTTAAGCAGTCACTCTGGGCAGCAATTTATGGCCTTATAGCAGTAGTTATCTTTATGGTGGTATTCTATAGGTTTCCAGGCCTTCTTGCGTCCTTGGCCCTTGTGATATACGTAGCGATAACTTTAGCCTTATTCAAGCTGATTCCTGTAACATTAACCTTAGCTGGAATTGGAGGTTTCATCTTGTCTATAGGTATGGCGGTAGATGCTAATATTTTGATTTTTGCTAGAATGAAAGAAGAAATAAAAGCAGGAAAAAGCTTATCACAATCAATTGACGAAGGCTTTAAAAGAGCATGGCCATCAATTAGAGATTCCAACTTTAACTCATTAATTGTTTGCGCGATTTTATTCTTTGTGGCAACTTCATTTATTAAGGGATTTGCTTTTACATTGGCGCTTGGTATTTTAATTTCTTTGTTTTCAGCAATATTTATAACAAGAATATTCTTGATGGTTTTTATCGGCAAATGGGCCGAAAAAGCTAAATGGATTCTCTAATCATATGACATTTAATTTTACAAAGTATTCAAAACTTTATTATGCTATATCTGGCATTTTAATTATTGCCACGATTGTTTCTTTGGGTATGTTTGGACTAAAATTTGGCATTGAATTTGTTGGCGGAAGCAATATGCAAGTTGAATTTCAAAATCAAAGACCAGCAAACGAAACAATTCAAAGTGCTTTAAAGAGTTTTGACTTGGGAGAAATTACAGTTCAGCCTACTGGAACAAACGGCGCAATTTTGCAATTTAAAGGAGTAGACGAGGCAAAGCACCAACAAATATTAGCAGGATTAAATAAGGTAGCTCCTGTTACAGAAAAGAGTTTTCAATATATCGGTCCATCAATTGGGCAAGAGTTAAGAAACAAAACAGAATTAGCTATTGCTTTAGCATTATTGGCAATCACTCTATATATTGCTTTTGCTTTCAGAAAAGTTTCAAAACCAGTTAGCTCATGGAAATATGGAATTGCATCTTTGATAGCATTATTTCATGATGTGTTAATTCCAATTGGAGTGTTTTCAGCTTTAGGACACTTTTATAATGTTGAAATTACAGTTCCAATTGTTGCAGCATTACTAACAATTTTGGGTTTTTCTGTCCACGATACAATTGTTATATTTGATAGAATTAGAGAGAATATTCTAAGAAGGGGAATGGGCCAATTTGAAGAAACAGTAAATATTAGCTTAACTCAAACATTGGGCAGGTCTCTTTCTACGGTTATAACTGTGTTATTTGTCTTAATCTCAATTTATTTCTTTGGAGGAGAGACCCTTAAGTATTTTTCATTGGCTTTAATTATAGGTATTACCTCTGGGGCATATTCTTCTATATTTATTGCCAGTCCATTGCTAGTTTCTTGGTACAAATGGAGTGCTAAGAGGTGAGCTTGACAGGGATTTACTTATATGGTAGACTAATATAATTAGTTATAGATTTCTTATATAAATGAACAAAGTTAACTATAAACAAACATACCAAAGGTTCACAAAAGGACTTGGCCAAAAAACCAAAGATATTTTTGATCGCAGATTTGGAGTCAATACAGGAGAGCCAGAAACCTTAGAAGCTATTGGTAAAACATTGGGTATAACCAGAGAAAGAGTTCGTCAAATAGAGGAAGCTGGTTTTAACTATGTCAGAAAAAACAATCAAGTTGCATTAGATTCTGTTTATGCCGATTTTGCTGATTACTTTAAACAGCAAGGAGGTTTTAAAAAAGAAGAAAATGTTTTAGAAGAATTAGGAGGAAAAAATCAAAGACCATATGTTTTGTTTTTGTTAACAATGGGAGAACAGTTTTCTAAAGTTGCAGAAAAAAAAGATTATCATTATTTTTGGTCAAATCTTACTAGCCCACAAGAAAAAGTTAAAGATACATTAAACTCTCTAGTTGCTCAAATGCAAAAAATTGGGCATCCAATTCCTAAAAAAGATTTTTATGCAGAAGTTGCATCAAAGCAAGGACTTTCACAACCAGCTACATTTGCTTATCTTGAAGTTTCAAAAAGAATTCAGCCAAACAAAGAAGGAGCATTGGGATTAGTTGAATGGCCAGAAATAAAACCAAGGGGAGTAAAAGACAAAGCATTTTTAGTTTTTAAAAAACATGGAAAACCTTTGCACTTTACATCAGTTGCAAGTTTAATAGACAAATTTGATTATAATCCAGTAAACAAAAAAACTTATCCTCAAACAGTTCATAATGAATTAATAAAAGATGCAAGATTTGTTTTAGTTGGAAGAGGAACTTACGCATTGTCAGAATGGGGATATGTTCCAGGAACAATCAAAGATATAATTACAAAAGTTTTGTCAGAAAAAAATGAATCAATTCACAGAGATGAAATTGTAAAACAAGTTTTGGCTCAAAGATTGGTTGCAAAAAATACTGTGTTGATGAACTTAAATAATAAAAAACATTTCGATAAAGATTCAAACGACAACTATTTTTTGAAAGGAGTAAAAACAGCATAATTTAAAAACCGCCGAGAGGCGGTTTTTTGTTTGCCCTGAGCTTGTCGAAGGGTTGTAATAAAAAGGCGACTTTTTTCAAAGCCGCTTTGGTTGTTAAATACTTATGGTTTGTCCCGCAAATAATGGGACAATCCCATCATATTCTTTGGGAACTTCAAACGGTCCTTCGGGCAGTTCAATGGTGCTTTCGTTGTAGGGTAAACCGTAAAGTGAGGCGCCGAACTTTGAAACAAAATTTTCTAATCGTTCGGGTACACCGCACTGATGGAAAATTTTGTTGAGCAATCGGAGAGCGATAGGCGCTGAAAAGATTCCAGCGGCCGGTTCTGCTTTGAGTTTTGCTTCAATAGGGTGAGGCGCTGAATCCGACCCAAAAAAGAATTTGGGATTGCCACTGGTCATAGCTCCCACAACAGCGTCAACATCGTGTTGCCGTTTGCAAATGGGTTTGCAATACAGAAATGGATTTATAATTTTTCCCTTTTCGTTGCAAACCAAGTTGTAAGTTACGCACGCATGATGCGCAGTTAGCGTAGCAACGACGTTATCTGGCGCCCTTTTCACATAGTCAATCATGCGCGCAGTGCTGGCATGTTCGACAACAATTTTCAGATCTGGAATATGTCTAATGACATCTCCTAGAAAATTAATTGCAGAATGTTCTCTGCCAAGTTCAGATATTCTTCCATCATCAGAGAACTCCCAATGCGCCGAAAAAATCATTCCAGAATCACGTACCGCACAGAGAACTGGGTAATAAATATCCAAGTCTTCTAACGGTACACTTTCGCTGGAATTTGTTGAAACTCCACGAGGAATATATTTCAGGAATTTTGCTCCAGCTTTTACTGCTTGTCGAATAGTTTCTCGAAGCGTATTCCTTGTTAACATGATTCCCATAATGGGTTTAAATTTCGTTCTGTGCGGTATGGCTCGCAGAATTTCTTCTTTGTACCGCAACATTTCTTCTGCTGTTCCTATGGCAGGATTAGTATTGGGCATTGCCACTGCTCGCGCGAAACTTTTGGTTGTGTATGGAAGCACTGTTTGTAGTATTTTTCCTTGCCGTAAATGGCAATGGAAATCATCGGGTTTCCGTATTTTCATTAAGCATCCTTTCTTAGTGGAATAGCTGATGCGCTACTCGCACGATTTCTTTTACTCGTCTTGGCCTAAGAGTAGCAACTGATCCGATAAAAATCGAGCTGGCGCCAGCTCCATAAAAATACCCTAAATCATTGACTGATAAAATCCCTCCACCAGCGTTGACTGGTTTGTTAATGCCTGAATATCTAGCATCATGTAACCAATTTAAAACAAGCGGTATCAATGGTGCGCCAGATAATCCTCCTCCACCAAGTTTTTCAAGTGGGGAAATATCGGTGCCGAATAATTCCTTCCAATTAATCCATTCGGGAAACTTTCCCCAAGGGATTGTATTAGATACACAAATAGCATCACAATTTTTATCTTCTGTGATTGCCTTTACTGCGCTGACAGGCGCCAACACGTTGAACTTTGGCATTAACACAACGCCAAGTTCAGAAGCTATTTTTAGGCCAAGTTTTACTTCGTCCACAAGACAGCTTGGGTCCAGTCCAACGTTGGGGCAAGAATAGTTTATTTGCAAACCTACTGGTGATTTAAATCCCGGCAGGTATTTTGCAAACAATTCAACAAATTCTTTTGTTTCAGCCAGCCTTTCTTCTGGTGTTTTTTTAATAGCCATAAACGAAATGAAAAATGGTTCTTCCCGTTCCTGCCATCGGCCAGTTTCAAAAAGTGTTTTTGCTCCAGGGCCCGAAAGTCCTACTGCGTTGAGCATAAGTCCTTTTCGAAAATATACTTTAACGCATTTTGGAAACCATTCTTTTTGTGTTATGCCGTCGGTTTTCATCGGCATATTACCCTTGTTCTCGCTTAGCGTTGTGGTTTTAGCTACAAATGTGCAACCCTCCCAATTTGGCTTAAAAGGGCCGATTTGGTGTGAATATTTGTTTCCAAAGAAACCTCTCGCCCCTGAGGCGTTGAGTACAGAACCAAAATCTGTTCTTTGCAACTTCATATTATGTCTCCGTAAGGTTTATTGACAAATCAATGTGCTAGATGAATACTAGCACAAAAAAATAATTAGTAAATATTTTGAACTGTATTGCTTGATAATTTTTATTGAGTTATAATAAATAAAAATATAGAAATTTAAAGATAATTTTTATGGATGTTTTCACAGTGGGAGTAATAACTTTATTAGTGTGCACTGCAATTTTTTATATTGTTTTATTTTCGTTTATTTATTATTGGCATTTAACAAAAACCACTTATGTTGTTGTACCAATGATTTGGACTTTTGAATTTTTTGCAATGGGATTTTTTACCGTTGCACTTGTTTCTATTATTCTTAATTATTTGCCTTATTTAGTTAAGGCATTTGGAATTTAAGATTTTATGTCAGCACCTTATTTATTTTGGTGGGATTGGGTAGAAAAAATTGTCTGGGATTCTTTTTGGTGGGTGATTTTGTTTTTGATTATTTTATGGGTTCCGTTTTTAAGAGTGTGGTGGTGGTTATTTTTGCCACTAATGCTTCAATCGCAGTTGAAAAAACTTTATCTGTGGTGGATTAGTTGGGATTTTGATTATGCCACAAAAGCAAAGTGGGTTGTTTTAGAAGTTATTCCGCTTGAAGCAATGCTTATGCCGCTTAAAGCAATGGAAGATGTTTTTGCAACTGTTTGGCCAATTATAGACGGCGCTAATTTTCGAGAAGTTTGGTGTGATGGGGAATTACCAAATGGCCCTTATTGGTGCTCTTGGGAAATTGCCAGCATTGAAGGAAAAATACATTTTTATGTAAGATGTTTGCGTCAGCATCAGTCTACAATTGAATCTGCGCTTTATGGCCATTATCCTGATTTAGAAATTCATGAAAGTGTTGACTACGTAAAATTAGTTCCGCCGACTGTCCCAAATGATGAATGGGATATGTATGGAGAAGATTGGGATTTACAAAGAGAAGATGCCTATCCAATAAAAACCTATCCAAGTTTTTTTGAACCTCAAGGAGAAAGAATCGCTGCTGAAGAAAAAAGAATTGACCCAATTATTTCTTTGCTTGAAGCAATGTCTAAAATTGGTCCTGGAGAACATTATTGGATGCAATTTATCACAGTGCCCGTAAACGATAATGACGAACCAGAATATAGGAAAGAAGGGCAGAAAATAATAAATAAATTAGCAAAACGTCCAGAGAAAAAAAAGACAACATTTTTAGAAGAATTGTCTTATGTTTTTAATCAATTAATTGCAGGACCGCAAAAAGATGGAGATTCTTATTCTTGGCCGGCAATGGAAGAAGATGAAGAAACAGGTGAATTGAAAGTATCACTGACTCCAGGCGAAAGGGAAATTATAACTGAAATTGAAAATAAAATTAAAAAGCCAGTTTTTAGAACTACTATAAGGGGAGTTTATGTTGCGAAAAGAGATAATTGGAGCGCGCCGCATAAAGTTATTTCTCGTATATATATGGGGCATTTTATGACTATGAATATGAATGAATTTAGATTTCAGGGTGCTACAAGACCAAGAGTGCATTATTTTATGAGAGAAAGAAGAGTATTTTTAAGAGCAAGAAAAATGTTTAGAATGACTGTTTTAAGGTTTACGCCATTATTTCCAAACAGACACGATTTATGTCCAATGTTAAGCACAGAAGAAATGGCAACTTTATATCATTTCCCATTAAGAGTTTCTGGCGGAAGTTTGGCTATGGGCAAAGTAGAATCAAAGAAAGCTGGCCCACCAGCTAATTTGCCAGTTGGTGAATAGTAAATTTAATATAATATGTCAAAAGATTTAACTTATATTGCTAAAACAAATTTTAGAGGAGCAGAACAGAAATTTGGGATTAAAAGACCCGATAGACGCCAGCATATGTATGTGATTGGAAAAACTGGAGCTGGTAAAACTGCTTTTTTAAAGAATATGGCTTTGCAAGATATTGAAAACGGGCAAGGTCTTGCTATTATTGATCCTCACGGAGAATTTGTTGAAGAAGTTTTAGATAATATTCCTGCTCACAGAATTAATGATGTAGTTTATTTTAATCCTGCAGATATGGAGCATCCTGTTAGTTTTAATATTATGGAAGCTAGCGATCCAAAATATAAGCACTTAATTGCGTCAGGATTAATTGGTATTTTTACTAAAATTTGGGCGAATGTGTGGTCAGCTCGTATGGAATATATTCTTGCCAATTGCATTTTGGCTTTGTTGGATACTGAAGGAACTACACTTTTGGGCATACCAAGAATGTTGGTTGATAGAGACTACAGACAAAAAATTATAAATAATTTAAAAGATCCAGTTGTAAAATCTTTTTGGGTAAATGAATATGAAGAATGGGATCCTCGATATCGCAATGAAGCTATTGCTCCTGTTCAAAATAAAGTTGGACAATTTTTAAATGTTTCTTTTGTGAGAAATATTGTTGGGCAAGGCAAAAATACAATTGATATTGATGGAATAATGAATAGCCAAAAAATTCTTCTGGTGAACGTTTCAAAAGGAAGAATTGGAGAAGACAACTCAGCTATTTTGGGAGCTATGCTTATTACAAAAATACAATTGTCGGCTATGGAACGAGTTAGAATTCCCGAAGACGAAAGAAAAGATTTTTATTTATATGTTGACGAGTTCCAAAATTTTGCTACCGATTCTTTTGTTAATATTTTATCTGAGGCTCGTAAATATCGTTTAAATTTAATTATTGCTCACCAATACATTGGGCAGTTGGTAACCGACACAAGCACTGCTGTTCGTGACGCTGTTTTTGGTAACGTTGGTACAATGATTACATTTCGTGTGGGAGCGGCCGATGCAGAATTTTTGGAACAAGAATATATGCCAGAATTTTTGCAAAATGATTTAATTCGTTTACCAAATTACAATGTTTATTTAAAACTTATGATAGACGGCATAGCTTCCAGACCTTTTTCTGCCAAAACTATTGCTCCTGCGCCTGTTATTATAGATGATAAAAAACGAGAAGAAATTATTAGAATCTCTAGGTCAAAATATGCTCATACTGTTAGCTTTGTTGAACAAGAAATAAATCGCTGGTCGGGAAATATGGATGTTCCCAATGTTCAAGGTCCAGATATTTCTAACCCTCAAAGTTTTCCTAAAGCTCCATATAAATCAAATGCTCCTAGATCTTCTGACTCAACAAAATTATACGATGCTGTATGTTCAAACTGTGGCAAGCAAACAAAAGTTATTTTTCCTCCAGAAGAAGGAAGAAAAGTTTATTGCAAATCTTGTTTAAAAAAAATGAAATCTCCTGCGCCAACAACAGGAGCCCAACCAAAACCAAATCAACCCATAAGAACAGTATCAAGCGCGCCTGCAATAAGTCAGCCAGAAAAAAGATCAGCGGGGAATTCGGCTTTAGCAGATTTGGGCATAGAATTTGGTCAATCGCAGGGCTCTCGTAAAGCGCCATCTCATCAAGAAAATAAAGTTTTGGCTGAAAAAACAAAAACATTTTCTTTAAACGAAATAATGCAAAAAGGAGAAAATGTGCCATTCAATAAAAACAAAAAAGAAAGAAAAGAAGTTGATGTTGATGATCTTAAAAAAGCCTTAACCCAAGCCCTAGACTCTTCGCCTAAAGATGAAAATAAATAGAAAACTAAAAAATCACTTGGAATCCAAGTGATTTTTTGATAGTATTAAATAATAAAAAATCTATGAATCAAGAAACCCATTCGGCAGGCTCAGGGCAGGCCAAACAATGCCAAAACTGCAAACAAAACTTTGTAATAGAGCCAGATGATTTTCAGTTTTATGAAAAAATGAAAGTGCCAGCTCCAACATTTTGTCCAGATTGCAGAACTGTTAGGCGAATGACTTGGAGAAATGAACGTTCTCTTTATCATAGAAAATGCGATGCTACTGGTAAAGATATTATTACAATGTTTGCGCCAGAGCAAACTCTTGTTGTTTATGATAGAGATTATTGGTGGTCTGATAAATGGGATCAATTGGCATCTGAAAGAGATTATGATTTTTCAAAACCTTTTTTTCAACAATTTAAAGAACTATTTGAAAAAGCCCCTCTCCCAAATCTTGCAAATTCCAATATAATAAATTCTGCATATGCTAATCACAGTTTAGACCTTAAAAATTGTTATCTTTTTTATGCAGGTATGAGATGTGAGGATGTATTATATACTGCTGGAGCTGTAGATTGCCAAAACTCTCTTGATCTATATAGGAATTTAAATAATACACAATGTTATGATGATACTTTATGTGGAGATTTAAATAAAGTTTTTTTCTCGTATGACAGTGATGAAAGCGTTAATTCTGCTTTTCTTCATTCATGCAAAAATATGATGGATTCTTTGGGGTGTATAAATATGCGCAACAAATCGCATTGTATTTTTAATGAGCAATATACAAAAGAAGAATATGAAAAAGAAGTAGCAAAATATGATTTTGGAAGTTATAAAATACTTTGTGAATTTAGAGAAAAATTTGCTGAGTTTATAAAACAATATCCTCGACGGTATGGATTTATTCATAAATCATTAAATTGTGTTGGTGATAATATTTTAAATTCTAAAAATGTGTATATGGGTTTTGATGTATTTGGTGACGTTGAAGATTGTAAATATATAATTCATTCTTTTCAAAATATGCGCAATACATATGATGGCTATGGTGTGGGCGCAAATTTTAGTAATTCTTATGAAATCGTGGATGTCGGAGATAATGCTACTAGTAATCTTTTTGCTATTTTTACTCATTCTTGTCAGAATACAAATTATACTTATGGGTGTAAAAATTCTAAAGATTTATTTGGTTGCGTTGGGCTAAGAAGCAAACAGTATTGTATTTTGAATAAGCAATACGCCAAAGAAGAATACGAATCCTTAGTTCCAAAGATAATCCAGCACATGAACGACATGCCATACATAGACAAAAAAGAAAGAGTTTATAAATATGGCGAATTTTTTCCAGTTGAAATTTCTCCGTTTGCATATAACGAAACAATTGCTCAAGAATATTATAATAAAAATAAATCAGAAATTTTGGAGACGGGGTACAAATGGAGAGAGCCAGACACAAAGCAATATAAAATTACTATTAGGGCTAAAGATTTACCAGACCATATTAAAGATGTTTCTGATGATATTTTAAACCAAGTAATAGAATGCGAACATAATGGAAATTGCGATGAACAGTGCATGGGCGCGTTTAAAATTATTTCTTCAGAGCTTCAATTTTATAGAGCAATGAATCTTGCCTTGCCAAGGTTATGTTCAAATTGTAGACATTATGGCAGACTTGTTCAACGCACACCATTTAAACTATGGGATAGACAATGCGCAAAATGTGGAAAGAAAATCAAAACATCGTATTCTCCAGACCGCCCAGAAATTATTTATTGCGAACAATGCTATAATGCAGAAGTAGTATAAATTATACTTTAAAATACCGTTTAATAAACGGTATTTTTGTTTTGCTCTGAGCTTGCCGAAGAGTTGATGAAATTGTGTAAAAGGGCTATGATATAATAATTAAATATATAAATTATTATGGCAGAAAATAATAGAATTCGTAGGTTTAAATTGGCGCCTCCACCTCCGGAGTTACCTATATATGGGACTGTAGAACCTGAAGATTGTTCTTTTATTGGCAAAACTAATTATGAGGCGGCTTTGCAAGAGCAAAAATATATTTTTGGCATTAAACGTGTGGATAGACGCAGACATTTATATATTGTTGGAAAATCTGGAGTGGGGAAATCAAAACTTATGGAGCTTTTTGTTAGGCAAGATATTGGATATGGACATGGGCTTTGTTTTATTGATCCGCACGGAGACGTTATAGAAGAAATTTTAGATTTTATTCCAGAAGATAGAGTTGATGACGTGGTGCTTATTGATCCTTCTGATTCTAAATTTCCAATTTCTTTTAACCCTTTGGCAAATATTGATCCAAGCTTTAAACATCAATTAACACAAGGATTAATAGAAGTTTTAGAAAGACAGTTTGGAGCAAACTGGACACCAAGGCTTGAACATGTTTTTAGATTCACTTGTTTGGCTCTTTTAGATTATCCTCACGGAACTATGCGAGGAATGATTTCTATGCTTACAGATAGAAATTATCGCCAACTTGTTGTTGAATATATTCAAGATGATATGGTTAAAAGATTTTGGGCTATTGAGTTTGCTGATTGGTCAGAAAAATATGACACAGAAGCTATTATTCCTTTGGTAAATAAATTGGCGCAATTTTTATCTGATCCTGCTTTGCGAGGAATTTTTGGGCAGGAAGAAAATAAAGTTGATTTGGAAAAATTAATGAATGAAGGAAAAATTATTTTAATTAATTTATCTAAAGGAAAATTAGGAGAAGAAAACGCCAGCTTTTTTGGTTCAATGTTTATTACAAAAATTAAACAGGCAGGAATGGCCCGCGCATCTTTGCCAGAAGCCAAAAGAAAAGATTTTTATTTATACGTTGACGAGTTCCATAATTTAATGACAGAAACCTTTGAAAACATTTTATCAGAAGCTAGAAAATATGGCATTTGTCTTACTGTTGCTCACCAATATATGGGACAGCTTTTACAAAAAGTTCAGCAAGCTGTTTTGGGAAATACAGGAACAATTATTGTGTTCAGGGTTGGTGGTGAAGATGCAGTTAGACTAGAACCAGAAATGGCGCCAATATTTGGAGTTAAAGATATGGTAAACTTGGGAGTTCAAAATTTTTATATTAAAGAAACAATTGATGGAGAAGCTTATGATCCTTTTTCTGCAGAAACCTTAAAAGTTTTGCCACCAAATCATAAATCTTTTAGAAAAGAAATTATTGAATTGTCGCGCAAAAAATATACTATTTCAGCCGAAGCCGCAAAAGAGCTTATGCAACAAGAAGAATCAAAAATAATGAGAAGCTCCCACGAAAAATCTATAATTCAAGGCAAAGGGAAAGGGCCAGAAGTAAAAGATGAAAAAGTAGATAACAAGCCCGAAGAACCATTAATTTAATTAGTAAAATAAAATATGGAACCTCAAACGAAACCACATTCGGCAAGCTCAGTGCAGGCATGCGAAAAGTGTAATCAAAACTTTGTGATAGAAGTAGATGATTTTCCATTTTATGAAAAAATGGATTTGCCTTTGCCTACAATGTGTCCCTATTGTAGATTTAAATATCTTTTAGCTTTTTGGGTATTTGGAAGATTTAGAATTACAAAGTCAGCTTTGAGCGGTAAAACAATTATAACTGTTATCCCAGAATCAGCTCCTTTTCCTATTTATGATCGCACAGAATTTGTTTCTGACGCATGGGATCCGCTTACATATAGAAAAGATTATGATGCCTCGCGCTCGTTTATTGAACAGCTTGTTGAATTACAATCGGCTGTGCCTCATCCTCATCAAATCGGTATAAAAAATACTAATTCTGATTGGGCTGATGACACATGGGAATCAAAAGATACATATCTTTCTCGGTCAATTGCAGGAAATGATTCTGTTAGTTATGGGTATCGTTTATTAAATTGTAAAAATTCTATTGATCTGACTTTTTGCTGGGAACTTGAACGTTCCTATGATTGCCTATACTGTTTTAAAAGTTATAACCTAAAATATTCTTTTAACTCTCGTGATTGCATAGATAGTTTCTTTTTATACGATTGCAGGAATTGCCAGAATTGTTTTATGTCTTGGAATTTAAGAAATCAAAAGTATTGCATTTTAAATAAGCAATACTCTAAAGAAGATTATTTTGAAAAAATTAAAGAATATAATCTAGCGTCGCATTCTTCTATCGAAGCATTAAAAAAAGAATTCTGGCAACACATCAAACAAGATGCTGTACACAGACAAAATTATAATCTTCAGGCAGTAAATTCTACAGGCAATTTTCTTAATAATGATAAAAATTGCTATCAAAATTATTTTGTAGAAGATTCAGAAAATTGCAGATACTGTTTTCGTGGAAGAGGGAAAGAATGCATTGATACGCTTAGCATTTTTGATTCAGAAAAATGTGCAATTAGTGCTTTAGATCAGAAAGGATATGGAAATATATGTAATCTCTATACTAATTTTTGCCGATATTCAGCATATTTAGATAACTGCGAAGAATGTGAGTATTGTTTTGGTTGTGTAGGAATGCGCAAAAATAAATATTGTATTTTAAATAAACAATACACAAAAGAAGAATATGAAAAGTTGGTTGAAAAAATTAAAAGCGATATGAAAAAGAATGGGGAATGGGGAAAGTTTTTTCCTCTTTCATCTGCATATGCAGGATATAATTTTTCTTTAGCGCAAATGCTTCTTCCTATGATAAAAGACGAAGCTTTAAAGTTTGGTGCGAAATGGGAAGAGATTATTGAGCCACAATATGAAAATATTATAAATGCTAATAACTTGCCAGATACTATTAATGAAGTAAATGATGAAATTATAAAACAGCGTATTTTGTGTCCCGAAACAAAATTAAGTTATAATATTACCAAAGAAGAATTAGCTTTTTATCGAGAACATAATATTCCACTTCCACAAAGACACTTTGATTGGCGCACGTTAGACAGATTTAAACCTTTTAGTTTAATGGTAACTCTGCAAAAAGGAAATTGTTATTATTGCAAAAAAGAAATTGAACATTATTATAGCAAAGACCTAGACTTTGAAAAAATAGCCTGTCTAGAATGTTACCAGCGCGAAGTAGTATAAATATAATTAATTAATAAATATTATGGATTCAGAAACACGCCAATGCCAAAACTGCAAAAAGGATTTTGTGATAGAACCAGAAGATTTTAATTTCTACGAAAAAATGAAAGTCCCAGCTCCAACATGGTGTCCAGAATGCAGACTTGTTAAACGTTTATCGTGGAGAAATGAGAGATCGCTTTATAAAAGAAAGTGTGATCTTTGTGGTCAGGAAAAAATTTTACTTTACCCAGCAGATAGTCATTACAAAGTTTATTGTTATCCTTGTTGGTGGTCAGACAATTGGAATCCTGAATCATATGCAAAGGATTATGATTTTTCAAAACCATTTTTTGATCAGTTTAGGGAATTATTTTTAAAGGTGCCTCGACTTGGAGTTATTCAACAAGGGCACAATGTAAACAGTGATTATACTAATAGATCATCTGATAATAAAGATTGTTATCTTGTTTTTGCTGTCGATAAAAGCGAGAATTGTTCATATGGTACGTCTTATTGGAGTGCGAAAGATAGTATGGATTGCTATAATATCCATTCCTGTGAATTATGTTTTGAATGCATTGATTGTTTTGACTGCAACCGTCTATTATATTCAAGAGAATGCCATAATTGTTTAAATTCTTCTTTTTTGTTAAATTGTAAAAATTGCACAGATTGCTTTGGTTGTGTGAACCTTCGCAATAAATCATATTGTATTTTCAATGAACAGTTTACAAAGGATGAATATAAAGAACGTGTTAAAAAAATACAGCTCAATAGCTATAGCAATATTGAAAAGATACGTTTACAGTTCTTAGATTTTTCAAAAAAAATCATAGTGCCGGCTCTTGTTGAAAATCATAGTATAAATGTTTCGGGAAATTGGCTTGAAGAATCTAAAAATATCAAAATCGCTTTTAATTGCGGAAAGGCGGAAGACGGCAAATATCTTTTTGCAGTTACAGAAACTAAAGATTCAATGGATTTTACATATTGGGGTATGCCATGTGAGCTAATATATGAATGTGTAGGCGTCGGACGGCAATGTTCGCAAGTGTTATTTTCAATTGAATGCTGGGACCAGTTATTTAGAAGCCAATATTGCGCGAACTGCCACAGCTCATCTGATTTGTTTGGTTGTATTGGATTGCGAAAAAAACAGTATTGTATTTTAAACAAGCAATACACAAAAGAAGAATATGAAGCTCTTGTGCCAAAAATTATTGCACACATGAATGAAATGCCATATATAGATTCTTTGGGAAGGGAATGGCGCTATGGTTCAGCTTTTCCGCTTGATATGTATGCATTCGCGTATAATGAAACTGCAGCCCAGGAGCTTTTCCCGATTTCAAAAGAAGAAGCGCTTAAACAAGGATACAGATGGATTAGCCCCGAGACTAAGAATTATAATATTACTTTAAAATCAGAGAATATCCCTGATTCCATTCAAGAAATTAATGATCAGATTTTAAAGGAAGTAGTCGGCTGCGCTCACCAAGGAGAATGCAATCACCAATGTACAAGGGCTTTTAAAATAACTCAAAACGATTTAAATTTTTACAGGCGTATAGGAATTCCGATTCCAAAATTATGTCCAAATTGTCGCCACTTTGCCAGATTAGCCCAGCGCACACCTATAAGATTATTTAATAGAAAATGCACAAAATGCGGAAAGGAAATTAAAACTTCATATGCTTCAGACAGACCAGAAATTGTTTATTGTGAAAGTTGCTACCAACAAGAAGTAGTCTAATTAAATTATGAACCAAGAAACAAAAAACACTTCGGCAAGCTCAGCGCGTAATTGTCAAAATTGTAAACAAGACTTTGTGATTGAGCCTGAAGATTTTAATTTCTACGAAAGAATGAAAGTGCCTGCGCCAACTTTTTGCCCGCAGTGCAGATTTCAACGACGTATAATGTTTCGTAATGAGAGGGTGCTTTATAAACGAAAATGTGATTTGTGTGGCAAGGATATGGTAACGGTTTTCTCTCCTGATTCAAAGTTGATTGTATATTGTTCTGAATGTTGGTGGTCTGATAATTGGGATGACAGTGAAAACTTTTTAGAATATGATTCGAGTCGTCCATTTTTTGAGCAAATGATTGAGTTGCAGAAAAAAACTCCGCATATGTCTCTTATAAATACTTTTGCAACATTAATAAACAGCGATTATGTAAATCATGCAGGAGGTCTTAAAAATTGCTATTTAATTTTTAATGCTGACTTTGATGAGAATGTTCTTTATTCGTCAATAGTAGTACACGTTAAAGATTCAATGGATTGCTATATGGTTAGCGAATCAGAACTTTTGTACCAAACAATTGATACTAAAGGCTACAAATTATTTTTTTGCGAAAGTTGTATAAATTGTACTGAGTCATATTTTTTAAATAATTGCCTTGGTTGTGATTATTGTTTTGGTTGCATTAATTTGAGAAATAAAAAATATCATATTTTCAACAAACCTTATACAAAAGAAGAATATTTTGAAAAAATTAAAGAATATAAACTTGATAGTTACAAGGGATTACTAGAAATAAGAAGAATTGTTGATGAATTTTGGTTGCAGTATCCTCACAAATATATGCATAATAATGCGCAATGCGTTAATGTTTCTGGAGACTATGTATTCAATGCGAAGAATGCTCTTAATTGTTATCAGACAAGGCAATTAGAAGATGCAAAATATTGCCAGTTTATAACATTGGCTCCAGCAAAAGATATTTATGACCTTACTGAATGGGGGAATGGTGTTCAGCGAATAGTTGATTCTATAACTATTGGTGAGGGCGCCGATATGGTTAAATTTTCATTTGGCGCATGGGATCAAGGAACAATGGAAGTAGAATATGGAATGTATAATCGTTCATGCCAATATACATTTGGATGCATAAATCAAAAGAAAAAACGATATAATATTTTAAACAAACAATATTCTGAGGAAGAATATAAAAGTCTTAGATTGCGCATTATAGAAGATATGGAAAAAAATCCTTATGTTGATTCTGTTGGAAGAGTTTGGCATTATGGAGATTTCTTACCGTATGACCTAAGCCCATTTACTTATAATGAATCTCAGGCAATTCAATTTTATCCTCTTTCTAAGGAAGAAATTATAAAAAATGGTTGGAAATGGCGAGAATCGGTTATAAATAATTATATTATTACTTTGCCAGCAGATAAAATCCCAGGTAGTATTCATGACGTGCAAGACTCAATATTAAAAGAAATTTTAGGATGTGAATTGTGTGGAAAAGCCTTTAGGATAACATCGGCAGAGCTTGTCCTCTTGCGCCGTTTTGAGATGCCTGTTCCGCATTTTTGTTCAGATTGTCGGCATTTAGAGCGTTTGTCGCGCATAAATCCACCTAAATTATGGAATCGTAATTGCGCAAAATGTGACAAACAAATACAAACTTCTTACTCCCCAGACCGCCCAGAAATTGTTTATTGTGAGAAATGTTATCAACAAGAAGTAGTTTAAATATTAAAAATATTCTATAATTATTGTATGAAAACGTTAAAAGACATAAATGTAATAAATAAACGTGTTTTGGTGAGATGTGATTTTAATGTGCCCATTGATGAAAAAGGGAACATTTTAGAAGATTTTAGAATCAAACAAATTTTACCAACAATTAAATATTTAATAGACGGCCAAGCAAAGATTATTTTAATGAGCCATTTAGGTGAACCAAACGGACAGATTACTCCAGAATTAAAAATGGATAAAGTTGCTGAAAGATTATCTGAATATTTAAATTTTTCTGTTGCCAAGGCCGATGATTGCATTGGGCCAGAAATAGAAAGCGCAGCAAAAACATTAGATTATGGAGGAGTTTTATTGTTAGAAAATTTAAGATTTCATAAAGAAGAAACTGATAACGATATAGAGTTTGCTAAAAAACTTTCTTATTTGGGAGATGTTTATGTTAACGATGCTTTTTCTGTTTGCCATCGTAATAATGCTTCAATAACTGAAGTTCCTGAATTATTACCAGATCATTGCGCTGGATTTTTGTTAAAAAAAGAAATTGATTCTTTAGATAAAGTTATGGTAAATCCAGAAAAACCAATGGTGGTTATTGTTGGCGGGAAAAAAGTTGAAACAAAGTCAAAATTTATTGATAACATTTCTAAAGATGCAGATTTTGTTTTGGTTAGTGGATTAATTGCAAAAGAAATTGCTGAAAAAAATATTAAGTTTAAATTTCCAGAAAAAATTATAACGCCAACAGGAAAATTAGATAATTTAGATATTAACGAAGAATCAATAAAAATATTTCAGGAAAAAATTGCATCAGCAAAAACAATTATATGGAATGGGCCTTTTGGAAAATTTGAAGAAGAAAAAACTGCGAAAGGAACTTTGGCAATTGCAAAAGCAATAATAGACAGTGGCGCGTTTTCGGTTGTTGGGGGTGGTGAAACAGTTGAATTTTTAAATAAACAGGGTATGATTGATAAGTTCGGTTGGGTTTCAACTGGCGGTGGAGCAATGCTAAGCTATTTAGCCGGCGACAAATTGCCCGGGTTAGAAGCTTTGGAATAAACGCTTGGCAACAAACTTTTTTTCGTCTGCTGGTGCCCCCTTTGCCCATGTGGGCAAGTGGACCAGGGGACTACAAAAAGTTTATTGCCTCGCTTACTTAAATTTTAATTTTAAAAATGCAAAAGATAAAAAACATAGAAAAAGCGGCAGAGAGAATTAAAAAGGCTGTTCAAAATAAAGAGCGGATTATTTTGTATGGAGATTCTGATTTAGATGGGATATCTTCGGTTGTAATTTTAGAAGAGGCAATTAAGAGTTTGAGTGGGCATATTGATTGCGCTTTTTTTCCTGATAGAGAAAAAGATGGTTATGGAATAAATTTAAGGGCTTTGGAAATGTTGAAAGATAAAACTCCTGCGCTTTTTATAACTTTGGATTTGGGCATAGGAAATTTAAAAGAGGTTGATTTGGCAAATGAAATGGGATTTGAAGTTATTATTGTTGATCATCACGAACCTTTAGATGGCGTTCCAGAAGCATTAATGATTGTTGATCCAAAACAAGAAAATGACGATTATTCATTTAAAGGATTGGCAAATGTTGGAGTTACATATAACCTTTGCATGGAACTATTAGGCAAAGATATTTCTCAAAATTTAAAAAATAGTTTTTTAGAATTAGCTTCTTTGGGCACAATTGCTGATATGGTTCCGCAAGTTGAACAAAACCAAGAAATTATTGAGCAGGGCTTAAGATCTCTTAGAAATACTTTTCGCCCAGCTTTAAGGGCGTTTTTAGATATTTTAGGAGACGGAAAAGTTTTTGAAAATTCTTTGCCAAAAATTATTTCAGCTTTAAACGCAGCCGAATCTGTAAATTTTGAGAATGAATCATATTTACTTTTAACATCTTCATCTATCCCTCAATGCAAAGAATTGGTAGAAAAACTTTTGAGCAAAAATCAGTATAAACAAACTCAGGTTAAAAATATTACACAAGAAGTAGAAAGAAGAATTTCGCAAAAGCCAAATGAGTCAGTTATTTTTGAAGGTGACCCAGCATGGAAATTAACCTTGGCTGGTTCTGTTGCTTCAATAATTTGTAATAAATATTCAAAGCCAACTTTTATTTTTAAAAAAATGGATAAAGAATCTTGTGGTTCAGTTAGAAATCCTAAAGGCACAAATTCTGTAGAGGCGATGAAAACTTGCGATGATTTTTTAATAACTTATGGCGGGCATGCTAATGCTTCTGGCTTTCGCGTTAAAAATGAAGACCTAGAAAAATTTAGAAATTGTTTAAATAATTTTTTTCATTAATATCGTTGCCCCCTTTTAAATTTATGAGAAAAGAGATAGAAACAAAGATTTTAAATATAAATAAAAAAGTTTTAAAAAATAATCTTATCAAAAATAAGGCAGTTTGTCTTAGAAAAAGACACTTAGTTAAGCGCTGGGTTTATCAGTTGCCCAATCGAAAAGATAACGCATGGATTAGGATTATAAATGATGGAAAAATTTCTCTTGGTTTCAAAAAATATAAATCTTATAGAATTGGAGGAATACAGGAATTAGATTTTGATATTACCGGTGAACTTGATGGATTGAAAGAATTATTAAATATATTAGGTTGCAAATTAATAGCTGAACAACATTGTTATGAAGAAAATTATTTATTACCCAACAAAACCAAGATTGATGTTGAAGAGTGGCCAAGGATACCAACCTATATTGAGATTGAAGGTGGTAGCGATAAATTGGTTATGGAAACAATAAAAAAATTAGGATTTAAAAAAGAGGACAGCCAGCCGATCACAACTAAAATGGTATATGAAAAATATAATTTTGATTTGCATAAATTTAAATTATTAGATTTTAATTATGAAGATTCTTACATTAGAAAAAAAATATAATGATTGCTATCCATATATAGGACATTATTTTAATGGTCAGAAAGCCGAAAGATATATTTTTAGATTAGAAAGGCTTAATAAACCGATTGAAGCTTCGGCTTATCATCAACAGATTAATGGTGAAACAATAAAAGTGGCGATTGAAGTATCTTCAATGTTCAGCTGTCCAATTGGCTGTAAATTTTGTGCTAGTGGTTCTTTGGGTGCAGTTGATATTCTAACAGTTGAAGAAATAGTTGAACAAGGAAAGGTAATTGCAAAAACTATAAATAAATCAATTCCTATTCATTTTTGTTTTCAAGGGATTGGAGAACCAAGTTTGATTTCTGATAATATAATTAAGGCTTCAAAAGAATTACTAAAATTATATCCTAAAGCAAAATTTAAGTTATCAACAATGGGTTGTAACCCTAATGGAATTATTAATTTGTCTGATAAAAAAATACCATGGGAAGCTATTCAGATAACACTGCCTCATTATCAAGAAAAAAAACTCAAAGAAATTTTTAAAAATGCGAGCCAATATAATTTGAAAAATATTTTAACAGCTATAAATAAATTTAGAGAAATGAGGCCAGAAGTAAAG
>Ga0224525_1000312_pt1 | contig 23109 bp, 18 predicted proteins | sample CFST100metaG_FD_179874 | JGI IMG/M metagenome (GOLD analysis project Ga0224525, IMG submission 179874) | Peat soil microbial communities from Stordalen Mire, Sweden - C.F.S.T100 | ecosystem: Environmental > Terrestrial > Soil > Wetlands > Peat | place: Sweden: Norrbotten County, Stordalen Mire...
CAGGCTTGAGATCCAGTGGATCCCTCCAAAAATGAATCCGAACAACAGGAAAATGGATGCCATCAGCAGTTCGAGCGTTCCGATGTTGAAATCCCTGAGAAAATAATTGTAAAAAATCCGCTTGGTCAGGCGGTTCATGTATTTTAAAGGAAACCGGAACAACACTTCGGAGATCCTTAGATTGCTTTTTTCTGTCCCGTATTCTGCATACATCGGAAGATCCTGAACGACGGCCCGGATGGTGTTAAGCCGGAACAGCATGTCACTTTCAAAAAAGAAACGCCGGTCGATCTTTTCAAGTGGAAGGTGTTTGAGCGCTATAGCGCTGATGGCAGTATACCCGTTTGCCGGATCCATGACATTCCAATACCCACTTACCAGTTTGCTGATAAAGGATGCCATTGAGTTCCCGAACCGCCGCATCGCAGGCATTGTCCTCAGAAAGCCAAGATCATAAAACCGGTTTCCCTTTACATAGTCCGCTTCTTTTCTTCGGATCGGATCAATAAACCGGGGAATGAGCGAAGGATCCATCTGTCCGTCCCCATCAAGTTTAACCATGATCATGCAACCATCCGCAAGAGCTTTTTTGTACCCTGTCATGGCAGCGCCGCCAACACCAAGGTTTCTTGGGTTGTAAAGCACCTCAACGCGGTCATCCATGCAATTCTCTTTCACGAAATTACCGGTACCTTGTGGACAGGCATCATCCACGACATAGATCTTACTCACCTCAGGCCCGATTTTCGAAAGAACAGAAAGAATCGAATCCTTTACTTTATAGGATGGAACTATTACTGCTACCATTTTTCCGGTTTTCGTTAAAGGGTTGATTATTCAAAGGTAATAAGAATTTGTATTTTGTTTAGTTTTGTCATTCCATTCTGTCCTAACCTTTTGTCATGCTTAAAAAACAAAAAAGGATTCTTCTCTTCTCTGTTATTTTGATAGTCGTCATTTTAGGAGTCGCATTCAGTGCACGTTATATTCCCTTTAACAAGATTCTTAAGGTTTCCGGTACAAACGAAACGGCATTTGTAAACCCACAACATATCACTCCGGATATTCCCCATACCTTATATTTTGATTTTGAAGTAGGTCCGAAGAACGGGAATACCGGCGACCTGTACAAAGGGATTGCCCATTCCGGCCATTATTCCACCAAGGCCTTCGGGAAAAACAGCTACAGTTTCTCCGTTGAAAGGAAAGCCGGTGATATCGGACTGGAAAACCTTGGAGCAGTGGCAATGAGTGCGTGGGTTTATGTTTTCCCCGGGAAAAATGATCCCCTCGGAAACTTTGTATTTGCTGCCAGCAATGGGAGCATCAATGTTGCCTGGAAAGCAATTACCGTGAGCGGTAACTATGTCCCGCGTGGAAAATGGTTTAAGATCAGCGGGATGTTCGATCTTTCCGATGTTAAATTTAAACCGGATTACAAACTAGTGTTTTATTTCTGGAATAACAGCAGTACAGATATCCTCCTCGATGATTTTTACTTCGTTTTTGGGGGTCCGAAACCCCGTAGAGGAGATTCCACGTTGTTCGACCTTAGCCGGGGAGCTCAGTTTACACCGAAATTCAATGTCCCTCCTTATCCTTTTCATTTTTTCAGAAAAGAAGAGATCAACAACGGGAACTCATCCTATCTCATTAAAAATGGGGAATGGAAAGAAGGGAATATCAGCCCTTATGACCGGATCTTTTCCGGGCATTTTATTTCTGATGACCGGGGAACAGAAGATCTGCTGGTGATCAATAGAGCAGGGAAAGCTGAACTTTTTACATATTGCAGGGATCATAAGGAGTTCAGGAAAATAACCCCGGTGATACCGCCTGATTTGAAATCCAACTTCCATTCGGCTGATATCATTTCCGGTTGCTTTTCTGGTAATGGTACTACCCAACTGCTTCTGTCCGGCCCCGAAGGTGTATTGGTGGGAGAATTTGAGAAGATCCGGGATGCCTGTTCCGGCACTATTGTCCAGGCATCGTTTAAACCTATTTTGAAAACAACGATCAATCCTTTTCCTGCCGGCACCACAAACCTGATTACTGCTGACCTGGAGGGTAATAAGATCACGGAAATCCTGGCAATGGCCGCCGATGGGTCATGGAAAGTGTTCCGTTTCGAAAAAGGGAGAAAAGAGCCATTGTCAGTTTTGGCTTCGGGGGACAGCTATCCGCTGAAACAATGGAATTCACAGCAGAACGATTTTAAGATCACATCAGGACGCTTCCTTCAGAAATATCCACAGGATCTCCTGCTAACTGTCTCAAGGGAGAAGTCAAAACACGGCTATTCCTGGTCAATACTGCGATTCGATCCGGCAAGCCGGTCGTTCATCCATTGTTTCAATGAAAAACAAAACCACCTGGGTAAAACCATTGGATTAGATACCCTGAAACCTTCAGACGAATTTCTCACCGGCACTTTCGACTACAACGGTAGGGTAAAGATATTCCGCTACAACCGCGACTGGCGATACGATCTTAAGGAGATCCGGTTCAACGACTCCACCTTCGAGGTAATCGCCAACATGGACTTTAGCGGTTATGAAAAGGACTTTAATCCGAAATACTTTGAAACTCTCAGGCTTTTCCCGGCGATGCTGGTAAATCCAAGGCTGACATCATTTCTCGTAATCGGGAAAAATTGTAAGAAAAAGGATCCGAAAGAAAAAGAATGCAAGGAGTTCATCGACCTTCCTGCCTTGCCGGGAACCATCCAGGTAGTTACCGTCCAGAACACTGAAAAATGACACATCTTGTTAATCTGTTCCGCAAAATGAAAGTTACAACAATCCCATGGGCGCTTATCTTGTTGGTCATTACAGGTATAACTTCCTTTTTCCTGTTAAGTTGCAGCAATGCCCCGAGATCCGTTGAAACCATTTCTGAACAATTTATCATCCGTGATTTTATTCCGATTGTCAACTGGCACATCGATTCGGCAGGAAACGAAACCCGGGCGGTGAACTGCAGCAAATCTCTTGTACTCGATTATTCCAATGCCATCGCCGAAGGATTTATTATCCCAACACAAAACCAGGTCAGGGAAGGCCAGTTTGAATTTTCCTTTTCCGTAAAGAATACCAGTAAAATTCCGCAGAAATTTTTTTATAAGATCTTCTACCAGAACGAGTCTTACAAGTTCCCCGAAACGGATGAAAAAGATACTACGAAACAGAATATCAACGCCTGGGAGAATTTTTACGGGAGCTGGGAAAATGTCTCCAAAACCTTTAAAGAAACCGGGGAAATTCCTATCGATCATGAGTTTCACCCGGTCAGCGATCATTTCCGGATTGTGGGGAACCCGAGAAATGAAGAGCGCTATTATGCGGATGGAAAAAACGACAGATGGAAAAGAAATCCCCGGGTAGGGAACTACAGCTTTCTTTTAATTGTGACAACGGCCGACAACATCAGCGGGAATAAGTTTCCCCAGGGTATTCAAAATATATCGGTTATTGAAAACAACGCATTTATTAACCCTTATTTTTATTTCCTATATGGGGAAGGACGAAAACTGAAAAATACAATTGTGCAGAAGTCACCGGACTTGCTCAAGGTGATCGCAAAACCGGATCCCGGCGCCGGAATTTATATCCAAAATGAAATCTTTGACCCGGCTCATGCCACAAAATATTATTGTAAAACCTGCGGAACGGATTCAAACCTTTACCATACGGCTCCGTTTGAACAGTTCGGCCATTATATTGATCCTTCCACACGGATGAACAACATCCCGGTTATAGCAGATGTGCTGAAGGACAATTATTCGAAGATGGACTATAATTGGAACCGCTGTTTCTTTACGAAAGAAGAACTGATCGGAACAATCCCTACAGTGTCTAAAGATCCTTGTAAAACTGTTACTTCCGATCCTGCCCGTCATAAGATCGTGATCCGGAACCCGGGTTGCGAATATGGGAAATGGTCCAAGGAAAATGTAGGTGTGAAATCACGTCATGGTTTCACCTATGGGAAATGGACGGTTAAAGCGAAACTCACAGAGCTGCTGAACCGGAATAACCTCTGGAACGGATTGACAAATGCGATTTGGCTTATCACACAAGGACAGGCGGATTGGAACCTCCGCCGGGATTGCAACAAAGAAGGGTATATGGCCAATTATTATGGAGGATCGAATGATAAACGGGTGAAAAATGTCGGCTATTCGGAAATCGATTTTGAGATCCTGAAAACCGTTCCTTATTGCCCGTCATATCTGCTGCCCCCTGCCTACAATAATGGGATCGACGATCCGAATCACCTGGGAAACTGGAATGTTCCTTTACCGGAAGAGATCCTTGCAGATGATGATAAGATCGAAGTTTGCTGTACCAATTGGGATATGGCCTGCTGGGAGCCCAGCGAATTTAAAGATGGCTGTCAGACCATTTTCTACAAGGGTCAGACCTTCTGGGCTCATCGCTGGGATAAAACCTATCGTGCCATCACGGAAAAAACCCCTGAATCCGATGATGAGCTTTTCGCTTCACCCTATTACTATTTCCAGATCGACTGGGAACCTACCGAAATCATCTGGCGTATCGGGCCTTCAAAAGATAAGCTCAGGGTTGTCGGCTATGTGAACCAGACCAATACCTCGATCCCCAATAACCAGATGCTGATGATAATCACACAGGAGTTCCACAATACCCGGTGGTGGATCGGTTCGGCCTATCAGCAGGATAATATTCCATTTCCCAAAAATGATATCGTTGGGGAGATCTATGAACTAACAATAGAATAATCGGTTACCAGTCGATCCCGATAAGATTTGGCAGAAGTGGCTCAAAAATCATGTATAGGACCAAATCCGGCTTCTCAGTCTGGATGGCATCGTCAAAGATCCCATAGGTTCCCGAATCATAAAGGATGACCGTCTTCCGGAAATTTTCAATAATGTAGGGCATCAACCCATAAAAAAAGGAATCACGAACAATTACAATTGTCGGTAAATTGGAATTGTTAACCTCGCGCACAATCTCAAATTCTGATGGGTACCAAAATGTAGGGCGGGGTTTATATCCTCTTTGTTTCCCTTCTTTTGCCCGTTCCATTTTCACCTTGGGAACCGGGTCTTCATCCTGTATATAATCCGTAAGATTCATGAGCTCGGCCAGGTTCTTACCCTTTATAACCTGCATTTTCATAGTAAAATCAAAAGTGTCCAACGGCTGAAGTGAAGGGAAATCCTGCTTCATACGGTCCAGGATGGCATGGTATGCATAATAACCACCGAGTGCATTCCAATGGTTATCGGTTTTATAATAAAGACGGCCATACTTCTTGGCTTTCATCAGGGCGCTTTTCAAGTCGATGAACTTCACTATAGTATCCTGGCGGATCAGGTCAATGATTTTTTCAGTCACAGTCTTTCCCGGCACCTTATAATAATTCCTGGGCAGGTATTCAGGGTAGACATCCTGCTTCATAGGCGGTATTGCCAGGTAAAATTTAATGCCTTTGGCATGATAATAGGCAGCCCGGTTGTGCAATTCAGCTACGATCTTTTTGATCTGGTCGCTGTTAACCGGAAAGGTTCCTTCATAGAAGGGCCGTTCAAGAATATGATACAACCATCCTTCCCTTCCCAGGGAAACCTTATCCGGGAAAGATGATTTATGAAAGAACTTCAGGCTGATGACGCCTGCATAATAACCGATCAGTTTTGTCCGGTAAGGGAAGCGATCCTCATAGAACCGGGCATATGCTGCAGGGTACGAATCCAGGTGGTTGATGTCGGGTATGGGTTTCCTGGAAAGATTCCTCTTCTCCATGTCAAGCATCTTCGGAGGAGAATAAAAATGAAACGTATCATTCATCATCACGAATAAGATCATGATGAAAAAGAGTACCATCAGGATGATCGAATAGATATGATGAGTCCGATTCATTTTAAAATTTGAAATAGATAAACGGATTATTCGTTCCGGCGATCATGAACAATGATGATATGGCCAGGATCAGGATCACTAAAAGGATCGATGATAGCTCATAAATATTTACAGAAACAATGCGTAGCGCCTTCACCGGGTCATCGGTTCTTTTCCTGAACCATCCGGTAATAAAGGAAAAAAACTTTGTGGCGCCCAGGATCGCAATAATCAGGGTCAGGATGAACCCGGTATTGAAGTATTCGAGAACCAGCAACCAATTGACAGGTTTCCCTCCGATACCGAAAAGCACACCGGTATAATGGAAAGCATCCGACAGAGATACTGTCCGGAAGAATATCCAGGATATCAAAAGGAAGAAAAGTGCATATAGATGCCGGAGTGGTTTATATATCTTCTTCAGCAAACGGCCCAATCCCAACTGCTCGAGGATCAGCAGGAATCCATGGATCAGCCCCCATGCGATGAAATTCCAGGCAGCACCATGCCAGAATCCGCAAACCAGGAAAGTGATGGAGATGGCGATCATGTATATGATTTGATCAGCCCGAATGGAAAAGTATCTTTCTTTTTTCAGCTTTCGCGATGTGGAATAGGCCAGGGGTAAGAAGAGGTAATCCCTTAACCAGGTAGATAATGAGATATGCCACCGCTGCCAGAATTCTTTAATGGATCTTGAGATATAAGGGAAATTGAAATTCTCCATAAGTTCAAAACCGAACATCTTTCCCACACCGATCGCCATATCCGTATATCCCGAAAAATCGTAATAGATCTGCAAGGCATAACAGATAATACCCAACCAGGCAAGGGGTACGCTCAGATTTGAAACCGGACCGTTGAATAATTCATTCGTGACGACCGCAATGGAATTGGCGATCAATACCTTCTTTCCAAGACCGATGGTAAATCTACGGATCCCGGAAGCGAACTGTTCAGCCGTGGGCATGCGATCATGCAGTTGTGGGAAGAAATTGCGATAACGGTCGATCGGGCCGGCAAGGACGGATGGAAAGAAAGAAATGTACAATGCAAGATCTGCATAATTACGCTGGACAGGTGTTTCCTTGCGGTGAACACTTACCAGGTATGTGATGGCTTTAAATGAGTAGAAAGAGATTCCCAGGGGAAGGGCGATGTTCCGGATCATCAAAGGACTTATTCCGAGAAGAGAGATCAGGATGTTCAGGTTGTCTTTGAAAAAGCCGGTATATTTGAAAAGAAGCAACGGGATTATGTTCAGTAAAATCCCGACTACCAACCAGGTTTTCCGGAAACCCTCAGTTTTGGTCTTTCCTATGGCCAGGCCGGTGAGGTAATTCACGAATGTGGAACCTACTAAAACCGAAAGAAAAGAGACCCCTCCCCATGCATAAAAAATAAAGCTGGCAAGGAGAAGAAAAATGTTCTTTAATTTGTTGGATGAAATGTAGACAAAGAAAAGTGTGACCGGAAGGAAGAGGTAAAGAAATAACAACGAATTGACAAACATGCAGACCGTTATAGGTTCTAATCGGCTATAAATTTAGTTATTTTTGAAATTCAGGATAAAAAAAGATACAACCCCATGAAAATCATCGTTCTCGGCGCCGGTCTCGTTGAAGGCCCGATGGCCATTAAAAATCGTCGATATTAACCTTCCTCTTCTTTTTGGGAGCTTGGTATTTATCGCAATCAAATTCCGTATCCATTGCCTTCGCAGGCGTATCAAAATCCCGTTTTGTAATTTTCAGAAGTGGATCTGCATAAACCTTTTTCATGTAATACGCCCAAATTGGCAAGGCCATATTGGCTCCCTGTCCCAGGTCGATCGAACGGAAATGTGCAGCCCGGTCATCACATCCGGTCCATACACCCGTAACCAGGTCGGGCGTGATGCCCATAAACCAGCCATCGGACTGATTCTGGGAAGTTCCTGTCTTTCCTGCAACCGGGTTATCGAAACCGTACTTAAACTTCAGGCGGGTGCCCGTACCACTTTCCACGACCCCCTTCATCAGCATGATCATCAGGTAAGCCGTGCCTTCGCTGATGGCTTCATTTTGTTTGGGAACAAATGCTTCGAGTACATTCCCATTTTTATCCTCGATCCGGGTGATGAAAATCGGTTCAACGTAAACACCTTTATTGGCAAAGACTCCCATGGCCCCGGTCATCTCGTAAAGGGTCAAATCGGCAGAACCCAAGGCAATGGAATAAACCGCAGGAATATCACTGGTTACGCCCATCTTGCGGGCGATCTTGATCACATCCTGGGGTGAATATTTTTTCATCAGCTGGCCGGAGATCCAGTTATTTGAATATGCCAGCGCCCATTTCAGGGGGACCTCTTCGCCGAGCCGTTCCTTGTTCTCGTTTTTCGGAGCCCAGATATCCCCGTTGGGAAGCTCAATCACCGGTTGTACGTTCGGGTACAACGTACATGGTTTGTCACCTTCCTGCATGGCTAAGGTGTAAAGGAAGGGTTTAAAGGTAGATCCTACCTGGCGTTTGGCGAACTTTACGTGATCGTACTGGAAATAACGGTAATCAATACCTCCAACATAGGCCTTTACATATCCTGAATGCGGATCAAAGGACATCACACCGGATTGCAGCAGAAACTTATAATATCGGATGGAATCCATGGGTGTAAGTACAGTATCAATATCGCCTCGCCATGAGAATAGGGTCATTTTTACCGGGGCATTAAAGTTCTGCAGGATTTCCGCATCTGTCGTGTTGCGGGTTTTCAGGTGGAAATATCGATCCGACCGACGCATCGCCTGCAGCATCAGTTTTTGGATTTCTTTGGTCTTGTTCTTGTCAAAAACGAAAGGTGCATCTTTGACCCCTTTCCAATGGCGGAAAAACGAAGGCTGAAGTTCTTTCCCCAGGTACTCCCTCACCGCCTCCTCGGCATATTGCTGCATCCGTGAGTCTATGGTGGTATAAATCTTCAACCCGTCTTTGTAAAGATTATAAGGTGATCCGTCATCTTTCTGGTGATTGGCACACCAGTCGCTCAACACACCACGCAGGTATTCCCGGAAATAAGTGGCCAGTCCTGCCGTGTGATCCTGGATCCGATAATGCGTCATGTCCATCGGCAGGGCTTTCAGCGAATCGTACTGCGATTCGGTCAGGTAATGGTATTTCTCCATCTGTGTCAGCACAGTATTCCTTCTTTCAAGAGCCCGCTGGGTATTCCGCACAGGACTGAACCAGGAAGGCGCCTTGAGGATCCCGATGAGAAGGGCTGCTTCTTCGGCTTTCAGCTCTCTGGGCTCTTTGTTGAAATAAGTTTTGGCTGCCGATTCAATCCCGAAGGCCTGACTTCCGAAATCGACGGTATTCAGATACATGGCAAGGATCTCGTCCTTCGAATAGTTGCGTTCCAGCTTGATGGCGGTTACCCATTCTTTGAATTTGATAATGACAGTTTCAAAAAAATTCCGGTCTTTCTTCCGCGGGAACAGATTTTTTGCCAGTTGCTGGGAAATGGTACTTCCTCCGCCTTTGTTTGAGCCGGTGATCATTCCGAATGCGACACGGAAAATAGCTTTAATGTCTACGCCCGAATGTTTTTCGAACCGCGAATCTTCAGTGGCGATCAGGGCATCGATCACATTGGGAGAGAGTTCCCTGAAATGAATATTTGAACGGTTCTCGATATAATATTTACCCAGGATCACAAGATCGGAAGAATAGATTTCAGTGGCCAGGTTGCTTTTGGGGTTTTCAAGCTCCTCAAAGCTTGGCATTTTCCCGAAGATCCCCAGGGAAATAAGCGAAAACAGGAGAAGAAAGAAAAGGATCACACTCACACCTGTGATCCAGAATCCCTTGATAAGCTTTTTTTGAGTCTGGGGTGAAACTGAACTTTTTTTACCTGGCATCTTCTTGTCTGGCTTGTTTTTCAATCCTGATCCCGATATCCCTGATCCCTTTCAGCTCTTTTACCCGCATGGCCTGTTCCAGTTGAAAGCGATAAAGACCTTTTCGCGGGAAAACCATCGCCCTCTGGAAAAGAAACCGATTGAATTTCAAACTCCCGAGTCCGGATCCACGCCATTTTCCATCGGGATCGGCCAGCTGGCATTCAACGGTATCAATGGCTGTCTTGCCCCCGGGAAGAGTTGTATGAATGAAGAGATAAAGGTTGCTATAAGGATAAACGCCATCATTCCTGACATTGAGGTAAAGGTCGTAACGCGCCAGCGTATCGGCAACGTTCATGGTGAAAACCTGTGAATTCGTATTCAACCAAACGCCATTTTCCAGGCTTTTATTTTCTTCATAGAACCTTTTTGAATCACAGGAGACCAGGAAAAAAAACAGGAATGCCAGGTAAAGAAAAAAGAGGTTCCGGATCGGGAGCATGTGGTTGGATTTACTGAAACGGGTTTACAGGTTATCAAAACGGGTAAGGTCATCCTGTCCTACAACATTTTCAAAATCAGCTTTTGGCTCGGAAATATGTGCAAAATCTTCCAGCTTTTCCGGTATATTCCCGGCTTTGTTGTCCTCGATGACCTTGATTACATGCTCAACGGGGATTGCCATGAAATTGGACGAATCATTCACATAGGAATACCACATCAGCTTCCGGAAAATATCAGTCTTTTGGTGAATGGCATCGCCTTTTCGGGTTTTCAGTACCACCTCTGCATCTGGGAAACCCTTCAGGGCATCTTGATAAGTTTCGTATTCGTAATTCAGACAGCATTTCAATTTTCCACATTGTCCAGCCAGCTTCTGCGGATTCATGGAAAGTTGTTGTACCCGCGCCGAATTGGTGGTCACAGAATGGAAATCATTCATCCAGGTGGCACAGCAGAGTTCCCTCCCGCACGAGCCGATACCCCCGAGACGACTGGCTTCCTGGCGTGCGCCTATCTGCCGCATCTCGATCCGTACCTTGAACTCTTCTGCAAGGATCTTGATCAGTTCACGAAAATCGACCCGGTCTTCGGCCGTATAATAGAAAACAGCCTTGGTATTGTCGCCCTGGTATTCCACATCATTGATCTTCATCAGCAGGTTCAGCTGTATGGCGATCTCACGGGCCTTGAACATCGTGGAAGTTTCTGTTTCAACGGCAGCTACCCACTTTTCAATATCTGTAAGCCGGGCTTTCCGGTATACCTTCTTCATATCGGGCGATCGGGGATCTACCTTTTTCTTACGCAACTGGAATCGAACGATCTCTCCTGCCAGGCTGACGATACCGATATCATGTCCCGGGGATGCCTCCACAGCAACAATATCGCCTACTTCAGCTGATAAATCCGAAGGAAGATGGAAAAAATCTTTCCGATTATTTTTAAACTGTACTTCAACGATGTCAATCACCTTGAACCCCTCCGGCAGGGGAAGATCGTTCAGCCAGTCATGGGTATCAAATTTGCTGCAGTTGTGCTGAAACACCTTATCGTTCTTGTGATAAAGCTTTGGAGTTTCGCAGCAGCCACGGGTAAAGAATGGGTTTGCGACCGGGGCAGGGATATTGGAGGTATCATCTTTGGGTTCAGAATCCATAGTACAAAAATACAATAAAATGAATTAAGGCTCCCGGTTTACTTTTTCCTGACTTCCAGGAACAGATGAGAAACCTTGATGGAAACATCAAGGAAAAGCGTCTGGGGATGTGCATTTCGTTCTATATGATAAAGCGCGGTGTTGAACAATTCAGAGAAACGAACGAAATTGGATGGATTAATATAAGAAGAGATCTTTTTTAAAAATTTCAGTTCTTCCCCTTCAGCCGTCACCTGTTCCTCGTTACCGAAAACAAAAATAGCGCAAAACCCGATCACCTTCAGGGCATACAGCAGGAAGTCCTTCTGGTTTTCCCGGCCGATCCTGGCTATCTCACCCGAAAACCCCACCAGGTCAATGATTTTGTTATCGAAACATAGCAGCATCCACTTCCGGAAGTTGGTAAAATTAAACTGATCCTCTTCAATGTGCTGCAAACGGTTCAGGGCTTGTTTCAGGTTTCCATATGACTGCCTTGCGATGATGCCGGCCTCCCTTTTCCCCACCGCATGTTTACCGATGAGATAAGCAGTAAGGTCGTTGACGCCGATCTGAGGAATTTTGACCAGTAGTGTGCGTGAACGGATGGTGCTGATCACCTGATCGGGATCTTCGGTGATCAGGATGAACAGCGTTTTATCGGGAGGTTCTTCAAGGATCTTCAGGATCTTTGGCGCCGCCGCATAATACAACTTTTCCACCATCCACAGGATCATCACCTTGTATTCCGATTCATAACTTTTATAACTCAGCGTATGGATGATCTCATTGCAATCGTCGGCATTGATGATCCCCTGCTTGTTCTCCATCCCGATAAATTCATACCATTCATGAAGGTTTACATGATAATCGTTCCCTGTAAGGAAAGCTCGCCATTCTTCAAGAAAATCGTTGCTTTTCGGCTTCCGCGTGACTTTTTTCGTAGTCGATATAGGAAGGATGAAATGAAGATCGGGGTGAACCAGCTTCTGGTATTTTATGCACGAAAGACAGATACCGCAGGAATCGGGATTACTACCGGTGATCCGGTTCTGGCAATTGATGAACTGCGCATAGGCGATGGCCAGCGCCAGTTTTTCATTGCCTTCGGGACCGAAGAAAAGCTGGGCATGGCTCACACGATGATCCAGAACCGTCTGGATCAGTTTCTTCTTGATCACTTCCTGCCCGATGATTTCGCTGAACCGCATGAATTTTATCTTAATTCCGGAAGCAAATTTATGGGTTTTCCCGATGGAAAGGACTTCTTACAAAATAAATTCCCTGCAACTGTCATTGCATGAAAATTTCGGGGAAAGGAAATTCGGTGACAACCACTTTCCCCGATTTGTAACAGGGAATCAGGACGATGGAAAGAACCTCCATCCCGGATTGTTTCTCTTTCCCGCATAAAAAACATGCACATGACACAATCTCCACCGGAACGAACCGGATCAATTTAAACATAACCGTTTTTCTTCCTTAATCCGGTTAAATCGGAAAGGTAATACGGTTGTTGAAAAAAATCGCTGGATGCTGGATACTTGATGCTGGATACTGGATTATTACTATTTTACCATTTTACTACCTACCATTTCACATGTCCGCTTGTCCGCCTGTTAAATTCCCTTACAATAGCCACAAAGTATTTTGGGATTTTTTATATTTGTTAGAACATTAAAAGCAGGAAAGAAGGGTTGAAGGTATAACTATGTTAAGGAACAAATTTCTGTTTATAACAGAAGGATTGAAAAAGGAAAGGATATTCAAGAAGTACGGGAAAAATCATCCTATTGAGCCAACAAGGCTTAACACGATCTTTCGTTCACTTCAATATAGAAATTATCGTCTTTTTTTCGCAGGACAAAGCATCTCGCTTATTGGAACATGGATGCAACGAATCGCCATGCCCTGGCTCGTATATCGCCTTACGGGTTCGGTATTCTTATTAGGTATCGTTGGCTTTGCCGGTCAAATTCCAACTTTTTTATTAGCTCCGATTACCGGAGTGCTGACTGATCGGTGGAATCGCTATCACATTTTGATTGTTACTCAGATTGCCGCAATGATACAAGCATTAATCCTGGCATTTCTCTTTTTCAACGGAGCAATCGAGGTTTGGCATATTTTGTTTTTAAGTGTATTCCTTGGTTGTATTAATGCCTTTGATATGCCTGCCCGTCAATCATTTTTAGTAGAGATGATAGAAGACAGAAAAGATCTGGGAAATGCAATTGCCCTGAATTCCTCAATGGTTAACAGTGCAAGATTGCTTGGGCCTTCAATAGCAGGTGTGTTAATTTCTATCACGGGTGAAGGAATCTGTTTCCTTCTGAATGGGTTAAGCTATATTTTCGTTATCGTTTTTCTGTTAATGATGAGAATTACCCCGGAAAAAGTAAAAGCTCAAAATACCCGTGTTTTACAGGAATTAAAAGAAGGGTTTACTTATGCTGTGGGATTGACGCCGATAAGGTACATTATCCTGTTACTTGCATTGATCAGTTTAATGGGAATGCCTTATACTGTGCTAATGCCGGTTTTTGCAAAGAGTATTCTTCATGGTGGGGCTCATACCTTCGGTTTTCTTATGGGTGCTTCCGGTATAGGCGCTTTGTCTGGTGCCATTTATATGGCATCCAGAAAAAGTGTTGTGGGCCTGGTAAAAATTGTCCCTCTGTTTGCAGCTGTCTTTGGCTTTGGACTTATTGTATTTTCTTTATCTCATTTCTTTTTACTTTCAATGGTATTAATATTTGTAATCGGTTTCGGAATGATCATGCAGATGACCTCAAGCAATACCATTTTGCAAACCATAGTTGATGATGATAAGCGTGGACGTGTTATGAGTTTTTATACAATGGCATTTATGGGTACTGCTCCTTTTGGCAATTTGTTAACAGGTGTATTAGCAAGTAAAATAGGTGCATCAAATACACTCATAATAGGTGGTGCCTCATGTATTTTAGGTGCAATATTCTTTGCAAGAAAACTCCCAGCGCTAAAAAAGATGATTCGTCCCATCTATATCAGATTAGGTATAATTCCTGAAATAGCCTCCGGAATCCAAACAACAACAGAATTAACCAGTCCACCGGAAGAATAGATAAAAAGACATCTTCCCATAATCCTCAGATATCTATCAATAGTTGTTGAACATCTAAAAATAAAAAAAGCCCCGTCATACGGAGCTTTTCCTTCAATCTAATCCATTACCAAAAAATTATTTTTTATGTGCTTTTTTGGTAGGAACTGGTTTTACAGCTTTTTTTGCCGGCTTGATCAGGTGTTTTTTAATCGAATCCTGATGGGCAATCGAATCAGCTACTTTTTTCTGAGCTGCCTGAACCTTAGCAATTGAATCGGCTATTCTCTGTTGGTTAGCCTGAACCAATGCCATAGAATCAGCTACTCTGGTAGAGTCGGCAATTCTTTTTGCTTCTTTTTCCTTTGCGCTGGGACCGCATGAAGACATGAGGGCTACAGCACCGATAACTAAAATTACTGCAAGTTTTTTCATTTGTTTATTGATTTTTTAATAACGATTGCAAAGGTAAATCAATTATAACATTCATTCCTAATTTTTTGCCATTTATTTTTAACATTTTTTAACATTTCTGCCGTGTATTGATATTCAATCAAATATAAACAATTTTTAAAAAATCATTTTTTTACACCAGGTTAAGCTCACCATCAGGCAGGATGTCTTTATCTACCGCGTATAAAGTGAGTCAGGAAGTTTTTGATCTTTGAGATCATTCTCCAGTACGGGAATTGCTTTCATTCTCTTTCTTCGCCTGTTCTTTTTTCAGCTCCATGGTCAGCGCTGTTAATCCTGTAAGACCACCTAATTGCATGGTTTCCACTGCCGAACTGGGGACGATGACGATGGTGGAATTCTGCTTTAACCCTTCATAAAGCATGTTCATAGCTCTCAGGTGAAGAGCGATAGGATTATCAGTATAAGTCTTAGCTGCTTCTCCGAATTTCTCCGCCACCTGGCGTTCCGAATCTCCAAGGATCACCCGGGCCTGCCGTTCTCTTTCCGCCTGAGCCTGCATCGACATCGCATCCTCCAAAGCCGGGGGAATCAGTACATCCTTGACCTCCACCGAAATTACATTTACGCCCCATGGCTCGGTGCGCTCATCAATGATCTTCTGCAGTTCATGACTGATTTTTTCTCTGCCTTCCAGCATATCAGAAAGCATAGTCTTACCGATGACATCCCGGAGAGCTGTTTGCGATGCCCAGCTTATTGCGCTTCGATAGTCAGCTACATCAAGGGCTGCTTTTTTGGGGTCTATAACTTTCCAGAACAGCACGGCATCTACATCCACCGGCACAGTATCCTTGGTAAGGGTTTTTTCTGTCTTGAAAGTTGTCGTGATCACGCGGGTGTCAATCCAGTACGATATAAAATCGATGACCGGGATGATAAAAAACAGTCCCGGTCCCTTAATGGAACGAAAACGGCCCAACCGCAGTACCACTGCTTTTTCCCACTGATCCGCAACCTTAATTGCGGAAGAAACAACAATGGCAATAAAAAAGGCAATAATTGCGATCCAAATGCTTCCTGCATTATTACCCGAAATGGCATATGATGCATAGGATAATCCTGCACCGATGGCAAGAATAACGATGAAGCTCAGTACTGCTAAAGAATTAATTCTTCTCATTTTAATTCCCTCCCTAATTTAAGTTCATAAACAGACACTATTTGGCATGCTGCCAATAAATCTCTAAGGTAACACAAATTTTTATTCAAACGTAAATTGGACGATAAAAATTCAAAATCCGCTATCCCGATGAAGAGATAACGGATTCTGACCTGATTTGGAGACCGTGCAAGGAAAGTAACAGTTCAATTTATCCTTTCCGCAGGGTCAATATTAATAAAAACGCCTATTTTATAAGTATGTTCGGTGATGTGTACACCGAAATCATACCTGCTGTTTAATTGCTTTATTCAAGGACATTTATATTTTTATCATGGCAAATGTCCTTCAGGATCTGTGGCCAGACTGTCACACTTGTTTCACCAAGGTGAGCTTTTTTAAGCAGGTACATATATGTCCTTGACTGCCCGATCCCGCCTCCTATACTGAGTGGCAGCTCGTTATTGATGATCCCTTTATGGTAGGGGAAATTTAAAAAATCAAGCTGGTTGGTCAGTTCGAGCTGTTGTTTAAGCGTTTCAGCATTTACCCTTATCCCCATGGAAGTCAGTTCATGGCGGCGCTTGGTTACAGCGTTCCATACCAGGATATCCCCGTTAAGCCCATGCATTGGCTTACCACTTTTCGACACCGTTGGAGTTACCCAATCGTCATAATCGGCTGCCCTCATTTCATGCGGATAACCATCAGCGAGCGTCCAGCCGATACCGTAAATGAAAACTGCAGGGAATATTTTGAGAATCTCTGTTTCGCGTTGCTTCCTTGGAAGATCGGGGAAACGTTCAAGTATCTCCTCGGCATGAAGAAATTTAATCGTATCCGGGAGATCGGGATACTTGTTATTTTTCAGCTTCGGGAAAAGTTTCATGGCATGTTCCTCGGAACCTTTGAGAACCTTCCATATTTTTTCTACAACTCCTGTCAGGAATTGAAGATTACGGTCTTCCTTGGTAATTACTCTTTCCCAGTCCCATTGGTCCACATAAGCGCTGTGATCATGATCAAGGAAATAATCTTTGCGAACAGCCCGCATGTCTGTATAAAGTCCTTCACCGACCTTCATCCCAAATTGTTTCAGGGCCATTCTTTTCCATTTGGTAGCAGCCTGAACCACCTGGGCATCGATAGGATGCTTGTCGTAGTCATTCTTGATGTGGAACTGGATAGGGGTTCTTGAACCATCACGGTCAAGGTAGTCATTGACGCCGCTTTTCACATCGACAATCAGAGGACACTCGACCCTCATCAGGTTGAGCTCCTTGCAAAGATGTTCTTCGATATACTGTTTTACGGCGGTTACAGCATTCTGAGTTTCCTTGGGATCAAGCAATGAAGTATAATCCTTCGGAAGAATTTTCTCAACATCGGCATAGTTACCGATCCCTGGACCAGCTAAATCAGCTTTTTTGTTTTCCATGTTTTAGTCTCCTTGTTAATTGTTTGTTTATTTGGGAAAATATGTTATTACTCTATCTATCTATACTGCAAATAAAGCATGTCTGTTTCATTTCGAAAGATCCCATCGAAGGATATTATCATATTTTCAGCAGGTGATCAAAGGAAATTATTCAGGCTGTAAAGATAAGAAATATTTATTCCGAATTATGTCCTTGCCAAAACAAGTCATCAGCGATCATGGTTTTTAGAAAAACAAATTCCAGGGTGTAGCATAACTTATCAGTAATGAATTGCCGTGATTGAATAATTATTCTAATTTTGATCGGATATTATCGGTCCCCGCAATGCTTTTTACTTCTCTGAATTTTCTTATTTTTTTCTGTCTCATAACCGTTATCTATTATTTACTTCCGCACAGTATACGCTGGATATTGATCCTGGCGGTCTCTCTGGTTTTCTATCTTTTTTCGATACCGGTATATGCCATTGTCCTTATTGGTAGTATTCTTCTGAATTACTTTTTGGGAATATGGATTGATCATTACGAAAAGAATGCTAAAAGAAAGCAGGTCATGATCTTTGGGATCGTTATGAATTTGCTTTTGCTTACTGTGTTCAGGTATGCTGAACCACTATTCGAAATCATTTCAGGTCATTCTTATCTTTCCCAGGCAGGAGATCCGGTAATGAGCAGGATTATTATGCCACTCGGGATTTCATTCTTTACTTTTACGAATATCAGCTACCTGGTAGAAATTAAAAGAAAAAGTGTTCCTGTTGAAAAGCACCTGGGATATTTCGCCTGTTATATATCCTTTTTTCCGAAGTTGATCCAGGGTCCAATTGAAAGGCCACAGCATTTTCTTCCCCAGCTGCGGGAAAAACATGTTTTTGATTATAATGAAGTCACGAATGGGATCCGCCTGATGTTGTGGGGCTTTTTTAAAAAACTGGTGATTGCAGATCAGGTGTCTGGTTTGGTTAATGCTGTTTATGACAATAAGCTGAATTGGCATGGTCCTTTGCTGGTGGTGGCGACCCTGCTATATGCGTTTCAGATCTACATGGATTTTTCAGGTTATATAGATATTGCACGCGGCGCCTCGAAGATCCTGGGCTTTAGACTGAACAGGAATTTCAATTGTCCTTATCTTTCGAAATCCATAAAGGAGTTCTGGGCCCGATGGCACATTACCTTATCCCAATGGCTGAGGGATTACATCTTTCTCCCTCTGGCATATTATCTCTCGGACCGCATGAAAAAAGAAAGATATGCCGGGATTTCCACCGAAAAGTATCTTTATTCCATTGCCATATCTGTTACTTTCCTATTATGTGGCCTCTGGCACGGAGTGGGCTGGAATTTTATTGCCTGGGGCGGTTTATTTGCTGTTTACCTTGTTATTGGTTCTTTGACCGAAAAACGAAAGAAACGTTTTTACCGGGAAACCGGACTCATTGCTTACAAAACGGCATATAATATCCTGCAAGTGATCATCACCTTTCTGCTGGTTTGTTTTGCCTGGATTTTCTTTCGCGCTGCCGACCTCGGGACTGCCATCCAGATCGTTTCGCATCTTTTTTCCGGTTGGGGTGCTGATTCGATGATCGTTTCACTTCATTCTTTACAAGGTATTATCAGTAATCAGGGAGTGACTGTTCTTGAATCAGGATTTGTGCTGATCCTAATCCCATGTATCGTATTTATTGAATATTATTTCTCGGATCCTGCTTCCGGTAAATCATTTTTCAACCTGCCTCTACCCGTAAGATGGGGAACCTATTACCTTCTGGTTTTTTTGATTTGTTATTTCGGAAGATCAGAAACTAATACATTTATTTATTTTCAGTTTTAAATTAAATCTATCCAGGAAAGTAATGAAACGAATTTTTTTTAATATACTGCTTTTTTTACTCCCTTTGGTTTTTCTTATTTATTTAATTCCATTTGACAGAAGACAACGGTTCATTCAGCTAAAGGAAGATTGTTCCTGCCGGGGGATCTGGCTTTTCGACCGTGTGCACCACAATATTACTTCCGTTGATATTGCGTTTTTTGGCTCATCTAAAACGATCAACGGAATTATGGATGAATATATCGAAAAGCAATTGAATATACCCTCGGTGCATGTGGTCAATTTTGGGTATTGCCGCTATGGGGTGAACATCTATTTTGTTTTACTGAAGGAAATCCTTCGATCGAAAAAGCCCAAACTTCTTTTCCTTGAGGTGCGGGGGGAGGAGAACCGTTACAGCCATCCGGTCTTCCCTTATATAGCTGATGCAAACGACATCTTCCTGGCAACCCCGTTTTTTAACCGCGACCTGGTAAGGGACTATTTTGACTCTTTTCTGTATCGCCTGAAATTATTAAAAGTACAATATTTTAAGAAAGATCCGGTGTTGCCTTTCCGTACCAGCGAATTCGGGTACATAGGCTCAAGCGATACAGCGTCAAAAGCCTTTATGGAAAAGGTTAAACTGGAACACAACAGGCCGGTAATACAGCTTGATCCTTTGGAGAGATACTTGTATATGACGTATCCAAACAGGTACCTGAAAAAACTATCGGAATTATGTATTGAAAACCACATCAAATTAATTTTCTTTTACTTCCCTGAATATTGTTCGCATGTGAATGAGCCGCCGGAAATGAAAATCTACCGGAAATATGGCAACGTTCTGATCCCCCCTCATGAAATCTTTAATGACCCGGACAATTGGGGCGATGAGGCTCATCTGAACCGGGCAGGAGCAAGGAAATTGTCAGAATGGGTGGCAGGTCAGATCAGGAAGAATGTGGAATCCTTTTATTGATCATCAGCACCTTATTGCCATCTTTTTCCGTCCAATCATGAAGGTTTACCCGATAAAAAGTCCTTCTATTCTCACTTTATAACTGCCATCTTTCATCCGGGTTACTGCGTTTACGAGTCCGCTATGCCGCCACTGAAGCATGCACCTCCGGGGCAGGAACCAGTACCTTTTTCCCAGTTTGATTTCTTCTTTTGCTTCCCTGATCAATCCTTCGTATCCCTGCGCTACATAATACCCGATATCTATGAAACCCTCACTGCGGGGCCGTAAGGGACCTGTTACACACCAATTGATAACGCCGTTCCGGGGGTCGGTATCCATGACGATACCGCAGTGGGTAATGGGACACCCACATGACATACCCATCGGCCGCCCGATCATGATGTCTCCTTTTTTTAAGCCCAATTCTTTTACAAGGGCCGGGTTATAAGGAAGGATGGTCTCCCGCGGACCTGGTTCATTTTTAAAACAATCGAGAATAAAATCAAACGGTCGCTGGAGGTTGTCGATCCAGCCTATTTTTGGGGCTATTCCCTGGGGGTTATCTACCTGCAATGAACCAGAGCAATTTGTCCCGTTCTTTTTCCCGTTCAGGTGGATGCAACGTTTGAGTTCTTCCGGATCTTCCGGCAAGAACGTAGCAAATTCTTCACAGGTTTTGAACCCGCAAGCTCCGCAATCGAGCATTGGTAACTTTTCCAATATATCGGTTGGAATTTTGATCATTTCTGACATGACATAAGTTTTTAAAATGAATAAATAGAACTAAGCTGCTTCATGATCCTTATCAGGGCATCACAAAATATTTCAATATCTTTTTCAGTGTTAAAGCGGCCGATGCTGACCCTGATAGCGCCGCGTGCTTCCACCGGGTTCCTGCCAATCGCTCTCAGTACATGTGATCCTCCGGAATCCGCATGATTGGAGGAACAGGCAGAACCTGTCGATACCGAAACAAATTCCTCATCAAGCATCAGCAACACCCGGATGGCTTGACCTTCCTGCCCGCTAAAAGCGAAATTTACAATTCCCGGAACCCGCTGTTCCTGACTGCCATTGAAATACACATTTTCAAATTCGTTGGACAATCTTAAAATAAGCTTTTCGCTCATGTGTTTTATCTGCCGTTGCTCCTGTGCCTGCAGTTTACGGCACAATTCCGCAGCCCTTACAAAACCTTCGATCCCGGGAATATTTTCCGTAGTTGACCTCAATCCCCTTTCCTGGCCACCCCCGTGTAACAAGGGTTCAATCCGGGTACCATTCCTTATATACAACGCCCCGGTGCCTTTCGGTCCATAAATCTTGTGTGCATTTATCGAGAACATATCGGCTGCCATGATTCCCGCATCCAGTGGGATCTTTCCGAACGACTGGCATGCATCCGTATGGAAGGTGATATTTCTTTCACGGGCGATCCGGCCGATCTCCGCTATGGGTTGAATGGTTCCCAGTTCATTGTTGACGTGCATTACCGAAATCAGGATCGTTCCGGCCGTGATGGCTTCCTTCACCGTTTCAGGGAGAATGATACCGGATTCGTCAACCGGTAATACTGCTATATGAAATCCCTGCCGCTGCAACCATTTGCAGGTATTCAACACACATTCATGTTCGATCGCGGAAATAATAATATGGTTTCCCTTTGACCGGTTGGCAAATGCAAATCCTTTAAGTGCCCAGTTGTTGGATTCAGTCCCACCGGAGGTAAAAAACAATTCTTCAGGCTGACAATTCAGGACAGATGCAAGCCTGGAACGGGCATTCTCCAACAACTCTTTCGCCCGTGTGCCGTTGAAATGCAAACTGGACGCATTTCCATAGCACTCCGAAAACGCCCGATTCATGGTCTCAAGAACCAGCGGATCAACGGGCGTTGAAGCGGCATTATCCAGGTAGATCTGTTCCATCTTCATTCTCCTACATAAAAAAGTTCCTGGTCCATTGTGCGGAGAACGCCGAAATGGTTTTTGGCGCCGATTTCTTTTTTTCCGACGCAAATCGTGCAGGTTCCAACGGGCGGATTACCACGGAGGAACATGGGCATTTCGATGTCCTGGATCTTTTCGATCCGTTTAACTATAGGATCGATGCCGATCCCATAAAGGGCATTACTTTCCATAACAGCGACATCATGTGCTGCCTGTGTTACGCCATACCGGAATACCTCGCGTTCGGCCTGCGAAACCAGGTCGATCTTGGTGATCACGGCAATGTCGGCGATGGTGAGCATAGGCCCCACCTTCCGGGGCAGGTTCATACCGCTTGTTGCTTCGAGAACGACGATTCCCAACGAATTTTCGACATAAGGTGAACAACGCAGACATAATCCTGCGGTTTCGACAAACAGGAAGGTAGCTCCCGCTTTTTCAGCCCATTCAACGGCTTCATCCAGGACCACAACGTTGCAGTGATCGGGACAAAGTTCGCCCGAATAGACCTTATGCGTGGGAATGCCGAATTCTCTTTTTATGACCTCATCTTCATCTGCATACAGAACATCGATCTTGATATAGGCAGGTTTATGCCCATTCTTTATCATCCGCCGGATAACCTGCCGGATGACAGTTGTCTTTCCGCAAGTGGGAGGGCCCGCAAAAACTATTAATTTCATATTTTTTCTCATTAGTGGGTACTAAAACTTAATAATCGTTCTTTGAAATTCTTTGTTTATCGTACTTGTAGTATTTTTTTCATGCGTGACGATTTGAATTGAAAAGATGGATTTTTGCTAAAAATAAGCAAACATCCATGAATCAAGGCAAATACATTTTCGCACAACTTACAGACTTTTTACCTCGAAG
>Ga0224525_1000313_pt1 | contig 23097 bp, 16 predicted proteins | sample CFST100metaG_FD_179874 | JGI IMG/M metagenome (GOLD analysis project Ga0224525, IMG submission 179874) | Peat soil microbial communities from Stordalen Mire, Sweden - C.F.S.T100 | ecosystem: Environmental > Terrestrial > Soil > Wetlands > Peat | place: Sweden: Norrbotten County, Stordalen Mire...
TTGGCGAACAAAATCCAGAAAATCAGCAGACCACAAACCACAACGAAAGATCATGCCGTACACCACAAATCACTATCCCCGACAGACTCCTAGGTCACTGACCGCTTGATTTTGTACCAATGCTGGGTGCCCCACATCTCGATTTTGAGATGTGGGAAACCACGAACTCAATCAAACTTCTTCATCCGGTCAGAGACCAGTAACAGGAGAAAGGCTCTAGCCGACGAGTTATAACCCATCAGTGCAGATGTATTTCACTTCTTGGCCGGTTTTGTTTGCGCTGTGGAAAAAAATTGCCAGGCCATTTTTGTGAAATCGAGAGAAGCATTCGGGGATTTTTTCTGATTCCATGAAGAGTCGCTGCTGCCAGGCCACTCGTGCCCAAGATTTGCAACAAAATCGGCGACTACAGGCACATGATGGTTGCAATCGCGCCAGGAAAACTGCACGCCCCAAGCAGTTTTTTCTGCTGTCTGCCTCCGGCATCCATCAAGATAGCCCCAGGTTACCCAGTTCCCGTGCGGCGTCGTCGCGAAGTCAGGGCTGTTCACTTCAAATCCTGAAAACTGCTCGTCGTTGTCTCCGTGGAAATAAAGGACAGCAACGGGGCGGGCAAGGCGCAACGGCGGGTGCATGAGCGGCGTGGCGGCAGCAGCGATGGCAGTAATTTCCCGCGAATGACGGGAGGCAAAAAGCTGTACCATGCCCGACCCGCTTGAAAAACCAGCGAAGAAAACGCGGTTGCGATCGATGTGCTCCTGCCCGACGACCTCATGAAGGACCGAGATCAAATAGCCATCGTCATCCACAGGGAGCTTTCCCGGAGCCAGCAGATGAGTGCGCGATCCTTCCATTTCCCAAAAGGTGACATTATTTCGCCGATCCACGGGGATATCCGGTCGAGTGGCTACCAACTCAGGAAAAACCGCGATAAAACCATGCCGATCTGCCTCTTCTACCCATCCAAACTCTTGGGATTCCGATAGCGCGGTGCTGTGGACGCCGCCCAGCATAAAGACAACCGCTGGATGCGCTGAAAGATGAGCAGGCTTGTAAATCAAATAGGGGCGCGCGTAGCCGTTATGCGTAAAAAGCCTTTTCTCAAGTTGTGCCCCGAGAGGTTCCACACAGAGAAGAAGCACGGCAAGTGATATGCAGAGAACGAAAACGCGGCGAAACGTAGTTGGCTCCAAAATGTAAGCTCGTGGGGCGGCCACGCGCCCTTCGACAGAAATATCCGGCTGTGCCGAAAAAGCGAAGATGCTGAGAGAGCGTCCGTTTGAAAGCATTCATTCCTCTTCAAACGATACCGTACAGCGGACAGAGAGCGTTGTCAACGTGCCAAGACGCCGCAGGAACAGGCCGCCGGTGAATCCGTAAGCTCAAAAAAACGGGTGCCCCATCCATTTCCGCGCTTTTTGCGGAAATGAGTGGGAAACGATGTGACTGTATTTTTGCCGGATCAATAGGCGAGTTGTGTGCTTACTAATCGTCAGCCTTAACTATTTGCAGGCTTTCGCGTTGTGCCAGATCGCGTACTCGATGATGTCTTGGTGACGCGCCGTGCCCCTGAAGAGTTCGGTAAAGCAGCCACGGAAGCTCTGATCTTGAGTTCGGTTGGCAGGATGCAATGCTTTGCCGGCTCCTTGTCCCCACCTACTCGATCAAGCAAAATGCGCGCCGCCGTGGTTCCCAGTTGATATCCAGGTTGATGGACTGACGTCAGGGGAGGACTGGTTGTTTCGGAAAATGCCAGGTTGTCGAATCCGATGACCGATACATCCTCAGGGCATCGCAGGCCCAGTTCGCGAATGGCTACCAGGACGCCGATCGCAATCATGTCGTTGGTCGCAAAGATCGCGCTTGGGCGCGGCAACATGCGCAGTAGCACCATGCTCTTGGAGTAGCCGCCGTCGCGATCGAAAGTGGTTTCTTGAATGAAGTCAAGCGGAATATTGATGCGGGCATCCTTCAGCGCGCGCCGAAAGCCGGAGACTCGATCCTGCGCGTTGGTCAAGTACAGCGGGCCTGTAATGATTGCGATCCGCTTGTGCCCCATCTTGACAAGAAGATTCGTGGCGTCATAAGCGCCCTCTTCGTTGGCAACAGTCACACTATCGCCGTTCCAATCATGCGGGAGGCGATCGACGCAGATGACAGCTGTCCCCGTTTTGCGATAGGATTGCGCTTGCACTGTCAGGTCGCTGAAGTTCGAAGGAATCACAATCAGGCCGGCTGGCAGATACGTGCGCAGTGCATTCAGGTATGCAAGTTCCTTGGTATGGTCATTGTCGGTGTTGCAAAGCATCAAACGATAACCGTTGGAAAATGCGACATCCTCGGCCCCCCGGACAACAGCGGGAAAAAACGGATTTGTAAGATCCGGGATAATCATGCCGATGGTGTTCGTCTTATCAAGGCGCAACCCCCGAGCCAGTTCGCTGGGCTGGTAACCGAGAGTCTCTACGGCCTCCATCACCCGCTTGCGCAGGGGTTCCCGAACGCGAGCCGATTCATTCAATACATTGGAAACAGTTCCCAGAGACACATTTGCCATCCGGGCAATCTGCTTCATTGTTGCCATATTGTCAGATCCCTTCGTTCAGTATCCTGAGCAAGATTCTTACACCGCGGGGTGCCTCAGTTCAGATTATAGCGGCAAATTGGTTCGTTTCAAATTAAAACCTGGCGCCTTTTCCTCGTGGATCTATGCGCAATAGCGAAAATTATTACAGTTGCATTTCAAAGAGAAATATCGCTCAACATATTAATAATAAACTACATATATTTCTTTAAGAATCATCTTTCCCGCTCCGGCGTACAAAACGCGTAAAAATATTCTTGACAACGATGATGGCCGGTAATAATGTTGCTTTCGTTAGTTTGAAACGTTTCACATTTGTGCAACTTGGAGGCAATATGAAATTGTTCTACAAGATCGCGTTCTACCTGCTACTCATGCCGCTCCTCCTTGCCAGCCCAGCACTGATGGCACAGTTTGCCCAGCGCGGCGGACTTGAGGGCAACGTGCTCGATAGCAGCAACGCGGTGATTCCAAATGTTTCAGTCACCCTGGTGGATGTGGCGCACAATCGAACCGCTATTGCCATCACCAATGAAATAGGCCATTACCAGTTCACCGGACTGGCAGCCGGCCAGTATCTTGTGATAGTAAACCTGCAAGGATTTGAGACCGCCAAGTCGAATCCGATTTCTGTGACCATTGGCGAAACGGCCCGATTCGATGTCAAGCTGTCTCCGGGAGCCGTCACTGAATCTATCACCGTCAGCAGTTCGGCGGCGCAGCTTGAAACGGGGCAGTCCAACCTGGGAGTTGACGTATCGCAGCAGCAGATGGACGACTTGCCGATGAACGGCCAGAACTTCACTTCGCTGGCAGCGCTCTCCCCGGGAATTTCAACCGAGGTTCAAAAGAATATTAATCCGGGCGGATCGTACTCTGTCGGATCACAGTTCTCCTCTGGTGGCATCACTTTCACTTCGGGAGGCCTTGTTCAGGGTTCAAGGGACAATGGCTACTACATTAACGGCGTCAACATCAACGATAACTGGGAAAGCAGCATCAGTTATGAACCAGCCTCGGAGGCTCTTCAGAACGCCAAGGTTTCAGTTGCTGATTTTTCCGCTGCAAATGGCCATGATATTTCAACATTCAGCGTTGGAACCAAGGGCGGTTCGACTCAGTTTCATGGAACTGTCTATGAACACCTTGAGAATGACGATCTGAATGCAACCAACTCGTATGACAAAGCGGAAGCCGTTTTGCTTGGAACAGGGCCGGCCGTCAAGCCCACATTGCGTCGCAACCAATTCGGATTCGGAGTTGGCGGGCCCGCATATATTCCTAAAGTCTCAAAACTGAGGAATCGCTTCTTCTTCTTTGCAAATTACGAGAAGTTCATTGAACACGATGGTTCGCAACAAGTAACCGGCTCTGTGCCTTCAACCCCAGAGAAAAGCGGCGACTTCAGCGAATTGCTGAAAGGTTCTTCGCCTCATCAACTTTATAACCCGTTTACCACGACCTACGATGCTAACGGATACAGCACGCGTCAGCCGATTCCGGGCAATCGTGTAGATTTGGCGACCAAACCTGACGGAACGCCTCTGATCGATCCCTCGTCGGCGAAAATACTCAGTCTCTATCCAACGCCCACGGCCCTCGACACGCCAAGTTATTTGGAAAATTACTCAACGACTCAGAACGCCGCATTTTCCGACTATCACTTTGACAGTAGATTCGACGTGCATATTTCGGAGCGCGACAGCGCATTTGTAACATGGTCAAAGCAACATGGAACCAACGACAACAGCGGCGGGATCCTCAAGGACTATGTGTGGGACAACGACGATTCAAGCTGGATGGTCACCGTCAATGAGGTTCATATCTTCTCGCCGAACCTGACGAATGAGTTTATCTTCGGAAAAGGCACGGGAGCTCTGACGATCGTCAGCCCCAAGGAAATATCTTTTCTTCATAGCTCTGCCAACCCGCTTAATGGGGTATTTAAGAACACAGGAACGGGAGCGAGCGCGGGCATTTTCGGAGTAGATATTGATAATTACGCTTCGCCCGGTTTCGATCAAGATTTCCGTGACAGCAATAATGCTATTCAGTTTGCTGACAATGTAAACTGGATCCGTGGCCGTCACACCATGACGTTTGGCCTTAACTACTTCAGAAAAGGCGAATATGATTGGAGTTTCAACCGTTATGTGAGTTTTGGGAAATTCACCAAGGGCGGCTATAACCAGGACAGCGCTGGTGGTGATGCCATGGCGGACCTTCTCATGGGCATACCAAGGCATATCCACCAACTGGACGTGATCTCCGGCGCCGATGACACCGCTCCTGAACTGAATGTGCGGTTCCCCTACTGGGGCGGGTACGTCAACGATAAATATCAGATTTCGCCCAATCTCACATTGTCCGTGGGACTGCGCTACGATCTTAGTTTGCCGATGTATGATCCTCAGAAGTTGTGCTGTGGAGTTTATGAGGCAAACTCGGATGGCGGCGTAGTGGCTATACCAGGACTGGCAGCAGGCCTTTCGCAACATTATCTAAGTGCTGCAAAAAAGAACTTCGCACCCCGCGTGAGCCTTGCTTACAATCCCACGAGGCGGCAAGTAATCCGGGCCGGCTACGGCATCTTCTACGATGCAGGCGCGTCACAGATCTCGGCGTCGACAGGCTTTGCCAACGGAGCAACTCCAGGCGGAGGAACCGACCTTACCAACGTAATTCTTGGCGTGGCAAGCGACACGCCAGCTCTGACGATAGCGGATACATTCCCAGCAGAAAAAGTAATTCCGAAGGGAGAATTTAAGGTTAGTACAGGCGCAGGTCAGGGATACTTTGGCGATGGCGAATACTACACGCTGTATTATTCGGATCAGAAATCCGTACCGCTTCCGTACTATCAGCGGTACATTCTGGATGTTCAACAGACCATTACGCCGCAGACTTCGATTACGGTGAGTTACATAGGAGCGCAAGGCAGAAAAGGGACGAATCTGTCAAACATCAATTTGCCAGCCTATAAGACAGGCTGGTCTACGGATAATGCGTTCAATGCGGCGCGCCCGAACAACAAGGGGCGGTTTGGCGACATCTATGTACAGCGCCCCAACTTGAATTCCTTCTACAATGCTGGAGTTATCAGCTTCCAGCATCGCTTTAGCAACAATTATGAACTCAACAGCAACTACACGCTGGCAAAGACGGTTTCCGACTATCCAGTGGTTAATAACTTGGCAAACAATGGAGCGCCGGGTGGAGGCTCTGGAGGATTCCAGTATCCGAATATCCGTAACCGGGGCGAGTCTTCCCAGTCTCATCGCCAGCGCTTTGTCATGAGCGGCACATGGAGTCCCGTGTACGGCGCAACTTGGCCAATGTGGGCGAAGTCCTCGTTGACCGGTTGGAAGATATCGGGAATCGAGACGCTGGAATCAGGCGATCGTCTGACAGTGACGAACGGGACCACAAGCGCGGCTGACTATGCCGGACCTGAGGAACTGAATGTTTCAGGAAGTCCGAATATCGGTCATGGCAAGAAGACCTTTCTCCACCAATTCAATACCTCGGCGTTCACCGCTCCGTCCAATGGCGTCAGAGGAAACTCCGGTCTGGGAACAGTGCAAGGTCCGGGTCAAAACAACGTCGACTTGTCGCTGGCAAAGAACTTCAATATCTGGCGAACTCTGAAAGCAAACATCCGCGCCGATGCCTTTAACGTCTTCAACCATAGCCAATGGACAGGCGTGGACACGGAGAGCGATAACAGCGGCAAAGAGTTTGGACGGGTCACAGGCTCGAGGGAAGCTCGTATCACGCAGGTGTCAATGAAGATTTCCTTCTAGGTCGCTGTCCGCTTGATTTTGTACCATCGTTGGGTGCCCCACATCTCGATTCTGAGATGTGGGAAACCACAAACTCAATGAAACTTCTTCATCCGGTCAGAGACCTAGCGCATCACAAGCAAGCAACCGAGTACGCTTGTGATAAGTTCAACTGTTCAGAGGTGTTACCGTGTATCAACCAGATAACTACGCAATGGCTCTATTGTTCATGATCTCCAGTATGTTTTGCTGGGGATCATGGGCAAATACGGTCAAGCTTGCGCCTAACTACCGGTTCCAGTTGTTTTACTGGGACTACGTGATAGGCCTTGTGCTGGGAGCGCTGGCATGGGGCCTATCGTTAGGCAGTTTCGGCTCGGCGGGACTCCCGCTCATCACAGACATGCTCCACGCATCCGCGCCGCAAATTGCGCTGGCCTTGGTGGGCGGAATTATTTTTAACGCAGCCAATTTACTTTTGGTTGTAGCAACGGAGATGGCCGGCCTCGCAGTCGCTTTTCCTATCGGCATTGGAATAGCTCTTGTTTTGGGCGCGGCAATTAGCTACGTTGTGGCTCCCGGCGGCAACTTCATTCTGCTGTTTGGAGGAATCGGGCTTGTTCTGGCGGCGATTCTCTGCGATGCTGCCGCTTATAGAAAACGCGATCCAAGCGGAAAAGCGATCAGCACGCGCGCGGTTTCAATCTGCGCCGCGGCTGGAATCTTGATGGGCATGTTCTATCCGTTTGTCGCCAAGGCCATGAGCGGGCAGGACGGACTTGGCCCGTACGCAACTGCAATGTTCTTTGCGGTTGGAGTGGCGCTCTGCAATCCGCCCATGAACTTCTATTTTTCGCGCCATCCCCTGGATGGCAAGCCGCCGATTGCGGCAAAGGCATACTTGCAGGTTCCCAAGTCATGGCATTTTTGCGGCTTGCTTGGTGGCCTGATCTGGTGTACAGGCGCGGTGCTGAATTTTTCCGCGTCGGGAGTGCACTTCGTGGGTCCGGCCGTATCTTATTCCATCGGGCAAGGCGCGACCATGATCTCCGCTGCCTGGGGCGTGTTTGTGTGGAAAGAGTTTTCTGGAGCGCCCAGACAATCAAAACAACTTCTTTCCATAATGTTCATTTTGTTTTTATCGGGACTAACAGCGATTGCTTTGGCCCCCATCTTTTAGTGAGCGAAGCCAGAGTGCCCGTGCCCTCGCAAGTTCTACAAAAGTCGTCGCTCCTTGTTCTACGCGCCGGCTTGGAACTTCAATTTCAGGATGCAGCGGCTTTGGCTTTGCTACAACGGCCGAGAAACAACAAATGCCCCAAGGGACACAAGGGAAAGACATGTCAACTGAAGAAAGACCAATCGTAGTAGTCGGGAGTATCAACCTGGATTTTGTTACCAACGCAGAGCATATTCCCGCCGTCGGAGAAACAGTCTGCGGCAACGAGTTTCAAATGCATCCAGGCGGAAAAGGAGCAAACCAAGCTGTGGCTATCGCGCGACTTGGTTATCCCGTGAAGATGATTGCAAGCCTCGGTTCGGACGCGCCGGGAGACCAACTTCGGGGCTACCTGCAAGATGCGGGAGTGGGGATTGAAGGTGTGGAGAAGGTGGACGGAAGCTCTGGGGTTGCCATGATTGTTGTGTCGGATCGAGGAGACAACTGCATTGTGGTCACGCCAGGCGCCAATGCGGCTGTAACTCCAGAGGTCGTGGACCGGCATATAGATCTGATTCGGCAGGCTGGATTGGTTCTGACGCAATTGGAGATTCCGCTTCCCACAATCCTGCACCTTGCTGAACTATGCGTCCGCGCTGGGGTTCCTCTGATGCTGGACCCTGCTCCTGCCAGATCTCTGCCGGCGAGCCTTTTCAAGCTGGTTCGCTGGTTTACACCCAATGAGACAGAAGCTGCCTTTTATATCGGGGATACACACCCAGGGGTATCGGCCTCAGGACCTTCAGAGACGGCGCGGTTGCTGTTGACACAGGGACCCGCGGGCGTTCTTCTGAAAATGGGGGAGTTGGGCGCATATCTGGCGAATCAAGGCTTCGAGCAGAAGTTTGCGCCGGTTCCAGTCAAGGTCGTGGATACGACGGCTGCCGGCGACGCCTTCAATGGAGCCTTTGCTGTCGGCATGATGCTGGGGAAGACCCCGCAGGAAAGCGCGCGGTTTGCAGTGGCGGCATCGGCTCTGGCTGTGACGCGCGCTGGAGCTCAGTCGTCCATGCCCACACGTCCCGAGGTTGACAAACTGTTAGCCTCCCAAGTTCAAATTTAGGAGAGAGTATTTATGCGTTTATCTGCAACCTTTAGAAATCATGCAATGCCGCTGGCGCTGCTGTGTGCTGCCTGCTCGGTGCCGCTCTATGCGCAGGACACGCATTTTACGCCGGTGGGCGAACAGATTCCCGCTCCGCTGTGTATGACGTTGAAAAGCCCCTATCAAACGGCTCTCGATGGAGGGTTCTCCTCCTGTCCGCCGCTGGCGCATGAGGCGTGGCTGAAGGATATGGACCACTGGCGGACCGAGCGCAAAATTCGCGTTGGATACGACGGAGCGCGCTACGATCAGCCAGCACTCCGATGGACACAGTCGAGTTTCATTCAGCCGCAGATGATGGTTCAGGACAGGTATTTCTATGATCCCATCGCCGGCCGGTATACCGTGGATCGCTATCTCGATGATCTCGAAAAACGTTATGGCGGCATCGACGCGGTTCTTATCTGGCCGACTTATCCGAACATGGGAATGGACGACCGCAATCAACAGGACATGATCCGTTCCATGCCCGGCGGAGTTGCCGGAGTTAAGCAGATGGTTGCGGACTTCCATCGCAGAGGAGTGCGCGTCCTTTTTCCGATGATGATGTGGGATCAGGGAACACGGGATCAGAGCGCGTCGTGGCCGGAAGCAATTGCCAAACTGATAAAGGAACTGGATGTGGACGGCATCAACGGGGATACGCAGGACGGCGTTCCCCTGGCGTTCTCTCTTGCAGCCGAGTCCGCGGGGCATCCGCTGGTTTTCGAGCCAGAGAGCGCGCCTTCCGACGAGGCGGTTGCATGGAATGTGATGACTTGGGGCCACTATACCTATCCGTTTGCGCCGCAGGTGGATCGTTATAAGTGGATCGAGAGCCGCCATATGGTGAACATTTCCGATCGCTGGAACCGCAACAAGACTGACGATCTTCAGTATGCGTTCTTCAACGGAGTGGGCTGGGAGAGCTGGGAAAATATCTGGGGCATCTGGAACGGCATTACTCCGCGCGACGGAGAAGCTACAAGGCGCATGGCGGCAATCGAGCGCGGCGTTGCGCCGTTTCTCGTAAGCAAGGCGTGGGAGCCGTTTTATCCCATCCACTCTTATGGAGAGTTCGCAAGCCGCTGGCCTTTGGGTAACCAGACCGTTTGGACCATCGTGAACCGGAACGAATATGATGTCTCCGGGCCGCAATTCTCTGTGCCATCAAAGGATGGCGAGCGTTATTTCGACTTATATCACGGGGTCGAACTCAAACCGGAACGCGAAGGCGAAAATCAGGTTTTGTCCTTCTCCATCGAGGCCCATGGCTTTGGCGCCGTGCTGGCCACGGATGGTGAGCCGGATGCCGCAATGCGGCAGTTGATGGCGCGCATGAAATCCATGACGACCACCCCCTTGTCCAGCTATGCAAACGAGTGGAAACAGATGCCGCAGCAACTCGTTGAGATCGCGCCCACCGCTCCCGCAGTTAACGCTCCCAGGGATATGATTCTGATTCCCGGTGGAGATTTCCTTTTCAAGGTAAAAGGCATCGAGGTTGAGGGGACCGACGATATCGGACTCGATGTTCAGTATCCATGGGAAAATTCGGCGCGCCGGTTTCACGAACACCGGATGCAGATCAAGTCCTTCTACATAGATCGCTTCCCGGTGACCAATGCGCAATTCAAGAAATTTCTTGATGCCTCGCACTATCATCCGAAAGATGATCTGAACTTTCTGCGCGATTGGAAAAGCGGGAGTTATCCCGACGGTTGGGCCAACAAGCCTGTAACATGGGTTTCAATCGAGGATGCCAGGGCTTACGCCAAATGGGCCGGAAAGCGCCTGCCCCACGAGTGGGAGTGGCAGTACGCCGCGCAAGGAAAAGATGGAAATCTGTATCCATGGGGAAACACGCCTTCCACAGTATCCTCTCCAGCGTCCGAGCAGGCGGCTATGCTGCGAGGAAGTGGAGAGACGGACGGCGGTCCTGTGAGGCAGCTCAACCTGATTCCGGCTCCGGATCGCGGGCGCACGCTCACTGCGCCCGACGATGTGAATGCGCACCCAGCAGGGGCCAGCGCATTTGGCGTGATGGATATGGCCGGTAACGTCTGGCAGTGGACCGATGAGTATGTGGATGAGCATACTCGCGCGGCCATTGTGCGTGGTGGAAATCACTATCAGCCTCAAGGAAGCGTATGGTACTTTCCGCAGGCGTATCGCAACGACGAGCACGGCAAGCTGCTGCTCATGGCTCCGAGTTATGATCGGTCGGGCACGCTCGGTTTTCGTTGCGCCGTAGATATCCAATAACGACCGGCACTTGCTCGTTTTGATGTTTCTAGGTCTCTGACCGGATGAAGAAGTTCCATTGAGTTTGTGCTTTCCCACATCTCAAAATCGAGATGTGGGGCACCCAGCAATGGTACAAAATCAAGCGGGCAGAGACCTAGAACATTTTTCCTTTAGGGATCTTCTGAATACGTTGATGTTTTGAAGGGTACGGGCTTTAGCCCGTACATAAAACCCGCAAAATCAGCGGGGCTTTAGCCCCCGAGGAAATGCGGATTTTGAAAAGGCCACTTGTTCAGAGATTCCTTAGGTATTAGGTATAGAGTTCGGGTGCCCCCACCCTCGCGACGCCTTTGTTTTTGTCGCCAAGGTGGGATTCCGCTACACCATCAGGAAAAACGCTCTATTTCTTCAACGTGTTTGCTGCTCTGATTGTTCACGCCACCTTGATCCTCCGGAGTGGGTCCACTCCCGATTGAGGTGGCATTTTTATGTGCGCGCTATTCGCTTCTTGTTGTAATACGTGAAAGCATTCACTCGGGCCAAACAGCGCAAGAAAATATCAGATCAGCGTTTTGTTTTTAATAATTGGCGCGAAGTCGAAAACCGATAGAGCAGAGCCTCTTTGACGCCTTCGCAAGTTGCTGATTCTATGGAGCGGGAGACCGGGATCGAACCGGCGACATTCAGCTTGGGAAGCTGACGTTCTACCACTGAACTACTCCCGCATCCTATTCAAAACCAGCGCTGTGAAGATTCAAAACCAGCGCTGTAAAGGCATGATACAGCATAAAGTGCTGCCGATGATCCGCTGCGCCTACAGAAGCGGACGGGAACCGGTGTACTTATTTTAGAGCATTTCTCCGTTCGTGTGCCGTCTTTGGCGTCATCCGGCGCGGCTTTTTCCTGAGGACGCAGACAACCCCATGCAGTAGAATTTTTCTCAAGCGTTTCCGTCAGACTTTCTCAACGGCAAATCAGATTGCATTGCGGATTTCGGCTTCTGTAAATCTCTAGAGCGTTTTCGGTTCAAGTGTTAACAGGATGTTCGGCGCCCCATCCTTGAATTGCTTTTTGATTCAAGGGTGGGAGACAACACAGGCTCATCCCGACAGTAAAGAATGAAGCCGAAAGCGCTCTAGTCCACGCTCTCAAGGCTGAAAGAAAAGGACCATGAAATACGCCGGATTGCTGGCTATGCCAGCCGGATTCTTTCTCTCCCTCGCCGCGCTCGTTCTGTTTCCAGCGCCGGCGCCGCGGATGATCTTTGTGCTCTGCGGGCTGGCCGTCGAGGCGATGGGGCTGGCTGTCGCGGTGCGCGGGCACATGGAAGCGCGCGGAGACCGCCGCCCATGACTGCTGCCGTGATTGCGCCCATGACTGACTCCGTTTTTGCGCTGACGCTGGCGCTTCTGCTGCTGGCGCCGCTGGCGATTGCCGGTCTGACGCTGGTCAATACCGGCCTGGGGCGGTCGCGCTCGGCAGCTCAGTCGCTGCTGGGCAGCCTGGGCATCGTAGCCGTCGCGGCCATCGTCTTTGCCTTGGCGGGCGCGGCATTTGCCGGCAGTCCGCAGGGCGCAAACCACAGCTTTACACTGGCTGGCAAAAGCTGGAACTGGCTGGGAGCAGGGTCCTGGCTGTTGGGCGGATTTGACTCCGCCACGCCGCGGACCCAGCTTATGCTGCTCTTCGAGTTTCTCTCCGTGGCGCTGGCCGCGCTGATTCCCTGGGGTTCGGGCGCGGAGCGGGTGAGGATAACGACCGGCTGCGCGGCGGCGGCGCTGCTGTCGGCGCTGGTTTTTCCGCTGACCGCGCACTGGATCTGGGGCGGAGGCTGGCTCTCGCAACTGGGCGCGAACTTCGGCCTGGGCGCGGGCTTCCTGGACGGCGGCGGCGCGGCCACGGTCCACCTGCTCGGCGGACTGAGCGCTCTCGCCGTGGTCTGGATCACCGGCCCGCGCAAGGGCAAGTTTCCCCAGGAGGGCCTGGCCACGGCCATGCCCGGCCACAACGCTGTCTACGTGCTCTTCGGCTGTCTGCTGGCCCTGGTTGGCTGGATGGCCTGGAACGTGGCCGGCGCGATTCTCTGGCTCCATGCGCCCGCTTCGGCGCTAACGGGCACGGCCCTCAACACGCTGCTTACGGCCTCGGCGGCTCTGGTGGCCGCCTTCGCCGTCACCCGCATCCGCTTTGGCAAGCCCGACACCAGCATCTGCGCCAACGGCTGGCTGGCTGGGCTGGTGGCTTCCAGCGCCGGCGCGGGCCTTTTTTCACCGGCCGCAGCGCTGCTGGTGGGTCTGGTGGCCGGTCTGGCCACGCCGCTGCTGGTGGAACTGCTGGAGCTGGCTCTCTCCATCGACGATCCCTCGGGCGCCATTGCGGCTCATGCCGGCGGCGGAGCGTGGGGCATCGTGGCCGTGGGCATTTTTGCGCCGCAAGCCGGACAACTGCTGGCGCAACTGGTCGGTATTGCCGCGCTGTTCGGCCTAGCGCTGCCCCTGATTTATCTGCTCTTCCGGCTGCTTGATTGCATCCTTCCCTTCCGCGCGGACGAGGAGGGAGAGCGCCTCGGCATGGACCTCTACGAAATGGGCGGCAGCGCTTATCCGGAGTTCGTGATTCACCGCGATGAATCGAGCCGGTAGGTCAGGGAACAGGGGAGTCGTGCGGGCAGGTGGCCCACATCTGACTAACCCAGAATGATTGGGTGCCCCAGGTCCCGATTTTGGGACCTGGAAGACCATAATACTCGAAAAGCAACCGCAGGTCCTTCGACTCCTTTCCCTTTCGCGATGCTCAGTGTCCGGTCGCTCAGGATGACAAAGCTATAAATAGATAAAAAGCTGGAGTTATAAATATCCCACCTTAGCCGCAAAAACAAGTACGCGGCGAAGGTGGGGCACCCGCACATGGACATTCGTGATCTCCCACATCTACCGCACAGAACGCGGCAGATATAGGGCACCCAGCACCAGTTTCAATCTTGTAATAAGTTACTGCGGCTTCGCCGGATGCAGTGGCTGGGCCTGCGAGTGGTCCTGGCGCTCCGGAGCGCCAACCTCGATCGCTTCGCCCAAGGCCAGCGGCAGCTCCTGCTGTCCGGACTTGGCGGACTCGTAGGCGCGGACGATGCGCTGCACCAGCGCGTGGCGGACGACGTCCCCCTCCTCAAAGTGGCAGAACTCGATGCCCTCGACGCCATCGAGAATGTTGATCGCGTCCAGCAGGCCCGACTTGCGCGGATTGGGCAGGTCGATCTGCGTGATGTCGCCAGTGATAACCGCCTTCGAGTTAGCGCCCATGCGCGTCAGGAACATCTTCATCTGCTCGACGGTGGTGTTCTGCGCCTCGTCCATGATGATGAAGGCGTCATTCAGCGTGCGCCCGCGCATGAAGGCCAGCGGCGCAATCTCGATGACGTTTTTCTCCAGCATCCGGTCAACCTTTTCCGGATCGAGCAGGTCGTAAAGAGCGTCGTAGAGCGGGCGCAGATAGGGATCGACCTTGTCCTGCAACGTGCCGGGCAGAAAGCCGAGGCGCTCGCCGGCCTCGACCGCGGGACGCACCAAGACGATGCGGCTGACCTTTTTGGCGTTGATCGCGGCCACGGCCATGGCCACGGCCAGATAAGTTTTGCCTGTGCCAGCCGGACCCACGCCGAAGACCATGTCATTCTGCTCAATAGCCTCGACGTATTTGCGCTGGTTGATGGAGCGCGGCTGGACCAGGCGCTTGACGCCCGCCGAGCGCTGCTTGCCCGAGTCAGCCAGCGAACGCAGCGTCGTGGCGGGATCGGCCACCACCAGGCGCAGCATTCCGTTCAGTTCCCCGTTGTGCGGATTGACGCCCTGGCGGCGCATGGCCTCGAAGTCCTCAAAGATGCGCTGGACGCAGGCGACGCCCGCCGCCGGTCCCTCCACATGCACGGCGTCGGAGCGCAGATCGATGCGGACGCCGAGCGTGTCTTCCATGAGTCTGAGGTTTTCATCGCGGGTCCCAAACAGGGGCTCCAGGTTGGGCGTGATCTCCAGAGCGATCTTCAAAGGTTTCGATAGCCTCCAGTGTGAGGTTGAAAGGTTGAGTAGATCCGGGTTGAGGCGATGGGCAGAGGGGTGAACAGAGCGCAAACTCCGCCGGACGCGCGGCGAACATGCAATTGCTTGAGAGAAAAAGCGGGAAACACAGAGCAGGGGTGAGCCGGAGCTTTGGGCTGAGGGGTGAAGCTGCGGGATGGAGAAGGCTGCCAAATCCGGTGTCAGACTTCGGTATCTGGGCTGAGAGTAGCGCCGGCGGCCGCGGGAGTCAATGCCCCCGTGGTAAAGTTTGATAAAAAATCCAGACCTCGCGGGCGGCCACGAACCCTGAACGGGCGTGCGTGGCCGGGATTTTGACCTACTTTGCCGCCAGGCTCATCTGCTTGAGCCGCTCGCCGTAAGGCGCGCGCAGCACGCCGCGCTCGGTGATAATCGCGGTGATGTATTTGGCCGGAGTCACGTCGAAGGCGGGGTTGTAAATGCCCACGCCGTTGGGGGTGAGTTGCTTGCCGCCGTGGTGGGTCACTTCAATGGCGGGGCGCTCCTCGATGGGGATGGCGTCGCCGTCCGGCGTGGCCAGGTCAATGGTGGACCAGGGCGCGGCCACATAGAACGGGATGCCGTGTTCATGGGCCGCAATCGCCACGCTGTAGGTGCCGATCTTGTTGGCCGTATCGCCATTGGCGGCGATGCGGTCCGCGCCGACGACAGCGGCCTGAATGCGCCCCTTCTTCATCAGGCTGGCGGCCATATTGTCGCAGATCACCGTGGTGGGGATGTGATCGGCCATCAACTCCCAGGCGGTCAGGCGCGCGCCTTGCAGGAAGGGCCGCGTTTCGTCGGCGAAGACGTGAATGCGCTTGCCCTGCTCGACCGCCGAACGGATCACGCCCAGAGCGGTTCCATAGCCGCAGGTGGCCAGCGCGCCGGCGTTGCAATGCGTCAGGACGCCGCCCTCTTGCGGCAGCAGCGCGCCGCCGAAGGCTCCCATCGCCTTGCAGGCGGCAATGTCTTCCGCGTACATCGCGTTGGCCTCGGCGAGAATTTTCTCCTTGATCTGGTCGAGAGGCGTTCCCGCAGCCAGCAACTCCGCAAAAACCCGCTTCATGCGGTCAATGGCCCAGAAGAGATTGACGGCTGTGGGCCGCGTTCCGGCCAGACGGGCGCAGATGCGGTCGAATTCGGGCGCAAACACCGCCGCCGTGGTGGCCTGGGTGCGCAATGCGCCGAGGGCTACGCCGTATGCGGCGGAGACGCCGATGGCCGGCGCGCCGCGCACAACCATGGTGACAATCGCGTCGGCAACCTGCTCATAGGTGGTGGCAAGTACGTAGCTCTCCTCGAGGGGGAGCCGGGTTTGATCGATGAAGCGGACGCCCTGCGGCGTCCAAGCAAGAGTAGGAATCATGGAATTCCAGTGTAAACCGCGCGGAAGCGGAACTGGTGGGGCTGGTTCACTCGCTCACGCCAAGCCGCCGCGCTCTCGCATTGTGTGGTGGAAGCGGCCGGAGGCGCTGGCGGTGGCCGTGCTGCTAGGCGCGATTGCCCTGGAAACCGGTATTACGGATTCCGCTGCGCCTTCGGCCATGGCTTGTTGCGAGGGCGGAGTGGCATCCGACCTCCCCCCACCCGTATTTTTGGCATAAAATACTTGTTTTCATGAGCTTACAGACTGTGTTGCGCTGCAAAATCGTCAAAACAAAGGAGTTGCCTGCAAAATCGTCCAGGATAAGGAGTTAGAGTATCCCTCCTGATGGTGTAGAGGAATCCCACCCTAGCCGCAAAAACAAATACGCGGCGAGGGTGGGGCACCCAAACTCTATACCTAAAGGAGAAATGCACCTGAGGATTATTGTGCGACCACGCGGCAAAATGATCTGCAAACAACTGAGCCTGTTGCAAACCCTATTGAGCCGGCGCTGCACTTTTCAGGCCTCAACCGGCCACGGACGGCTGAACACTACTCAAAGGCGGCTGTTCCTGGTCCTTGTACTGAAGCTGGTAGAGCTTCCAGTAGAGGCCGCGCTGGGCAAGCAGTTGCTGGTGGGTGCCACTCTCGCGCAACCGGGCCTTGTGCAGGACCAGAATGGCGCTGGCCTGCTGCACGGTCGAAAGGCGGTGGGCGATCAGCACGCTGGTGCGGCCCGCGACCATGCGCTCGAGCGCCTTGCGGATGCGCAGCTCCGTATCGGTATCCACGCTCGATGTGGCCTCGTCGAGGATGAGGATGCGGGGATTGTAGGCCAGGGCGCGGGCAAAGTTGACGAGCTGCTTCTGGCCGGTCGAGAGCGAGCTGCCGTGCTCCTGCACAGGCTCGTCGAAGCCGCCCGGCAGGCTCTCGATGAAGTCCAGCACGTTGACGTCGCGCGCGGCCTGGCGCAGGCCGTCCTCGGTGATGGCGTCGTTGTTCATGCGGATGTTTTCCTTGAGCGTGCCGGAGAACAGGAATGGGTCCTGGAGGACAACGGCGAAGTGCTGGCGGAGTCTGGTCAGATCCTGCTGGCGCAGGTCCACGCCGTCAATCAGAATCTGGCCGGCAGTCACGTCGTAGAAGCGCATCATCAGGCTGGTGAGCGTGGTTTTACCCGCGCCGGTGTGGCCCACGATGGCCACCGTCTGGCCGGGTTCGATGGTGAAGGAGATGTCCTTCAGAATCCATTCAATGCCGGGAATCTTGTCGAGTTCCACGGCGGCGGAAGGATTTTCCTCCGGGGCTGAAGCCCCAATCTTATTTAGCGATTCATTGGCACGACTGAAGTCGTGCCCTTTCAAAACCACAGTATTGGAGGCCTGATCCACAGCGGCTTGTTGGGCTTCTGTCAGCTTCTGGTAGGTGAACCAGACGTGGCGGAACTCGATTCTGTTGCTGCCGTCGCCAGCCAGCGGATGAGCGGGGTTGACGATCTCCGGTGCGGTGTCCAGCAGCTTGAAGATGCGTTCGCTGGCGGCCATGGCCGATTGCAGAATGTTGTATTTGTCGCTGATGTCCTGGATGGGCCGCCAGAAGCGCTGCGAGTACTGGATGAACATGGCCAGCACGCCGATGGAAACCACGCCGTTCAGCACGCCGAAGCCGCCGCGCCAGATGACCAGGGCGATGGCGACGGTGGAAAGCAGCTCGACGACGGGGTAGTAGAGCGCGTAGGCGAAGATGGTGTCCTTGAAGGCGATCATGTGCTGGCGGTTGACCACCTCAAAGTCCGCAAAAGCGCGCTCTTCGCGGTTGAACAACTGCACCACGCCGATGCCAGAGACGTGCTCCTGAACAAAGCTGTTGATGCGGGCGATGGCGGCGCGGACGCGGCGAAAGCTCTCGCGGACATGGTCGCGGAAGATGCGCGTGACGATGAGAATCAGCGGCAGGATGGAAAAGGCCAGCAGGGCCAGCCGCCAGTTGATGGTAAGCATGATGACGGCCATGATCGACATCATGAAAAAGTCATCGATGATGGCCAGCACGCCAGAGGTGAACATGTCGTTGATGGCGTCCACGTCGGAGGTGAGGCGGGTGACGAGGCGGCCGACGGAGTGGGTGTCAAAGAAGCCAACGTGCATGCGCTGCATGTGGCGGAAGATGTCGCGGCGCAGGTCGAACATGAGCTTCTGGCCGGTCCACTGCATCAGGTAAATCTGAATGAACTCAAACAGATAGGCGCTGACGAGAGCCACCAGATAAATGATGGCCAGGCAGGTAATGCCCTGATAGGGGGCGCTGGGAAGCCATTGTCCGAGCCAGCGGGTCAAAAAGTTGTTGGCGTGAGCGGGCGCCGCGCCGGGGGCAAGATAGCGGTCAATGGCCACCATGACCAGGTAGGGGCCGGTGACGTCGCTGACGGACTTGAGGCTGACGGCCAGGGTGGAGACGGCTGCCTGCCACCAGTAGGGCCGCAGATAGTGGCCAAGCCTCCGGATAAGCCGGGAGTCGTAGATCTTGCCGGCCGAGTCTTCATCGGGCTTTTTGGACTTCTTTTGTTCTTTGTCGGCCATTGGCTGGGTGGGGTACGGCTTCAACTTCTATTGTACTGGGAGGAGAGCAGGAACCAGGCAGAGGGCAGCGGTACAGCGCACGATGAATTCGTGTAGTTCTGTAAGCCGGCATAAAAAAGCATCAAACTATTGATCCGGCCCAAAAGATTTGCAACATGCGCTCCCACCCTAGCGACAAAAACAAAGGCGTCGCGAGAGTGGGGCACCCAGACAGTGTTGCAATATAAGGGCCGGATCAATAACTCCGTCATAACGGCCAGCAGGTTGAAAAAACAAGGTTTTGTAACAGGGTACGAAATGTTCTTTGCGTCCAATCAAACGCCTGAACAATTTTGATATTCGTCTTCTGGAAATGCTCAGCGTCAATTGAGCAGGCCCGTTTACAGGCCCGCCCAGTTGAAGCCAAGCGCTCGAAGCCAATATCATCTCACGCCTTCAAAGCATCCTTAACGGAGGTTGCCAGGGGTGTTGTGGGATGTCCGAGTAGCTTCGATAGCTGGTGGCCGTCATCGAAGAGAGCGCCCTGCGCTGCTCCGGCATCGAAGTCGGCAAAGGCGTGCGCGACTGGGGCGGGAAGGCCCAAGCCTACAAGCGCGGCAGCGTACTCCGCCTCAGAGAGATTCTTGTACGGAATGGTTTTGCCGGTTTGGCGAGAAATCTCCGCGGCCAGATCACTGAGCGTGTAGGCCTGATCTCCGGCCAGTTCGTAGATCTTTCCCTTGTGGCCATCGCTGGTCAGAACGGCCACAGCGGCCTCCGCATAGTCAGCGCGCGCAGCCGAGGAAATCTTCGCGTCCGCGGCGCTGCCGAGAAACGCTCCGCCAGCCACCGCTCCAGGGATGGAAACCGTGTAGTTCTCGGTATACCAGCCGTTCCGCAAGAGCGTAAACGGCACGCCGGAAGCCTTCAGATCAGCCTCCGTGACGAGATGTTCATCAGCCAGCGACTTGATCGCCGAGGTCTCTGCGTGAAGCAGGCTGGTGTATAGAATCCACTGCACGCCGGCTTTCTTCGCCGCTTCAATTACATTGCGATGCTGCACCGTGCGCTTGCCAATCTCGTTTGAAGAGACGAGCAGCAGAGTGTCAACGCCGGCCAGCGCACGCTCCAGGGTATCCGGCTTGTTGTAATCGGCTTCGCGCACCAGAACGCCCAGATCAGAAGCCTTGCCGGGTGTACGGGCCAGCGCGATAATTGTTGCTGCTTGCGTGCGGGTTTTGAGCTTGTTGACAACGAGCCGGCCTAACTTGCCGGTGGCTCCGGTGATGGCAATAGTCATAGGTATGCTTCCTCCCATTGTTGTTTCGTACATTCTTTCTGATGAATCGTAATCGCGAAAGTTACAGAATAAACGAAAAAAAGTTAATCCCGCTCTCGGCGTTGAACAGCGCGCAGGAGCGAGAGGATGGTGGTGTGGGAAAGCTCGTTTTCCATGGCTCGTTCGGCCTGCGCATAGACCGGCCTGAGAACTTGCTGGATGTTTTTGCCGACTGGGCATTTGGGGTTCGGAGGCTGATTGTGCATGGAGAACGGCGACCCTTCCTTCACGGCCTGCCGAATGTCCCGGAGCGTCAACTTGCCGGGATTCTTTGCCAACTCCCATCCGCCGCCATTTCCCGGCTGCGATGAAACGATCCCCGCCCGGCGAAGAGTTCCGAGCAGCCGCCGCACGACAACCGGGTTGGTGTTCACGCTGCCGGCAATGCGCTCCGACGTAAGCGCCTGACCGGGACTTGAAGAAAGAAGCGTGAGGACATGCAGCGCTACCGTGAATCGTGTACTGACGTTCATCTGTAACAAATATAGATACAGATGGAGCCAGGGTCAAGCCCGGCAGGTTCAGCAGACTGCGAGAAAGGGTGGAATTCTATCCGGAAGCCCCTCTCAAAATGTTCATATGCCTGATCCGCGCCTTTTTTCTGGCGCGGACCAGACGAAGGCAGGTGGCTCAAATGATTTCGATCACGTCGGCGGCTGTGGCTGCGGCGGCTGTGGCGTTCTCCATCAGTTTTTTCGCTATGGCATAAAACGCTGCCGCCTGCGGGCCATCGGGCCCGGCCAGCGCAACGGGTTTTCCGGTGTCGCCGCCCTCGCGGATGGCCGGAACCAGTTCGATAGAGCCCAGAAAAGGCACATTGAACTGCTTCGCCGTGCGCTCGGCGCCGCCCCGGGAGAAGATGTCGATCTCCTGGTGACAGTGCGGGCAGACAAAGTGGCTCATGTTCTCAACGATGCCCAACACCTCGACGTTGACCTGTGCAAACATTTCCAGAGCCTTGCGCGCATCCTGCAGGGCCACGTCGCTGGGCGTGGAGACAATTACGGCGCCGGTCAGCGGCACGGTCTGCACCAGCGAGAGGACCACGTCGCCGGTGCCCGGCGGCAGGTCAACAATCAGGTAGTCCAGCTCGCCCCACTCCACCTGTTGCAGAAACTGGCAGAGGATCTGGTGCAGCATCGGCCCGCGCATCAGCATCGGCTTGTCACCAGGGGAGAGGTAGCCGATGCTGATGGTTTTGATGCCGTGGGTTTCATTGGGGAGGATGCGGTTGTTCTGGCCCATCCGCGGCTGCGCGCTCGCGCCCATCATCAGCGGCACATTGGGGCCGTAGATGTCGGCGTCAATAAGGCCCACGCGCTGGCCGAGTTGGCTGAGCGCGATGGCCAGGTTGACGGCGACCGTGGTTTTGCCCACGCCGCCCTTGCCGGAACCGACGGCGACAATCTTTGAAATGCCCGGCAAAGCCACGGGCAAAGGCATGGCTGGTGAATGCGCCATAGTGTGTGTTTGCTCCTTCTCTGGTTGAAATCCGTTGTGTTTCGGATGCTGTTTGGTCCGGGATGCTGGGTGCCCCATCCTTGCCGCGTATTGTGCGGAAAGGGTGGGAACCCTCAACGATTCAGTTCCATGCCGGATCAAGAAAAGCGCTTGTGCTTCCGATGGGTTTTACTTCGATTGGGCCGCAGCTTCCGGGGCGACGTGCGCATGTCTTTCCTGCTTGCGGCGCGCTTTTTCGGCCTCGCGATGCTTGCGGCGCAGCAGTGCATCGGCGTAGCGGCGCTTCTCGTAGGGCGTCTCCGGCAGCAGTTGCGGAACCTTTTGCGGATGGCCTTCCGTGTCGATGGCCACAAAGACCAGATAGGCGCTGGCAACGTGCTCCAGTTCGCCGGTCTGCGGGTCTTCCGTCCAGGCCTTCACGCCCACCTCCATTGAGGTGGAGAAGGCGCGGTTGACGCTGGCCTTGAGCGTGATCAGGCTGCCCAGGCGCACCGGCCGGATAAAGTCAATGTGGTCCATGGCCGCAGTCACCAGATAGGTGCGCGCGTGGCGGAAGGCGGCAATGGCACCGGTCATGTCCATCATGTGCATCAGCCGCCCGCCCAGCAGAATGCCCAGCACGTTGGTGTCGTTGGGCTGAATGATCTCCGAGGTTTCAGACTGCGTGCTGGCAACCGTGCGGGCTGGGGGAATGTTCGGCGTGGAATTGTTGGAACTCATCGTGGACCTCTCGATTTTCTGGCGCGCCGCTTTCGCCGCCGCCGCCGGATAAAATGAAGCTGGCGGCGGACTTTAACGGACGCCTGTTTCCAGTTTCAGCTTGCCGCCGCCAAATACGCAAATCTCCGGCATGAGCGGGATCGCCGCGGGCGAGGAAAATGGACAAGATTGCGGGCTTGAAAGAGATTCTGGCGCAGGAGCCGGGCAATAGCTTTGCCCGCTACGGGCTAGCCATGGAACTGGCCGGCCAGCGCGAGACGGACGCGGCGTTGGTTGAATTCGACACGCTGCTGGCTGGCGATCCCGGCTATACGGCGGGCTATCAGATGTCCGCGCAGATGCTAGCTGACGCGGGCCGCGCGCCCGAGGCCATCGCGCGGTTGAAGGCTGGCATTCAGTGCGCCGCCAGCCGAGGCAACAGTCATGCCGCCAGCCAGATGCAGACCATGCTCGACGAACTGGACCGGTAGAACCCGCCCTTCCGCAAAAAAAGCGGCGGGTTGAGATTCGTGGTGCCCCACCCATCGCAAAAAACGCGATGGATGGGGCACCCAGCAGCCTCAGCCACATCCTCCTGTTCCCTGTTCCCTGCCTTTTACACCGGCAGCGGATTCCGTTCCGCGAACTGCCGCTGATGCCAATAGGGATAGACGGGCGGTCGCGC
>Ga0224525_1000314_pt1 | contig 23097 bp, 15 predicted proteins | sample CFST100metaG_FD_179874 | JGI IMG/M metagenome (GOLD analysis project Ga0224525, IMG submission 179874) | Peat soil microbial communities from Stordalen Mire, Sweden - C.F.S.T100 | ecosystem: Environmental > Terrestrial > Soil > Wetlands > Peat | place: Sweden: Norrbotten County, Stordalen Mire...
TTTCTCTGGTTCATCGTTCCCCATGCGACCTTCGCGCGGCTGGCCACTATCTCCGAGCAGCTTCATGGCGGCGACCTGAATCAGCGGTGGAACATTTGGGAGGCGGGCTGGCGCGCTTTTGCCCGTGCGCCTCTGTTCGGTACGGGAGCAGGCACGTTTGTTTCGGCGGCTGGCCTGGCTCCCATCGATACGGCGCACAACACGGCTCTTTCCATCGCCGTTGCCGGCGGCCTATGCGCGCTTTTTCTCGCCGTGGCCATTGTGGCGGCGGCGCTGTGGTCCCTAGCGCAAGCTCACGGGCAGTTGCGATGGGCGCTGGCCACGGCGCTGGTGGCTTGGCTGATTACTTCGCTGGTCGCCACGGTCGAGATGAGCCGCTCCACCTGGCTGCTGCTGGCGCTGATCGCGCTGGCCGGGCGGCTGGCCGCCGAAGCTCCAGAGGAGTTGGCCGCTTGTTTCTCCGCCGCCAATCAAACCCCAGCAGCAGAGCCGGTTTTGGCGAATCCATGATTCGACGCGGCCTTGCCGTGCAATCGCAGGAATACATTTTGTGGTTCCGCTCTAACTTCGCCACGTCTTATCTTCAGACGTGCAAAGCTGCTCCAGGTTGCAGTCTTCGCACTTGGGCTTGCGCGCCACGCAGACCTCGCGTCCATGCTGAATGATCTGGTGGGAGAAGGCAATCCAGCGGCTTGGCGGCAGAATTCGCATCAGTTCCTGCTCGACTTTTTGAGGTGTGTCGCTCTGGGCCAGCCCCAGCCGCCGCGCGATGCGGAAGACGTGCGTGTCCACTACCACGCCTTCCGCCTTGCCGAACGAAACGCCGAGGACAACGCTGGCCGTCTTGCGCGCCACGCCGGGCAGGGTGATCAGTTCGGCCAGTGTTTGCGGAATCCGCCCGCCAAATTCCGTGACCAGCTTGCGCGCCGCGCCCTGAATCGACTTGGCCTTGTTGTGATAGAAACCGGCTGAACGAATCTTTTCCTCGATTTCTTCGAGCGGAGCCAGCGCCATTTTTTGCGGGGTAGGGAAGCGGCGGAAGAGCGCCGGCGTCACCAGATTCACGCGCGCGTCAGTGCATTGCGCCGAAAGAATCGTCGCCACCAGCAGTTCCCACGGTGAGCGGTGGTTAAGCGCGCACGCGGCGTCGGGGTAGGCCTCGTCGAGGCCCTTGAGAATAGCCGCGACGCGGTCGGGGGGATCGTCATTGCCCCTGATGGCTTTTGCGGGTTTTGCGCGCTTGGTGGGCATGATGCAGGCCAGACTTCCTCATCCTAACAAAATCAACGAGCTGAAGGCATTGGCGCGCTTGTTCTACAGCCGCATCTCGCGGCATGACACAAATCTTAGCGTGGCCTTATATACTAAACAGGCGCATGAGCGAAAAGATTATTGTTTTATTGGTGCACTTCGTTACCCAGGTGATCGGCAAAGGCGGCTATGCCGGCATTGCCGCGCTCATGGGCATTGAGTCGGCTTGCATCCCCCTGCCTTCCGAGATTATCTTGCCGTTTGCGGGCTTTCTGGTTTTCTCCGGGCGATTCGGCGCGGGAGCCAGTTGGCTGGGCTTGCCGACGGGCTTGTTTTTGGTCGCCACCTTCGGAGCCATTGGCTGCAATCTTGGTTCGTTCGTTGCTTATTGGATTGGCGCCAAGGGCGGGCGGCCGCTGGTTGAGCGTTATGGCAAATGGGTATTGATGGACCATCACGACCTGGACCGCATGACGGAGTTTTTCTCGAAGTACGGTTCAATTACGGTTTTGCTGGCGCGTTTGCTGCCGGTGGTGCGCACCTTCATCGCTTTTCCCGCGGGAATTGCGAGGATGTCGCAACTGCGGTTTCACATTTATACGTTTTTGGGCTCCTGGCCATGGTGCTTCGTGCTGACCTACGCGGGCATGAGGCTGGGCGAGGCATGGCACACGGACCCGCGTTTCTACGCGGCGTTTCACCGCTTTCACCTGGGAGTTGAGATTGTGCTGGTGGCGGGCGTCGTGTGGTTTGTGTGGTCGCATCTGAAGCACCGCAGGCATGCGCAGGCGGTCTAACGCGGCGAATGGGACAGGGACAGGACGAAGGCGCTCGGCAGGGCGTACACTGTTCCGGTTGCCGGAAGAAAGTTTGAACGGCCCGGGAATCCGGGGTCATCAAAGTGAAGTTAGGAGAAACAATGGGAACTCAAGAGCAAGGCGGCCAGAAGGCAGCCGAAGCATCGAAAATCGCACCCGCAACGGGCAAACTGGGAGTGATGGTGGTCGGCCTCGGCGCCGTCGCCACCACGTTGATTACTGGAGTCGAGGCTGTGCGCCGCGGCCTGGCCAAGCCGATCGGTTCGCTGACGCAGATGGGCACCATCCGCCTGGGCAAACGCACCGACAAGAACTCTCCGAAAATCAAGGATTTTGTGCCGCTGGCTGATCTGAACGACGTGGTCTTCACCGGCTGGGACATCTTCACGGACAATGTTTATGAATCCGCCTCGCACGCCAAGGTGCTGGATAAGGATCTGGTGGAGCAACTGAAGCCCTACCTGCAGACGATCAAGCCTCTGCCCGCGGTCTTCGATCAGTACTACGTGAAGCGCCTCAGCGGCGTCAACGTGAAAAAGGGCAAGAACAAGCGCGATTTGGCCGAGCAGATTCGGGCCGACATCCGGGCCTTCAAGAAGACCGTGGATCGCGTCGTGGTTCTCTGGGCCGCTTCGACCGAAATTTACATTGAGAAGACGACCGTGCATGCGAGTATCGAGGCCTTTGAGAAGGGCATGGACAACAACGACATCGCCATCGCTCCCTCGCAGCTTTACGCTTACGCGGCTCTGAGCGAGGGCGTTCCCTTCGTCAACGGCGCGCCCAACCTGACGGTCGATTTTCCGGCCATGGTCGAGCTGTCAAAGCGCAACGCTGCGCCGGTCGCCGGCCGCGACTTCAAGACCGGTCAGACATTCATGAAAACCGTCATCGCACCGGCTCTCAAGGCGCGTCTGCTCGGCGTTTCCGGCTGGTTCTCGACCAACATCCTGGGCAACCGCGACGGCGAGGTCCTAGACGACCCGCAATCGTTCAAAACCAAGGAAGAGTCGAAGCTCGGTTCGCTCGATTACATCTTCCAGCCGGAGCTTTACCCCGACCTTTACAAGAATCTCTACCACAAGATTCGCATCAACTACTATCCGCCCCGCGGCGACGACAAGGAAGCCTGGGACAACATCGACATCTTCGGCTGGCTGGGCTACCCGATGCAGATCAAGATCAACTTCCTCTGCCGCGATTCGATTCTGGCCGCGCCCATTGCTCTTGACCTGGTGCTGTTCATGGATTTGGCCAAGCGCACGCCAGAGTTGCGCTCGATTGGCGTTCAGGAGTGGCTCAGCTTCTATTTGAAGTCGCCGCAAACGGCCGAGGGCCTCTACCCGGAGCACGACCTGTTCATCCAGTCGATGAAGCTGAAGAACACCCTGCGGCACATCATGGGCGTTAATCTGATTACCCATCTGGGCCTGGAATACTACGACTAATCCACCTGCGGTGGGGCCAATCGCCTCCCGTTATCCGACAGAAGCCCCATCCGCAAGGGTGGGGCTTTTCTGTCAATGAAGCGCTCTTGGATGACCGGCCTTTATTGATCCGGCCCAAAAGATTTGCAACGTACTTTCCCACCCTAGCGACAAAAACAAAGACGTCGCGAGGATGGGGCACCCTGGCAGTATTGAGTTGCCGTATCAATAGCGCCGCAGGTGATTTTCTTCCTCCTGTGCTATCCAAATAGACGGTCGCGAGCGTCTAAAAAAATTGAGTGCCGCGCTCCATGCTGCGAGAATGGAATTGTGCTGGAGGTGAGGTCATGAGGGCTGTTCAGACAGAAATTGTACTGGCGGGATTGACGTTGGCGCTGGCGGCAGGCGCGTGGGCGCAATCGACGAGCACGGCTCCGTCCAGCACCTCCTCAACCAATACTCCCGCCGCCCAGCCAACTTCCGGAACAGCGCCGGCGGGCGGGGGCGCTCCCGCCTCTCAGCCCCCCGCTGCCAATCCCAAGGACAAGCCTGCGCCGGGAACCACGCCCGTTGGCGGCGACACCCCGGCCAATGCTGTCAATCCGGAGAAAATTGTCGAGCCGGGCAGTCAGAAGATCAGCGTCAAGCCGGGTTCAATCGAAGACGTGAACGCCGTCGGTAATCGCGACATCGGCGGACGCGGAATGAGAAATTGGTACTCGACCGATGGCGAGATCAAGATGGGTCGCTCCTACGCCCAGGAGATCGAGAAGAGCACCAAGTTCATTACCGATCCGGTGGTCACCGAATATGTGAACCGCATTGGCCAGAACATCGTCAAAAACTCCGACTGCAAGGTGCCCTTTACCATCAAGGTGATCGATTCGGACGAGATCAACGCCTTTGCGCTGCCGGGCGGCTTCTTTTACGTGAACTCTGGCCTGCTATTGAATGCCGACGAAGAGGCGGAGCTGTCCGGAGTTATGGCCCACGAGATCGCGCACGTCTGCGCCCACCATGCGGCCCGCGAAATGACGCGCATGAACATGGCGCAGATCGGCATGGTGCCGGTGATGATCTTCGTGGGTGGCTGGACCGGCTACGGCATCTACGAAGGCTCGCAAATCGGCATTCCTGTTACTTTCCTGATGTTTTCCCGCGAGTTCGAGGCGCAGGCCGACTACCTCGGCGTGCAATACATGTATCGCGCCGGCTACGATCCGCAGGCCTTCATCACCTTCTTTGAGAAGATTCAGGCACTTGAAAAGCGCAAGCCCGGCTCGGTCGCCAAGGTCTTTGCCGATCACCCGCAGACTCCCGACCGCATCCTGCACTCGCAGGAGGAGATTGCCCGCATCCTGCCCGCGCGGGATCAATACACGGTAACCACCTCGGAGTTTGACGACGTGAAGGCTCGGCTGGCGCGCATCGAAAACAAGCGCCGCCTGACTGACTCCAAAAATGGCAACAAGCCCTCGCTGCGCCGCGCCGGAACCAGCACCGGCGACTCGACCGGCTCCTCCGGAAAATCAACTGGCAACGCGCCGTCCAGCACCGGCGACGACAAACCGACCCTCCACCGCCGCGACGACTAAAACTAGGGAACAGGGTGCTTACCATCAAGTACCGGGTGCCCCAGGTTCGGCGCAGTTTCATCGCGCCTAGAGCATTTCTCCTGTTGCTATAGAGGGAAACCACGGCTGCCGAGTGGCTTTTTTCTCAAGAAAAAGCCACCTTACACGACTTCAAAGACTCCACACTTACAGGAGAAATGCTCTAACCTGGGGTATATAGATTTTTATCGTGTTTTACAGCATTTCCTCGGCTCAACCCAACGGGGAGTCCCATCCGTCATAATGGCCCAAGCCATTGCGTCCGGTTCGAATAGCTCCGCAACCGGCGGTGTTTTCTCCGCTGACTCATCCGGCGCTCCTTCCGCAGCGGAGAGTGAAAAGCCGGTAAAAATCCTTAAATAGCCTGAAAACCCTTGAAAGACCGGGTCAAACCGCGCTATACAAAAGAGTGCCGATGGAAGCGCCGGAATCTTGTCCGGTACAACTGTCTTTTGAGGAGGCAATCATGCGCAGCAGCGCCGTTCGCTCCAACCTGCTGGTTCCCGAAGTGCGCGAAGTGATGGACATTCGCTTGGCCTCCGACTACCTCGGCATTTCGCCCGATACGCTCTACAAATACGCCTCCGAGGGCTTTGTGCCCGCCTTCAAGCTGGGCAACCGCTGGCGCTTCAAGCGCAGCCGCCTGGACGAGTGGATGGACCAGCAGAGCGATCAGCACGCCGCCGATCTTGAAGCCAATCCGGAGCAGAAAAAGCCGGTTCGGCCGGCGATGTAAAGGCAGGCTTAGGGACTCTGACAGCATAATTTTGTGCATTGAGTTCGTGCTCTCCCACCCTGGCGACAAAAACAAAGACGTCGCGAGGGTGGGGCACCCAAACGGTGTTGCAAAACATAAGGGACGGATCCCTAACCCCTGCTATTCTTATCAAGTGGACTACTCACGCCGCATCGGCCAATTGCGCCGCCGTCTAACCAAAGCCGGGCTTCATGGCCTGCTGGTCACCAATCTGCCCGACCTGCGCTATCTCTCCGGATTCACCGGCTCCAGCGCCGCGCTGGCTGTCACACGCCGTGCCGCGCGTCTCTTTACGGACAGTCGCTATGCGGAGCAGGCTCCGCAGGAAGTTTCCTCTGCTGAGGTCGAGATCGTTCACCGCTCCGTCTCCGAGGCCGCCGTCGAGTGGATGGCCGCGCAGCCCGGCGTCGAGTTTGCCGGTTTCGATCCAACCCACACCACGGTTGACCACCTCACTCGCTGGAAGGCCGCTCTGCCCGCGCGCCTGCGCCGCAATTTTCTTTCCGCACTGGCCGCGCCTTTGGTTGAGTCGTTGCGCCAGGTGAAGGACGCGGACGAACTGGCGCTGATGAGCGAGGCGGCTCTGGTGGGTTGCAAGCTCTTCGAGCACATTCTGACCTTTATCCGTCCCGGTCTGGCCGAGTTCGAGGTTGCCGCCGAACTGGAGCATCAGGCGCGACTGCTGGGCGCCGAAGGAATGTCTTTCGAGACCATCGTCGCCGCCGGCGCGCGCTCCGCCATGCCGCACGGCCACGCCACCGCCGCCAAACTGCCCCGCAACGGCTTTGTGGTGATGGATTTCGGCGTGATCCTCCACGGCTATTGCTCCGACATGACCCGTACCGTACACTTGGGCAAGCCCAAGGCCAACGAACGCTCGGCCTACGAGGCCGTGCTGGAGGCGCAGGAGGCGGGCGTGGCCGCCGTGGCTCCGCGCGCCAGTTGCGGAGAAGTGGACGAGGCCTCTCGCGGCGTTTTGCGCCGGGCAGGATTGGCGGAGGTGTTTACACACTCCACCGGCCACGGCGTCGGCCTGGAGATTCACGAGCCGCCGCGCATCGGTTCCGGCGAAACCACACGGCTTGCTCCCGGCATGGTGATTACCATCGAGCCGGGAATCTATCTGCCCGGGCGCTTTGGCATTCGCATCGAGGACACTGTGGCTGTAACCCAAACCGGCGTCCAGGTGATAACCCCGGCCCCGAAGGCCCTGATTGAACTCTGATTCAACCCCTCCCGCCTTGCTGCGGGAGCGCGAAGGAACGCATGAAACCACAAGATATTGCTGATCTGAAAGAATTGATCGAGTTTTTGAAGAAGTATGAGGTTGCCGAGTTCGATCTGGACCGGGACAACCTGAAGATTCGCCTCAAATTCAGCCAGCCGGAGACGGCCCCGGTTGGATTGGGCGATCTGGCGCGTCAACTGGCTGCCGCGCGGCCCGCGGCAGAGCCGGTGGCGGCTCCCGCGGCTCCCGTGGCTGATCCGGACGCCGGGTTGCATATCGTCAAGTCGCCTCTGGTTGGCACTTTCTATGGTTCGCCTTCGCCCGGCGCGGCGCAGTTCGTTTCCGCTGGCGATCACGTGACCAAGGGACAGGTAATTGGTGTGATCGAGGCTATGAAGTTGATGAATGAGATCGAGTCCGACGAGGCCGGCGAAATCGTGAAGTGCCTCGTCCCCAACGGCCAGCCGGTCGAGTTTGGGCAGCCGCTATTTTCCATCCGACTGGGGTAGGTCAGTTAGCGGAATTCGTCCTCTGATCGCGCTGCATCGCACTGTTTAATGGCGGTTGTGGCATCCCACCCTAGGCGCAAAAACAAATACGCGCCGAGGGTGGGGCACCCCGATTTTTATGCGGTGATAAGCGCCGAATCTTGACTAACACCGCTAACACCGCTAATTGCCAACACCGCTCAAAGGGTCCAAAAATGTTTCGTAAAGTCCTGATTGCCAATCGTGGAGAAATCGCGCTGCGCGTGCTGAGCGCCTGCCGGGAGCTGGGCATACGCACGGTCGCCGTCTACAGTGAGGCCGACCGCGATGCGCTGCATGTCCGCTTTGCTGACGAGGCCATCTGCATCGGCCCGCCTCGCCTCGCCGACAGTTATCTCAATGTCCCCGCCGTGATTTCCGCGGCGGAAATCGCCAATGTGGACGCGATCCACCCCGGCTACGGCTTGTTGAGCGAGAACGCCAACTTCGCCGAGGTCTGTCGCGCCTCGAACATCAAGTTCATCGGGCCCCCGCCGGAGGTTACGCGGCTGATGGGCGAGAAGGAAAAGGCGCGCGCGGCGATGAAGCGCGCCCATGTGCCCATTCTGCCCGGCTCTGACGGCGTGCTGGCCACGGTCGAGGAGGCGCTGGCCTGCGCCAGGAAGGTGGGCTATCCGGTCATCCTCAAGGCCAAGGCGGGCGGCGGCGGACGCGGCATGAGAGTCGTGCGCGCCCCGGAAGAACTGCCTAGCCTTTTTCAGGCGGCGTCGAGCGAGTCGGCCAACGCCTTCGGCAACGGTGAGCTGTATCTGGAGAAATTTGTCGAGAATCCGCGCCACATCGAGTTTCAGGTGCTGGCCGACGAGCACGGCAACGTCCGCACGCTCTTCGAGCGCGAGTGCTCCATTCAGCGCCGCCATCAAAAGCTGATCGAGGAAGCGCCCAGCCTGCGCGTGACGCCCAAAATGCGCGAGGAACTGGACCACACCATCTGCCGCTGCCTGAAAGAGATTGGCTACCAGAACGCCGGCACGGTGGAGTTCGTGATGAATGCGGAAGGTGAGCTTCACTTCATTGAGATGAACACCCGCGTCCAGGTCGAGCACCCCATCACCGAAGCCATCAGCGGCGTGGACATCGTGAAGGCGCAGTTGCTGATTGCCGCGGGCGAGCGGTTGGAAGACATTCTGCCGGCCAAGCTTGAAATCCACGGCCACGCCATCGAGTGCCGCATCAACGCCGAGCACCCGGTCAAATTCACCCCCTCGGCGGGCAAGATCACGGCCTTCAACGTGCCCGGCGGCAACGGTGTGCGCGTCGATACGGCGCAATACGCCGAGGGCGTCGTTCCGCCCTACTACGACTCGCTGATTGCCAAGCTTGTTGTTCATGGCTCTGACCGCGCCGAGGCGATTGCCAAGATGGAGCGCGCCCTTAGCCAGTTTGTGGTGGAGGGGATTTATACCTCCATCCCGCTGCACCAGGAGATTCTGGCCGACCCCAGCTTCCGCGCCGGCGACTTCAACACTGGCTTCATGGAAGATTTTCTGGCCAAAAGGGCCGGGTCCAAGCCAGCCTGAACAGAGCCGCGCCGCAAACGTAACCCGAACGGTGGCGGCTTTACCCGGATTGCCCCTCGCAACCTCGGCCGCAAGCCGGGGCCTGCCCGAAGTCGGACCAATCGCCAGCAAAAGAAAATCACTTCATTCAACCTCCCGTAACATTGGCCGTGGACAATCATAGACAGCAGGTAATCTGCAAGGGAGATTTCAGTGAAGAAAACATTGATTGCTGTAGGTTTGTTGATTGCGGCCCTGGGCGCTGCCCAGGCCCAGAAGATAACCGGGGCAGGCGCTACCTTCCCCTATCCAATTTATTCAAAATGGTTTAGTGAATACAGCGCCGCGCATCCCGGCGTCCAGATCAACTACCAGTCCATCGGTTCCGGTGGCGGCATCCGCCAGATGACGGGCGGTTTGGTGGACTTTGGCGCTACCGACGCGCCTGCGACCGATGAGCAGTTGGCTCCCTCCAAAACAAAGCTGATCCATCTTCCCACGGTATTGGGCGCTGTGGTGCCCATCTTCAATGTCCCCGGTGTCAACAACATCAAGTTCAGCCCCGAAGTGTTGGCGGATATTTACCTGAACAAAATTAACTACTGGAACGATGCACGCATCAAGAAAGACAATCCCGGCGTCAACCTGCCGAATCTGAAGATCATCGTCGTCCACCGCGCCGACGGCAGCGGCACAACCTTCATCTTTACCGATTATCTGAGCAAGGTCAGCAAGGAGTGGGCAAGCGGGCCAGGCCGCGGCGCATCCCCGAGCTGGCCGACTGGCGTTGCCGGCAAGGGCAATGAGGGCGTAGCCGGTTATGTGCGCCAGTTGTCCGGATCCGTGGGCTATGTCGAGCTGATTTACGCCTTGCAGAACAAGATCAGCTATGGTTCAGTAAGAAATGCCTCCGGCAACTTCGTTCAGGCTTCGATTTCCAGTGTTACCGCGGCTGCGGCCAGCATCAAACAGATGCCCGCCGACTACCGCGTCTCCATCACCAATGCGCCCGGAAGAGGGGCCTATCCCATCTCCAGCTTCACTTGGCTGCTGGTGCCGCTCAAGTCCTCGGACCCGGCCAAGGGAAAGGTGATTCGCGATCTGTTGAACTGGATCGTCAAATCCGGCCAGAGCGAAGTCGAAGGGCTTTCCTATGCTCCGCTGCCCAAAAATGTTGTGCAATTGGAACTGAAGACCATTTATTCCCTTAAATAAATAGAGGTTTAGAAACGGAAGGAGCCGGAATCCTCATCCGGCTCCTTCCCCATATTCCTTAGCGTGCAAGTTAAATTGCTTTGTCCCGCATTCTCCAATTGATCGATGGCAATGGAAGGCTATGCCGTGGCGCGCTGCTGATTGCTGGCGCCCATGCGGATGCTGATTACCTTGGAGACGCCGGGCTCCTGCATGGTGACGCCGTAGATCATGTCTCCCGTCTGCATCAAGCGCCGGGAGTGGGTGACGATCAGGAACTGCGTCTCCCTGCTGAGCGAACGTAGCAAGTCGGCCAAACGTCCAATATTGGTTTCATCCAACGCCGCATCCACTTCGTCGAGCGCGCAGAAAGGGCTGGGCTGGAACTGGAAGATGCCCATCAGCAAGGCCAGCGCCGTGAGCGACTTTTCGCCACCGGAGAGCAGAAGCACATTCTGCTGTTTCTTGCCCGGCGGCGAAGCCACGATGTCCAGGCCGCTCTCGGCCTGATTCTCCACATCCGTGAGACGCAGAAAGGCCTGTCCGCCATGGAATAGCCGAGAGAAGACCTGGCCAAAGTTCTCGTTGATCCGCGCAAAGGCCTCATCGAAGCGGGTGCGCGAAATCTGATCAATCTCCTTGATGCTCTCCTCGGTGTTTCCGATTGACTCCTGCAAGTCCTTGCGCTGCGTTTCCAGAAAGTCGTGACGCGTGGCGCTTTCCTTGTATTCGTCGAGGGCCATCATGTTCACCGGCCCCATCTGTTCGATGCGCTGGCGCAGCGTGCGGCAGGTTTCTTCCTCGGCGGTCAGCTCCTCGCCGGTCAGGCGCGTAATCTGATCGTCGGCACGCAGCACGGCCGCCTCGGCGTTAACCTCGGCCAGGCAGCTTGCCTCCAGGTGTTCCAGATCGGCGCGCAGCTTGGCCACTTCGCTGGAGCGGCTGGCGCGATCCTCGCGCAACTGATCGAGAGCGGCCCGCCCGGTTTTAAGCTGCGTTTCCATGCCGGTGAGCTGCTGGCGCAGCGCCTGCGCCCGTGCGGCCAGCGTCTGCGCCAGGGCCAGCGCCTCAGTGCGCGTGGCGGCCAACTGCTGCTCGCGCTGGGCCAGCTCCGCGCTCTCGCGGATGCGCTGCTCACGCTCCGCCGTGGCCGCGGTCCGCTGCTGATCGATCGAAAGCGCACGGCGCTCCAGGTCGGCATAAAGACGGTCGATGCGCTGGAAGGCCGCCTCGGCGCCGCGCCGCCGCTCTTCCAGTCCGGCCAGTTCCGCGGTTACCTTGGCCGCTTCCTGCTGCAAGCCTTCGCGCTTCTGCCGCATCAATGCCAGTTGGGCCTGTAATTCATCGAGCGCGGCCTCGGCCGTCTTGCTTTCGGCCTCCAGGTGGAGCACCTCCGCGCGCTTCTCGCCGATGCCGGCCTTTTTGGCCTCGCGCGCCTCCTTGTTGCGGGCTTCCTGCGCCGTCCACTCTTCCAGACGCCGCTGGACGCGCTGCTTCTCGGCCTCCATCTGCTTCAGCGCCGCGCCCTGGTCGGCGGAATCGCGCTCGGCCAGCCGCCGCTGGTCGTTGCAGGCTTCCATCCGCGCGGCCATTTCCTCGATGGCCTGGGTCAGCGCCGCCGCTTCGGTTTCCGCCTGCTTGAGCTCAATTCCCAGCTTGTCCAAGCGGCTTTCGGAGTCGCGCAATTGACGCTTCAGCGCCAGCGGTCCCTGGCTGGCCGGCTTGCCGCCGGTTACCGTGGCATTGTGAAAACACTCGCCTTCCGGCGTGAGAAAGTAGGCCTCTGTATATTGCGCGGCCAGTTGCGGCGCTTCCGCGGGGTCCTCGACCAGATAGCTGTTCCTGAGCTTGGGTAGAATCGACTCCAGCGACCGCCCGAAGCCGTTCAGCACCCTGATCGAGTCCTTCAGCGGGGTCAGGCCGGGAGCGCTGATCGGGTTGCTGTTCTCGTTCGCCAGCGCGGCTTGCCCGGCTGGATGGATGAGGAAGGTGGCCCGGCCATCCACGCCGGACTTGAGCAACTGGACGCCCTGCGCGGCTGCTCCCCAGCTCTCGACCACCACATAATTCAGTTCATCACGCAGAAACTCGTCCACCACGGCCTCATGCGCGCCGCTGACCTCCAGAAAGTCCGCCAGTGTGCCCTTCGGCGCCATGCCCTCGGCCAGCGCGCCCGGCTTCAGAAGCTGGCGCACCGTGTCAGAGGAGTAGCCATGGTTGCGAATCAGCGATTGCAGCGCATCGCGCTTGCCGGCAAGGGTGGCCTGTTCGCTGCGCAACTGGTTCGAGTGCGCGCGCAGGCCGTTCTCTTCCGCCCGGCGCGCTTGCAGCGACTCACGCAGCGCCGTAATCTCGCCCTCAAGCCGTTGCAGCGTCTCCGCCGCGGAGTCAAAGCGCAGTTTGGCTTCTCCACTGCGCGCGTTCAAATTTTCAAGCTCCGTCCGCGCCGGGACCATTTCGGCTTCCAACCGCTCGGCCTCGCGCTCGAGGGCCGCCAGGCTCTCTTCCCACTGCGCCGTGCTGTTGCGGGCGTTCGCGGCCTGCGTCAGCAGTTGCATGGAGTGGCGGCGGTTGATCTCCAGTTGCCGCTCCGCGGCGAAAACCTCTTCGGCCGCCGCGCGCGCCTCCTGCTGGTGTGTCTCTACTTGCTGGCGAAAGGCCTTGGCCTCGCCGGCCGCCGTCTCCAGAAAGCTATGCTGCTGCGTCCGCTCCTCGGTGATTGAAGCCAGTTGCGCCTGCGTCTGCTCCAATTCGACGCCGGCCGCCGCAATGCGCTGCTCCAAATCGGCCACGCGCTCGGCGTTGGCGCTTTGCTGCGCCGCGGCGCGCTCCCGCTCGACAGCCGCTGTGTTGGCCCGGTTCTGCGCTTCCTGGCCTTCGGTGTCCAGTTCGTAGCCCTGCCCGGTGAGCGCGTGCTGGCTGGCTTCCACCGCCTCTATTTCCGCCGCAGCGCTCGTGATCTTTTCCGTCAGCGCCGCGATTTCGGCATTCAGCCGCGCCTGATCGGCGTCCATCAGCGTTATGCGGCTGGCCAGCGCCACGCGCAGACGGTCGCGCAATTCGTTGCGAACGGTGGCGAAGCGTTCGGCCTTCGACGCTTGGCGCTTCAGGCTGTTCATCTGCCGCGTCACTTCTTCGTAAATGTCGTCCACGCGCGCCAGGTTCTGCTTGGCGCTTTCCAGGCGCAGTTCGGCCAGGCGCTTCTTGTTCTTGAAGCGCGTGATGCCCGCCGCCTCCTCGATGATGGCCCGCCGCTCGTATGGTTTCGAGCTGAGCAACTGGCCAATGCGCTCCTGCCCGATGATGGCGTAGCTCTCCGGTCCCAGGCCCGTGCCCATGAAAATGTCCTGAATGTCGCGCAGGCGGCAGAGCTTGCCGTTCAGCAGATACTCGCTTTCGCCGGTGCGGAAGAGCCGACGGGTAATCACGATTTCGCCCTTTTGCGGCGTTTGATGGAACTTGCGGCGGCGGATCTTGAGTACCACCGCCTGCGGCCCTTCGCCGCTGGCCATGACTTGCGGCTGATTCGAGGCTTGCTCCGGCCCGTCTTCCTCGAGTGGCTGACCGGGCTGTTCGCTGGCGATGACCTCCTCGGCCTCGGCGGCTCGCCGGCGGCGCAACTCGTCCTCGTCCCAGTCGGCCGGACCGTCGTGCTCCACCGTCACCTGCGGCTCGACGGGCACTGGTCCCTCGTAAACCTCCGGATCGACCATGGTCAGCGTCACTTCGGCCATTCCGAGCGGCTTGCGGTCACGGGTTCCGGCAAAGATCACGTCCTGCATGTGCGTGCCGCGCAAGGTTTTAGCGCTCTGCTCACCCAGTACCCAAGTCACTCCGTCAAGGATGTTCGACTTGCCGCACCCGTTTGGTCCCACTACCACGGCAACGCCCGTTCCCGCCACGGTCAATTCCGTGCGGTCGCAAAAGCTTTTGAAGCCGAGGATATGAATCTTCTTTAATTTCAGCATTTTCACTCCGGGTGGTTGGGGGGGGCGCAACAGCGCGCTTCCATTCGAGCGGACAAGCCGCCGCCAATGCTCTGGAGCGGTTCCAGGATAGGTATACCCTTTCTGGGCTGTTGCAAGGTTGCCGCTCCCTGTTGGTCGCGTCAACTTGGGCCTTTTGGTTTCGGGGTACAGCAATCCTGGAACCGCTCTGGCGTCGAAAAAATCTTGTCCTCCTTCTACAAATCTACGGAGCATGGAGGGCAGGGTCAACCGTGTGGAGAGCGGTTTTTGTGGATAAGGGAGGCCGGAATTCTTCTTCTTGGATTTTCCCAAGGATATGATGCAAAATCGGGGCTTTTCAAGCGATTTCAGCCGGTTTTTGCACAGGATGGAAGCTGGTGGAGGAGAGACTCCGAACGCATCGAACAAGATGCGCGCCAGCAAACTGTCCCGAATTCAGACAAAATCCCCAGAAGTAATTAAAGTACGTAGTCTGAAGGTCGATATGCCAACGAAGAGAGTCCTCGAACAGGAGGCCGGTGAAGATGGAAATCAGCCCGGTAGCCAATGTTAGCATTACGTCGATGGCCAGATCCAAAAGCACGGATCTTGGCATGGCGGATGTCTACGATATTGAGCGCTCATCCAGAATCGGTGACGAAACCTACTCGCCCAGTGGCGAAAAAGCAGGGACTGGCTCTGAAAGCGATGAAGACACCCAGGACACTGAGGACACATACGGCGATCAGGAAGACGAGGAAGACGAGATAGAACCCAAGACGCCGCCCGTGACCGACAGCCAAATCAATTTCATTGCCTGAACGGGGGCGTCAGGTCAGAAGAGGCCGCCAAGTTTCGCGAAGGAATCAAGTGTAAGCAACTGCTGGCCCGGGGGCGCAGGGGCAAGCGTGTCGTGCTCCAGCACCCATGTGTCCTTGTTGAAGAGAAAGATGGCATTCAGTCCAGCGGCCAGGGCGGGGTTGATGTCGCTTCTGGGGCTGTTGCCGATCATCCAACTGCCGCACGGAGCCAGGCCGTGTTGCCGAATGATCCTACCGTACGTTTCCGAATCCTTTTCCGGAACAATTTCAACGGCTGAAAAGTAAGAAGAGAGGCTGGAACGACCCAGCTTTCCGGCCTGCTCGTCGTGGTTGCCCTTGGTCATCAAAATCAGCCGGTGGCGCTTGGACAGGCTGGCCAGGGTTTCAGAGACGCCGGGCAGCAACTCGATCTCCTGTTCGGCGATGGCGTGGGCAAAGCCCAGGATGCGCTGGCGCTTTTCCGCGGTCATGGGCGCGGGGCTGAGCCGCTCAAAGCAGGTGAGCAGCGAGCGGGTAAAGCTCGGCAGGCCGTAGCCGTGGGTGAGGATGGTTTCGCGCTCGACCTCATTCAGAGCCTTGCGCACCTCAGCGGGCGTGTATTTGTGGTGGTTGAGGTAGCTGATGAAGGCGCTGATGGCGCGCTCGAAGTAGACGTTGTTCTCCCACAGCGTATCGTCCGCGTCAAATAATAATGTCTGGCCTGGAGCAAATTGCGGCATATATGTATGGTAACGAACTTTAGAGCGAACCCAAGTCTGCTATGGAATTCCAGGTCCCAAAATCGGGACCTGGGGCACCCAGAAATCGACGTAAATCGGTTACGGTTTCGGTTGCGCGGCCAGCCACAGCTTCAGCTTCGGCTCCTGCAGCGCGCGCAGCTCAATGCAGCCGTCGATGCTTTCAATGGCGTGCTTGAGAGCCTTGTCGGAAGCGGCAACCTTGTGCGTGGAGAAGAATATTTCCACGCTGGCGCGGGCGCTGGCGGAGCAGAAGCTGCCCGTGGAGTGGACCAGTATGGCGCCCATCTCGGTGGTGAACTGGGCTTGTACCTTCTCCCAGTTGTCCTGGATGTATTTCCATGTTTGATCGCGGCTTTCGTTATTGTTCAGAGCAATGGCAAACTGAATTGCTGCGTCCTGGTTGCGGACCTTGCCCGAGACGGCGTAGTCGAGCGCGCGTTCGAGTAGCGTGGGATTCTCAAACTGGACGAGCAGCCGTAGCGCGCCGATCTGGGACTCCGGATTAGTGGAGGTCTCATAGACCTTCTGTAACTGGTCAAAAAGAGCCGCATCGCCGTTGCGGGCGGCAAGGGCAAGAGCGGTCTGGCCGAGCGTGGCATCGACGGAGCTTCGATCAGCCAGATACTTGGCCGCAATCTTCCGCGCCTGAGCCAGTACCGCGGGATCCTTGCCGTAAAAGCCCAGGGTGCTGAACAGATGGGCGCGCAACTCGCGGGTGTTGGTTGAATCGGACTCTGCGGGTGGGCCGAGTTTGGCGTACTCCGGCGCAAAGGCTGAGCGAATCCAGGTCGCCAGCGCCGCGCGCTCTTCCGTGTTGGCCGCAATGCGTGAATAGGCGGCGCTGACGCCCCCAGTCGCCGCGTAGAACACCTCCGTTCCAGGGTCGGATTTGACGGTTGCGACCAGGTCAAGATAGTCGCCAATGGAAGCCTTGTTGGCGCGTACCTGCGCCCACTCGTCGCCGATCAGGCTGATGCGCTCGGCGGGTGTCAGAGCGGTTTCCACCTGCGCAACCAGGACCGCATAGACGCTGGCCGGATAGGCGCTGCGATAGTAGCCCTTGCCGTTGGCATTGGCGAAGAATAGACCGCCGGCAGGCGCTTTCAAGCTGGAACTGGTGGGTGTAAGCAGTTGGCAGTCCTGGCCGGTTGCTGTCTTGAAGCAGACGGGGAAGGTCCATTTCTGCTTGGGGTCGGGCTGGATGCTGGGGCTCAGGAAAAAGCGCTTTTGCGTGACCGCGACCTGGCCCGAGGCCGGTTCGGAAAAAGTGACAATGGGTTCGCCGGGCTGGGCGACCAGGCTTTCCATGATCTTGTCCACGGGCTTGTGGCTGGCAGCGGTTTGCGCGCCCCAGAAGTCCTCCGCGGTGGCATTGGAATAGAGGTGGGCTGCCAGGTAATTATGCACGCCCTGGCGGAAGGTTTCTTCGCCAAGGTAGTTTTCCACGCTGCCGAGTACTGCCCCGGCCTTGCCGTAAGAGATGCCGTCGAACATCTGGCTAATCTCTTCCGGGGTGTCAGCCTTGGCGCGGATGGCGCGCGTCGTGGGCTGCGCGTCCAGACCGAGCGTCTGGTCCAAATCCGAGGCCACGGCCTCGTCGATATTCCACTCCGGGTGCATGTGGGCCAGGGCCTTGTTCTCCATCCAGGTGGCAAAGCCCTCGTTGAGCCAGATATTGTCCCACCACTGCATGGTTACCAGATCGCCGAACCACTGGTGAGCCATTTCGTGAGCGATGGTCAGGGCAACTCCCTTTTTCGCGCCGACGGAGGCCGTCTTCGGATCAAGCAGAAGGTCAGTCTCGCGATAGGTGATCGCGCCAAAGTTTTCCATCGCTCCGGCCTCGAAGTCGGGCAGGGCGATCAGATCGAGTTTCTTGAGCGGGTAGGGAATGCCGAAATAGTTGTTGTAGTAGTGGAGCACGAACTTGGCGACATCGACGCTGTAGGGCGTGAGCGCCACCTTGTCGGGCGTGGCGCAACTGCGGATGGCCACGCCGTCGGACTCGCCCGCCGTGCACTGGAAATCGCCCACCAGAAAAGCGACCAAGTAAGTGGACATCTTCGGTGTTGTGCCGAAGTGCAGCGTGTGCTTGCCGGCAGCCGGGCCGGGGGTGTCGCTGACGATGGGTCCGTTGGAGATGGCCGTGTCGGCGGCATCGACAACCAACGAAACATCATAAGTGGCCTTGAAGGCCGGCTCGTCGAAACTGGGAAAAGCGCGGCGCGCGTCGGTCGACTCGAACTGAGTTACGGCGTAATTGTGGCGGGCTGTTTTGGAGAGATAGAAGCCGCGCAGTTCGTTGTTCAGAATGCCGGTGTAGCGGATCTCCAGAGTCGCCTTGCCTGCGGGCAGATTCTCGGCGAAGGTGAAGGCCGCTTGCTGCTTCTCCTGATCGAGAGCGACGGTGGCATTTTGTTGTTTGCCATTAGCGGTTACGCTCACACTTTGAAAGGCAATCTCGATGGCGTTCAAAGTGATCGAGTTCGTTGGCTCGGCGAGCGTTACGTTAATTGTCTCGACGCCGGTGAAGGTTGCGGCCTTCAGGTCTGGCGTGAGCGTGAGCGTGTAGCTCTCCGGACGAACCGCCTGGGAGAGGCGCTGGGCGTTCACTGCGCGGGCTGGAACCAGGAAAATACATAGAAAAGCGGCAGACGCAGCAAAAACCGCGCGCCCTAATGGAATCAAGCTAAATAATTTCATACATCCTCGTCAGGGGTAAGCCGTCAAGCGGCCGGGTTCTTTTTCGGTAATAGGGAATCGAGCAGCAGCAGGCATGCGCCAACAACGATAGCGGAATCGGCCACGTTGAAGTCCGGCCAGTGATAGCTGAAGATGTGGACCTCGATAAAGTCCACCACCGAGCCGTAGGCGATGCGGTCGTGGACGTTGCCGAGCGCTCCGGCAAAGATCAGCGCCAGCGCGACAGTAGTGAGCGTAAAGCGGTTGCCGAGGCGGATCATAAACACCAGCACGGCCAGCGCCGCCACTAGTGAAAAACTGATTAGCGCCCAGCGGACCGTGTGCGGTGAGGCCGAGTCGGCGAAGAGCGAAAATGCCGCGCCCTCGTTGGTCCAGTGGCTGATGCGCAGAAAGTGCGGAATAACCGGAATGGCGCCGCCCATGGGAATGTGCAGCGTGACCCACTCTTTCGTGAAGCGGTCCAAAAAGATGATGGCCGCGGAGATCAGCAGCAGCCAATGCAGACGGCGGGGCGCGGTGAATTTCATTCGGCAGCCTCCGTGGGCGGTGCGATCTTCATTTCCTTCAGCGCCTCCTGGCAACGTGTACATACGTTCTCCCAGACGCCGTAGTTCCCGACCTCGGGCATGAAGTTCCAGCAGCGCGCGCATTTGTGGCCGCTGGCGGGCAGCGCTTTGACTGTCAGCTCAGGCCCCTCAATCACGGTTACGCGGGACACGTTGATGATATCCTTGAGACCGGCAGCGTGGCGCTTGAGGAGGGCAAATAACTCACCCTTTGCGGCGATCTCCAAATCGGCTTCCAGAGCCTTGCCAATGCGCTTGTCCTGACGAGCTTCTTCCAGCACGCGCAAGGCTTCGTCGCGGACGGCGAAAATCTGTTTCCATTCCGCCAGCAGCTTCGCTGGTTCTTCGGAGAAAATCTCCTCTGGCTTGGGGAAGCGCGCAAGATGAACGCTCACCTCGCGCCCCTCGACCTTGGGCAGATATTCCCAAACCTCGTCGGCGGTAAAACTCAAAATAGGTGCTACCAACCGGACCAAAGTTTCAGTAATCCGCCACAGCACGGTCTGCGCCGAGCGGCGCTCCAGGCTGGTCGGCGCGAAGGTGTACATACGGTCCTTCAGCACATCCAGGTAGAACGAACTCAGGTCGGCCACGGCAAAATCGGTCACCGCATGATAGACGCGATGGAACTCGAAAGCCTCGTACCAGCCGAGGACGTTTTCGGTCAGTTCGCGTGTGCGGGCCAGCATATAGCGGTCGAGCGGCAGTAGATCGGCCTCGGCAACAGCGTTGGCCGGATCGAAGCCGTTCAGATTGCCCAGCAAAAAGCGGAAGGTGTTGCGCAGCTTGCGATAGATTTCCGCGCAGCGCTGCATCAGGTTTTCGCTGGCTGCCGTGTCCTCGCGGAAGTCCACCGAAGCCACCCAGAGGCGCACGATTTCTCCGCCCAGGCGCTTGGCAATATCGATCGGGTCCACGCCGTTGCCGAGCGACTTTGACATCGCGCGGCCCTGTTCGTCCAGCGTCCATCCGGCGGTGGCGACGTTCGAGTAGGGCGCGTGTCCGCGCAGCGCCACCGAGGTCAGCAGGGAAGAGTGGAACCAGCCGCGATGCTGGTCGCCTCCTTCCAGATAAAGAACCTTCGTGCCGTCCCCATTTTGGAAACCGGCGTAGGCCGTCTTCAGATCGGGGTCGCTCTCGGCTACGGCCAGCCAGCTTGTGCCGGAGTCGAACCAGACGTCGAGAATGTCGGTTTCCTTGCGGAACTCCGTGCCGCCGCAATGTGCGCACTTGGCCCCGGCGGGCAGCAGATTCTCAATCGGCGTCGTGTGCCAAGCCTCGATACCTTCGCGCCCTAGCAGGTCGACGATCTTGCGATTAAGCGCCGGGTCGATGATCGGCTGCTGGCACTTTTTGCAGAGAAAAACGGCGATGGGAACGCCCCAGATGCGTTGGCGGCTGATGCACCAGTCGGGTCGGGTCGCGACCATATTGGTGATGCGCTCCTTGCCCCAGGCCGGGTCCCAGACCACTTTGTCTATCTCTTCGATGGCCTGCTGGCGCAGTGTTTTCCCCTCGTTTTGGCCGGGATTTACTGGCTTGTCCAAGCCGATGAACCACTGCTCGGTGGCGCGATAGATGACTGGCTTGTGGCAGCGCCAGCAGTGCGGATAGGAGTGTTCCAGGTCTTTCGAACCCATCAGCGCGCCGCGTTCACGGAGCATCTCCAGCACGACCGGATTGGCGTCCCAGACCTTCAAGCCTTCAAACGGCGGCGGCGTGCTCTCCTTCCAGGTGCTTGGGTCCACGTGAACGTGCCCGCCCGCATCCACGCGACAGGTGAGGTCGATGCCGTAGCGCTGGCCGGTGTAGAAGTCGTCCGCGCCGTGCGAAGGAGCCGTGTGGACCGCGCCAGTGCCGGTGTCGGCGGTGACGTAGGCAGCGTTGACGCCCAGGATGCTGCGGTCGAGGAAAGGATGCTGGAAGGTGACGCGGTCGAGCTTGCTGCCCTTGAAGCGGGCCAGTTCCGTGGTTGCGCCCAGATTGCAGGCGGCAATGGTGGCGGCGGCTAATTCGGCGGCGACGATGTAAACCTCATCGCCCGCTGCCAGCGCGACGTACTCGAAGTCCGGATGGAAGGCTACGGCCATTGACGCGGGTAGCGTCCAGGGAGTGGTCGTCCAGATGATCGTCGAAACGCGCTTGCCTTTGAGTGCCGCGTCAATCGCCGCTGGCTCCGAGGTCAGCCGGTAGCGCACATAGATCGACGGGCTGGTGTGCTGCGCGTACTCGACCTCGGCCTCGGCCAGCGCCGTGCGGTCGTGGATGCACCAGTAGACCGGCCTCAGGCCGCGATAGACGAAGCCCTTCTCCAGAAAGCCGTAAAAAGCCTCCAGCGTGCGCGCCTCGTAGTCGCGGGACATCGTTTTGTAAGGCTTGTCCCAGCGGCCAAAGCAGCCGATGCGCTCGAACTGCGAGGTTTGCAGGTCCACGTACTTCTGTGCGTACTTGCGGCAGGCCGCCAGCACGGACGGCACCGGCATTTCCAGTTTCTTGCGACCCAGTTGCTCATCCACTTTGATCTCGATGGGCAGGCCGTGGCAGTCAAAGCCAGGAATGTAGGGCGCGTCGAAGCCGGCCATGGTCTTTGACTTGACCACAAAATCCTTCAGTCCCTTGTTCAGCGCGTGGCCCAGGTGAATGGGGCCGTTGGCGTAGGGCGGGCCGTCGTGCAGAATGTAGGCGGGGCGTCCGCGGCCGGCCTTGCGCAGCTCTTCATAGAGCCGGAGCGAGGTCCAGCGGGCCAGCCGAAGTGGTTCATTCTGCGGCAGGTTAGCCTTCATTGGAAAAGCGGTTTGCGGCAAGGTAAGGGTCGCCTTCAACTTCGGCGCTGGGGACATCTGCACTCCCTGGAATCATGCGATTTGGTTCATTCCTTAGTGTAAACGGTAAAGAACGAAAATCCAGGGAACGATCAGCGGAGCAGAGCGCGCGGCGCCGAGTCTGCTGTTTTTCCCGGGTTTCATTGCTTTTCCGTCCAAGGTAACGTCTGCGGATGATCTCCGTCTATAGATTATGGGATACCAAATCATGCCGGAATATGAGAGTATGGATTCCGGACCCCCCAGACAAGACACAAGCGGGTAAAGTCAAGCATAATAGATGCGCGGGCTTGGAAACGGATGACCGCTCGTCCGATCTCCACCCCAGACGCCCGGAGGCAACAGAACCAACTGGACTTATGGCAAACGATTTGCTCACTCAGTCAGATACGGAATCCCGGGCTGCCACGACAACTGCGAACAACGCCGGTGAACTCAATGTCGCCTTTGGCGTTCCCGTCGAGGAACAGCCCATTTGGGTAAGCCTCTATGAAAGCATTCGCGACGTCATTTTCCCGCCCAAACTGCCTCCGCTGAAGCTGGTCTCAACGCCGATTCCGGTGCCGGATCGCATGGCGGTCAAGCGCAATCCCTGGGCTTTCGGCATTGCCGCTCTAGTCAATCTGGCGATTCTGGCGGCTGCGATCTTTGTTTTAAGCCAAGCCATTATCAAGAAAATGCAGACGCCAGCCCTGATGGAGACCAGCATTGATGTTGGAGGATTCAAAGCCCCCAAGGCCAAAATACAGGCCGGTGGTGGTGGCGGCGGCGGTGATCACAGCATGGTCGATCCCTCCAAGGGAAAACTGCCCAAGTTTGAGAAGAATCCGATCACGCCACCGCAAGTGCAGGCCCTGGACCACCCCAAGCTGGCGATGGAAGCGGCCATCAATGTGCAAAAGACGATCATGCTGCCGGATAATCCGATGATGCCGAATATCGGCGTTAAGAACTCCGTCAATGTCCGGCTGGCTTCCAACGGGCAGGGCGGTGGCGGTGGCATCGGAACGGGGTATGGCGGCGGCATCGGCTCCGGAACGGGAAATGGCTACGGACCAGGACGCGGCGGCAACACCGGCGGCGGACTGTATCGCATCGGCGGAGGAGTTTCCGAGCCGAAACTGATCTATAGCGTCGATGCGCAGTTTTCCGACGAGGCGCGC
>Ga0224525_1000319_pt1 | contig 22875 bp, 14 predicted proteins | sample CFST100metaG_FD_179874 | JGI IMG/M metagenome (GOLD analysis project Ga0224525, IMG submission 179874) | Peat soil microbial communities from Stordalen Mire, Sweden - C.F.S.T100 | ecosystem: Environmental > Terrestrial > Soil > Wetlands > Peat | place: Sweden: Norrbotten County, Stordalen Mire...
TCCGTCGAAGGGGAAAACCCCTTCGACGGACATATCGGGGATGCCGAGGATGCGGAAAGAGATGAAGACCCCAAGCGCGAAGATACCCCAAATGAGACCCAGCAACAGGGGCTCAGACAGAAGCGCTTGAAGTTGACTGCTCATTCGAGATGACCTCATTGGCCGCGGCAATCAAGGATGCGGGCAAAGTAACGCCCCAAGCCTCCGCGGCTCTTTCATTGACGACTAACGGGAAATTCGTGGCGAACCCCACGGGGAGCTCACCGACGGTCTTTTCGCCGCTCAGAATCTGAAGAGCCATCTCTCCCACCTGCGTTCCGAGGTTCGAGTAATCGACCCCCAATGAGAAAAGGGCATCGTCGGCCGAAACGAGGCTGGAATCGCCGCAGCAGACAAAAATCTGCCTTTCTTTGGCGAATTTGGCAATGGCGGAGGCGTTGGAGGCGCACATGTTGTCCGTCGGGAAATAGAGCATTTTCACATCGTCCGGGATGGTGTCCAAAGACGAGGTGATTTCCGTTTCGGCGGCCACGGCTTTATCGAGAACGCTCCAACCGAGGGCGCCCAAGGCCGCTTTGGCGATCGTGATCTGCTGCACCGAGTTGCTTTCTCCGGTGTTATAAATGACCGCCACCGTCTTCTTGATGGTCGAGAAATGGGTGTTGATGAGCTGCATCGATTCATCGACGGGTCCCATGTCGCTGCAGCCGGAGACGTTGCCGCCTGGGGCCGCGGTCGTGGTGGCGACGAGGTTGGCGCCGACCGGATCGGTCACGGCGGAGAAGAGAATCGGAATCGAAGAGCCGGCTTTACTCGCCGCGGACTTCAGAGCCTGCGAGGCGCCGGTGGCGATCCCTAAGACCAGCGAAGAGTTGGCGACGAGGTTCGTGGCCATGGTGGCCATCGTGGCTTCGTCGAGCTGCGGATCTTGGACCGTGAAGACCGGGGTGTGCGTTTTGGCCCAGTCGCTCGCGAGGATGGTGGATTGGAAGTTGTCATTGACCGCGTTGAGCGGGGTGGCGGAAACGAGTTGCAGGATCCCGATTTTGACCTCGGTGGACGATCCGGAGTTGCAACCCGCCAGAGCCGCGATGGCGAGCATGGCGATCGGCAAGACGAAGGCTTTGGTTTTCATGTTCTTATTCCCTCCCAAGAAAGAAAAACCCAGGTGGCGAACACCTGGTTTCCTCCAATCTCGAAAGGAGTTTGGAATTTGTTTTATTACCGGTGTTCAGCGAATGATTCGCTTCCCACCAGCCGTCTATCGCTAAACGATCGGTTATCGGGAAACGATGACCTGAGGATAATAGCGGTAATAACGGTAGCCAATAGTGGCTCTTATTTCTTCGACTTGCGAATTTGACATAGGAGCCTCCTTTGGCTTGAGAAAACTTTACTGGCAGGCGAAATATTGTCAATAATTATTTTTCAGTTGTCGTTTTTTTGGCCGTTTCGGGCAATAATACCTTTGTTTATGAAATGCCTTACCAAAACGGAACGATGGATCATCTATCCCCTTCTCGCCCTTCTCTTTTTGGCCTTCACTTTCACCGACCTTCCCCTCATGGAAGGCCTTTATAACGAAGCCAGCCCTTATGGCCAAATCGTTTCGATGACGGCGGAGGCCCCTTTTCAATTTTTGGCCGTCTTCGGGGGCGTTCTCGTTTTCCGCTTCCGTCCGAAGGATCTGTTATGGAAAAATCTCCTCTTTGGGGCCATCGGGGCGGTCCTTGCCATTTTTTTGGCGGCTTACGGCGGGGGCTTGATTTACACTTATTTCGGCCAGTTTGGCTATGACCTTGGCCTTTGGGTGGCCTTTGCGGTCGCCTTTTTGTATTTGGGAGCGGCGATTTTGTTGGCTTATTTGATCAAGACGGATCATCCCAAAGGCGCTTTGGCCTTCGGGATTTATGTTCTCGCGATGTACGCCGCCATCTGGCTCGCCATGGTCATTCTCAAGATGATTTGGTACCGGCCCCGTTATCGATTTCTTGTCGGCGCCGAAAACACTTCTGGCATCACCTTCCGTCCTTGGTACGTCCTCAGCTTTGGGTTTTGGAACGACGATTATTCCTCTTTCCCGAGCGGTCACGTCATGAACGCCCTGGGGCTTATCACTTTGACCGGAATCTCTTTCTTCCTTAACGTGAGTCCAAGGTTTTCTTTGACCGTCAGAATCGTTTCCTATGGATGGGCCGCGATGACGGGGCTGGCCCGCATCATCGTCGGCGCGCACTTCGCCACGGACGTTACCGCCGGTTTCTTCGTGGCGTTTCTTCTTTTCGATCTGACCAGCACCTTCCTGCTGCCTTGGCTGAATCGAAAAACGAAATTTGCCGAATAGTCCCTCGATTTTTGGGTTGGTTAACGGCCTAGATTAAATTAGTGGTCATTCAAATATTTTTTTAGTTTCCTTATTCATGGCCGCCGATAACGTTATTGTTATTTTTATTGTGTTTTTTTCTGTTTTTCGTTTGTTTAACCCTATTAAATTAATTTCACATTTATCCCATTTGCGCTTAAAATAACCCTAACTGGATAAGAAAAAATGAAAAAAGTCACTTTAGCCGCCATCGCTTCCAAAACGGGGGTTAGCACCGTTGCCGTTTTCAAGGCCCTCAACGATAAAAAAGGCGTGAGTGATGATTTGCGGAAACAAATCAAGTCTTATGCCAAATCCGTTGGTTACGAAACCAAAACCTCGCGTCAAGACATCGGCAAAAAACGTTTTCTTTTTTTCATCGCCAAGGATTTTTTCCTGACCCCGCTTGAGCAATTTTACTCCACGATTTTTTATTTTCTGACCGCCGAATGCAACCAGATCAATTCCACCCTTCAGGTTTGCTTCATCAACCCCGAGAACCCCGTCGTTGGGATCAAGGGAGATATTGCCGCCTTCAAGCCCGATGGGGTATTTGTGGCCAGCGAAATCCCTTCTTCGGTTCTTTCGTTTTTTCAGAACTCTCCCATTCCTTCCGTTTTCATCGATTTTTTCTCGCCGCTCACGCCCTGCAATTATGTTTACGTCGACAGTTATGAAACCTCCTATATGCTGACGAAATATCTCATCGGCAAAGGCCACGAGCGGATTGGCTTTGTTGGGGATATCGGCCGCACCAACGCCATCGCTGATCGTTATTTCGGATATCGCAAAGCCCTTAACGAAGCTCATCTTCCTTTTGAGGAAAGCTGGCATATCAATAAAAACATCGAACGAGAAGGGGAGATGGGGAGCCTGCCCGCGCCCGAACTGATGCCGACCGCTTTTATCTGCCACTGCGACGCCGCCGCCCAAAGGCTTTATGGCTTATTGGCAGCGCAATCGCTTTCCGTTCCCGAAAACGTTTCGGTCGCCAGCTTTGACAACAACACGCTCTGCGATATTCTCGTTCCGAAGCTGACTTCGATCGGCCCCCACAAAGACACTTATGCCAAACGGGCCCTTTCGGTCATGATCGATGCCCTCAAAGGCAAGCATTCCGATGCCCGAATCCATTCCCATTTGGTTGAGCGGGATTCCATCAGAGCCATCTGACGGAAGGTTCTCAGCGATATTATCTTTACAATTTTAAATAGTTTTAGTTAAAAAGCAGTTAAAACAAATTAATTTTTAACATCATTTTAATTGCATTATCTCTAGCCTGTGATAAAGTTTTACTGGCAAAGGCATCTTGCAATCTATGAAGACAAAACTTCGGATTTTTGCGGGCGTAATGGGCGCTTTTTTGCCATCGTGCGCCTTTATGGCCACCAACAGCGTCCTCTCATCAAGCAGCGCTTCCATTGCTTCCTCCGCGAGTTCATCCCCATCGTTTTCGTCTTCTTCTTTTGTCTATCCCGCGCGCGGGAGTGCGGCGCACAAGACGATAACCAAAGTCGAAAGTTTCCCGGCTCTTCCCGCCAATTACGAATATTTCGATTATAAAACCCAGGCTCAGAATCTCGATTCGGTCCTTTTTTCGTTCGCCTCCGATGCCACGGACTCGAAACCGTCTTACCTTTTCGATGATACTTCATCTTGGTCGCCCGTGGGCTTTTGGATCGACCAAACCCGGACGACCAGCAATTACGACCCTTTGACGAATGGGTATCTCAAACGATCGTTTGGCATGCCGACGTATATCGGCGATACGCGGGTAGTGAGTTCGGGGACCGAACCGATGACCTACATCTCTTCCGTCTTGGGAAGCAGTTGGGCTGGCATCGACAAAGCGGCTCAAACCTTCGGAACCGACACCTATAATTTCGCGGAAATGGCCTTCAGCGCTTATGACACAGGTTCGAAATTGGTCCACAACATCGGAACCCAAGGCCAGAGTTTTTGGTATGACATCTTCCCGCAGATCATGTTCGCCCGGTTGTATGACCTTTATCCCGACATCCCTTACATGAAGCAAATGGTCCTCAATGGGGCGGATCAATGGTTGCAAGCTCTGCCCTATTTCGTTTCTTCCGATGGCTCCCCCGATTATGAGTTCATGGGTTTCAACGTGAATTTGGACGCGCCCACGACCACCAACGGTCATATCGAGCCCCCCAACGGAGGCTTGGCTTTCCTTTTCTATTCGGCTTATCGGATCACCGGAGATTCCAAATATCTCGATGGGGCCAAAGAAGTCTTAGATTATCTTCAGGATTATCAAGCCAATCCCAATTATGAAGCCATGACGGACTACGCTCCTTATGTGGCCGCCATTCTCAACGCCGAGGATGGAACCGATTACGATGTCGGGAAATTTCTGGATTTCCTGTTTGATCCCGATTCCAAATTTCGCTCCGGTTGGGACGTCATGTCCGGTTCTTTCGGTTCCTATCCCGTCGATGGGCTCGTGGGTCAAAGCGGCGATTATGCCTTTGCCATGAATTCGCTTCATTTGGCTTCGACCTTGACGCCCCTCGTCAAATACGATCCCCGTTACGCCGATGCCATCGGCCGCTATCTGCTCAACCTTTCTTCCAACGCCCGCTATTTCTTCCCTCACGAAGTGCCGCTCGGCCATCAATCGATGAGCAGTTATGTTCTCGCCCATCCCTCGATGAGCGGTTATCTTCCTTTCGACAAAAACGGCTCGGTCCTTTATGAAGGCTTCCGAAACAGTTATGCAGGCCAAAGCGGCTATGCGATGGGGGATGCCACTACGACCTTTGGGGAGCCTTGCGATCTTAGCGTCTATTCCTCGGCTTTCATCGGAGGTCTGGGAGCCATCGTGAGTCCGACCAATGTGACCGGGATCATCCGCTGCGACCTCAACGCCACCGACAGTTTTGGCGATAATGCCTATCCTTCCTATCTTCTCTATAATCCCTATGCCGCCGATAAGCAGGTGTCCTTCGAAGTGGGGGACAGTTCCCAAGATCTCTTCGATTCCGCCAATGAAGAGGTATTGGGCAAAGCCGTCAGCGGGACGGTCTCTCTGACCATCCCGGCCGGCTCTTCGCGCGTGGTCAGAGTTCTCCCGCCCGACAGCGATATCGAGCTTACTTCCGCCGGTTATGTTCTGGGCGATGAGATTCTGGCGGCCAAAAAGCCTTCCATCAATTTCACGAACGTCGCAACGCGGCAGACCTTGAGTTCGCCGGCCGATCTCGCCTTCGATCTCGAAGCCCCCGCCGCGGATGCGATTGTGAATATGAAGATCCGTTTTGGGGATAACGTCGAATACGATGGGCCGGCCGTGGATAGCTTTCATTACGACAAAAGCGCCTTAACGGTGCCTTTGGGCAACACCGATTACACTTTGCGAGTGGATATCACGACGGCTTCGGGGGCCACGGATTACGTGACCAAACGCGTCGTGGCAATGTAGGAGGACGAAGATGAAAAGAAAAACCTGGATCCTTGGTTTGATCGGCTTGGCTTCTTTGGCGCTGGTGGCCTGCAACGGCAACGCATCCTCTTCGGAAAGCGCCGCTTCATCGGCTGCTTCTTCCGGAGAAACCTCCGCTTCGGCGACCTCCGGAACCTCTTCCTCTAACGGTTCCGCCGGTTCTTCGCTGGGCTCTTCCGCGAATTCCCAAGGCCCGGTTTGGAATTATTCGGCGAGGGATATCGGAAATTTTGGTTCGGGCACTCCTTCTGGGTCCGCCCATTACGATTCCCTAAACGACTACGCCGTTATTTGGAACACCGATGCCTCCCTCGATAACTATGGAGGCGTTCAAACCCCGACGATTGCTTTGAATTTCAGCAAAGCGGTCTATTTCGAGATGGAAGTCAAAAACGTTTTGACCGAATACATCGTCAAATTAGCCGTGGCGGGCCAAAGCGAAAGCTATTACGTCTTGGCCGACGAAAGCGCGACCGGGATCATCTCGGTCAATATCGTGAACGCCATGCTCTGCGCTAAATTCCGGGCCCGAAACACTCAGCCTGACCCAGGCTATTCCTCCGGATGGGCCTATGCCGGCCAGACCGTGAACTGCGCCTTCAATATTCTGGCCAAGGGGCCGGATGGCGTAAGTCAGACCGCCGAGCTGGATTTGGGTTACGTCAAAATCAGCAATGACCTCGAAGCCGTCACCGGGGTGGATATCGCCGCCTCGGCCATTCAGGGCGGGACGATCTCAAAACTCAAAGGGAGCGCGGCGGTGGCATTGTCCGCCAGCGTCCTTCCTTCCACGATTGCCAACCAAAACGTCTTATGGCAAAGCGCCGATGAATCCATTGCCAGCGTCGATAGTAGCGGAAACGTTTCCTTCGTGGGGGTCGGCACCACTGAGATCAATGCCGAATCCTCGCTTGATCAAAGCATCTCTTCCAGCGTGGCGATCGACGTCTTGAGCGGCTACGAAAACGTCAGCGATCTCAAGACCGCCTTAGCGGGCCTAACCTATAATGGAAGTGCCGTAAACGCCGCCCTCTTTGACGATCTCTATGCCACGGCCTGGGCCACTTCGATGAACCAAGCCGCCACCTTTCAAACCTTATCGGCCCTGGCCACCCATGCGGAAACCGGGGAAACGGTGGTGGAGAATTACTTCGATCCCACCAACCCTTCCGAGGTCAGCGAAGCCCTCAGCCACGCCAGTGGCTCCGGCGCTTCCTTCGTGGTGACCCTGGCCTCGTCTTCTTCGGCTCTGGTTTACCGCTCCATCGGCGGGAAACTTTATTCCGAAGCCTATTCCTCCGGCCTGAAGGCCTCTTACGCCACCCTTAGCGGAAGCTGGGCCGCCACCGGCAGCTATGTTGAAAAAGACATCGTCGCGAAAGCCGATGGCACCCTCACCAAATGCTCCTTTGAGGTGCGGGACGTCGCCTCGATCGGGAATTATCTCCCCGCCGATATGATGGATTCGTCCCAATGGGTGATTCCGGATCGCACCAAACTGAGTCAAGATTCGACGGTCAATGCTCTCAGTCCAGCCACCCGCAGCCTTGTTGGCGGCCAACTTGTCCTCCAGCAGAATAAATACCCTGAATCCAAGTATTGCTTCGGCGGGATCGTCAGCAAACTTCTCACTTCCGTCAGCGGGAAAGCCGTTCAGACCCTTATCAACGTCGCAAGCACCAACGAGATGAACGCTTACGTCAAAACGATGTGGGAAATCCGCATTCTTTATTACGAAGACGACAAAGTGACGCCCGTCAGCACGACCCCAATCAAGATCGATGGCGACAACGAAAGCGGGTTCTTCGTCCATACGTTCACCCCGACCCATAACAACTTCCGGCTTTATCTCGTGGCCAACGGAAGCGACATCGGGGCGCAATTCCCAGATGCCGAGATCGTGCTTAGCTCACTCAAACTCTATTCCGTCATGTGAGGTCCCAGACATGGAAAAAAGCTTAGTCATTACCGAAAAAGACATTCAACCCAGCCGCCCGGATTTCCGGGTTTTGGGCGTCTTCAATCCGGCCATCACCTCCTATCAAGGGAAAACCCTGATGCTGGCTCGCGTGGCCGAGACCCCCATCCAGAAAGACCCCATATCCTTCGTCGTGCCCTTTTACCGCGACGGGAATTACGATTTTTTGCATCTCTCGCGGACCGATGCCGCTTACGATTTCTCCGATTCGAGAGTCATCCGCGGACGGGAGGAAAACTATCTGACCTCCGTTTCCCATTTCGCCATCGGAGAAAGCGCCGATGGCATCCATTTCTCCTTCGATGGGAGGAGCGTTTTCCCCGAAGGCGTCGAAGAAAGCTTCGGCATCGAGGATCCGCGCATCACTTATCTTGATGGCCATTATTACATCACCTACGTGGCCGTCTCTCCCTTAGGCATCAACAGCGCCCTCATGGTGACCGACGATTTCGTCACCTTCCAGCGCCTCGGGATCTTGTTCCCCAACAACAAAGACTGCGTGCTTTTCCCGCGTCGGATCCAAGGATCCTATGTGGCTTTCCATCGGCCGAACGCCGGAGACTTCGGAAAGCTCGATATGTGGCTGGCCACAAGCCCCGATCTTTTCTCCTGGGGCCATCACGAGGCTCTCCTCGATGCCCGCATCTCTTATGGCTCCTCTTCCCGAGTGGGCGCTGGGGCCGTGCCTTTTCTGACCTCCAAAGGCTGGGTCGCCGTCTATCACACCGCCGATGCCTTCAACCGTTATCACCTGACCGCCATGCTCATGGATAAAGACGATCCTTCCATCATCCTCGCCAAAAGCGCCCGGCCGCTTCTGGAGCCGAGCGAACCTTTCGAAACCTGCGGCTTTTTCCCCAACGTCGCTTTTACCTGCGGTCTCATCGAAGAAAAGGGCAAGATCCGTCTTTATTACGGAGCCTGCGACCAATGCGTTGCTTTGGCTTCGTTGTCGTTTGAAGAGCTGTGGGAGAACCTGGAGGCTTGCCCATGAAAAGAAAATACCTGTTTTCCGTTGCATTTCTGGGCGTGGCCCTGCTGTCTTTGGCTGGTTGCTCCAAAAGCGATTCGGGTGTCCTGAAAATCGCGCTCGATATCGAAGACGAAGGCCGCTACGACGGGCTTTTCGCCTCTTTCAAGGAAAAGACCGGAGTCACCGTCGAGGCCACCTATGGCCTCGACCCCTCCAAACTCATCGGCACGAGCGAAGAACCCGATATCTTCAAAACCAGCACCGTCTCGATCATTTCGATGAAGGATAATTTCGTCTCCCTCGACGAGCTCATCGCCGCGGACCCCTCCTTCAGCCTCAGCGACTATCTCGACCCCATCATCGCGGCGCTCACGGTCGATGGGCACGTCTATGCCCTTCCGACCTCCCTCAACACCTCGTTGCTTTATTACAACAGGAAACTTTTTGATGCCTCGGCGACGGAGATTCGTTCGGCCCTCGGCCTGAGTGCGACCGATTCCGTCTATCCGCAGGCCGATTGGACTTATGACGATTTTCAGAAAGCCGGCGTGGCTTTAAGCCGATGCACGGGGACCGGAGACAACCGCGTCTATACCCAATTCGGGGCTGACAATCAGCTGACGTGGTGGGGTGAATGGCTCGTCTATATCAATCAGATGGGCGGTTCCTTCTATGAGCCGAACACCAACAACCGCGTCTTGGCCATCACGAGCGACGCCGCGGTGGCGGCCACGACTTTCTGGCGCAATAAGGCGATGGGGGATGCGACTCAGAAATTCGCCCCCAACGCCGTGGAGTTGGCGAGCGGTTTCTCTTTCGTGAACGGCAACACGGCCATGATCTTGGGCGGACACCTGGGCGATTGGTACAGCTACGATCTTTTGGGCCTCGATTGGGACATGCAGATCCTGCCCACCCCGGTCGGGCTGCCTAATGCCAAAGGAGGCGAGCTTTCCGCCGATGCCTTTGGCATCAGCAAGCGGAGCAAAATCGCCAGCACCGCCTTCCAGTTCTTGGAATACTGGACCGGCGATACCGGAGCCCTCGAGATGTACAAATACGGCAAGATCGGGGCTCTCAAGTCGATGCAGACCCTGATCCAAAACGACGCGGACGTGACCTCGACCCAGAACATGGGCGCGGTTTTCCAGGCCATCGACAAAGCCGTGGCCTTGCCGCAGGAGGAATATTTCTCCTACGTCATGGAATCCATGGTGATGACCGAACTCTACAAACTCATGCTGACGGGCCGCTCCGCCGAGACGGATGTGCCCGCCGCTTTGACGACGATAAAGAACAACGTCGATGAGTATTATCAGGGGATTTATGGCAATTGAAACCTCCGGAAAACCCCTCCGACAGAAAAAGAGGCGCTCCGATTTCGCCACTTCTTGGAAGAGCGATTATCGCTACTTCCTCCTTTTCACCGGCATCGCCCTCCTCGGCTTTTGCCTCTTTTATCTCTACCCGATCATCCGAACCTTTGTTCTGAGCATGACCGACAAGACCCTCTTCGACGATTCTCCCTCTTTCGTCGGGCTCGAGAATTACGTCTATGCCCTCACCAAAGACAAACTCTTTGCCCTTTCGATCGAGCAAAGCCTTGTCTTTGCCCTCTTCAGCGGCGCTTTCGTTCTCATCACCTCGCTCCTCATGGCCATGCTTCTCAACGAGAAGACCAAGTTCATGGGCGCCTTCCGGACGATTCTCTTTTTGCCCTTCATCATCCCGAGCTTTGCGGTGGGGGCCGTCTACAAAAACCTTTTGAACCCCACGACCGGCATGGTGAACTCCATCCTGGCGCTCTTCAAGATCGGGGATCTCCCCCTTTGGTACATCTCGCCCGATTCGGCGCTGGTCACCATGATCATCATCTCGAGCTTCGGCTTCGGGGCCAAGATGCTGGTCTTCTTGGCGGCCCTTCAGGGAATCCCGGAGGAATATTACGAGGTGGCGGAGATCGAAGGGGCCAGCCGGACCCGCCAATTCTTCTCGATCACCCTCCCGCTCATCTCCCCGATGATTTTCTTCAACGTGATCCTCGTCACCATCGACGGGCTCCGTTCCTTCTCTCTGGCTTATGTCATGGGCAACGGGGATGGCTGGCCCAGCAATTCGACCCTCTTATTCCCGATCTACATGTTCATGACCGCCTTCAACATGCCCTTCAAACTCGGCTACGCGGCCGCCATGGCCTGGATTTTCTTCCTCATTATCCTGGCCTTCACCGGCTTTCAGTTCCTGCTCTCGAAGTTCTATGTCAAAAACGACAACGGTTGAAAAGAAAGGAGAGCGCAGATGGCAACCAAAGTTTACAAGTCCGGTTATCGACCCTACGACAAAGGGCCTCAAGCCCGTCTTCATCGGATCATTATTTATGTTCTTTTGATCGTTTTCTCGCTCATCGCCCTTCTCCCTTTCTATTACCTCATCATCACGGCCTGCAAATCCTTCGTCGAAGCTTCGACCAAAGCCACGATGTTCCCCCAGACTTTCGCTCTTTTCGACAACATCAAATTCGTGGTCACTTACTCGACCTACAACGTCGGGCGGATGTTTCTCAACACCATGTTCATCATCGTCATGAAGACGGTCGGCACCGTCCTCACTTGCTCGATGGCCGCTTATGGGTTCGCTTTCTATAAATTCCCGGGCAAGAAGACCATCTTCTTCGTCTTGTTAAGCGCCCTGATGCTCCCGGGCGAGCTCCTCGGGATCCCCATTTACGAGTTTTACGTCAACAGCGGCCTCCGGGAGGTCGCCTACATCCCTCTTTGGCTCGGGGCCTGGTTTGGGACCGACATCGCCGCCATCTTCTTGTTCCGCCAGTTCTTCCTGGGGATGCCCAAAGGCCTCATCGAGGCCGCCCGCATCGACGGGGCCAGCGAGTTCCGGATCTATTTCCAGATCATCCTGCCCAACAACATCCCCGCCATCACGACGGTGGTCATCCTTTGCTTCGTCGGGACCTATAACGACCTTTACGGCCCCGCCCTTTACATCACGCAAAAGAGCAACTGGGTGATGGCCAATAGCATCTCCATCTTCGAGAACCTCTATAACTCCGGAACCTCGACTTCCCTGGTTCCCTGGAACTATGTCTCGGTGGCCTGCCTCATCGCCCTCGTGCCGGTCATCATTTTCTTCGGCGTCCTCCAGAAGCGTTTCATGGAGTCGGTGGCGGGCGTTGGCATCAAAGGATAGGAGGGAGAACCCATGGCCGAAATCAAGACCGTCGCTATCGCCGAAGCCCTCCGGACGCATCGTCTGGATCCGCGGGTTCATTCGGCCCGCCTTCTCTCTTTCGTCGGGGTGGGGGACTCCGATGTCTACAATCCCTCAAGGGACTTCCTTTTCCAAGGCCAGCACTATCTCGCGGGCCGGGTGGAACCCCGTCTTAGCGAACTCTCCAAGGTCGTCATTTTCCGCAAAAAGGCCCCCGTTATCTACGAAGCCACGGACGTTTCCCTGCCCCATCTCCAGGATCCCTCCATCGCGTTTTTGGGAAAGAAGATCCTGCTCGGGGGCACCGAGATCTATCCCGACGCAACGGGGCAGATCACCAGCTGGCGGACCGTTTTCTACGAAGGCGCGGATTTTTCGTCTCTTCGAAAAATCCTCTTGGCGCCTCTCAAAATGAAGGACGTCAGGGTGTTTAAGAACCAAAAATCCTTTGATGTCTTCTCTCGGCCTCAAGGCGGGGATGCCGGGCCGGGCAAGATTGGCTTTGCCGTCGCTTCTTCCTTAAAAGAAATCACCCCCGAATTCATCGAGAAGGCTCCTTTGATCGACGACCTCTTCGGCCCCAAGGCCTGGGGTGGGGTCAACGAGGTCCATCGGCTTAAAAACGGATGGCTGGGCTTGTTGGGGCACGTCGCACTCATGAGCGAGGGCGAGGTCCGCCATTACTACGGAATGGTCTTCGCCTTCAACCCCAAGACCCGGGAAAGAACGCCTTACAAGATCATCGCGGAACGCCAGGATTTCCCGGCTGGACCAACCAAAAGAAACGATCTCGCCGATGTCATTTTCGTCGGGGGTTTGGTGCGGCGGCCCGATGGCTTGGCCGAGCTTTATGCCGGCCTCAGCGACGCCCGAAGCGCCTTGGCCCTCATTGACGATCCCTTTGAGGAGTACGAAAAGAAATGAAACCCTTCTTGCGGGAAAAAACCTTAGCCCTCCTCTTGGGTGGATCCGCCCTCTTTTTGGGTGGCTGCCCCGCTGAGGCGGCTGCCTCTTCTTCGTCTGTGGGGGTTTCCTCCGTTTCCTCTTCGTCTATGGCGGTGGTTTCCTCGAGCGCCTCTCCTTCTTTGGTCACTTCCGAGGATTCTTCCTTTGACTTCGATGCCCTCAATGAATTGACGTTTGATCTCGATGCGGAGGCGGGTTCCTTCAGCGCCCTCGAGGGGCTCAACATCGCCGAAGGGGACTACGCCTATTCGGAAAACAAGATCACCCTCAAGAAAGATTTCCTCATCACCCTCGATCCTGGGTCCTATTCCCTCGCCGTGGAGACCGACCGGGGATCGTATCCTCTGACCTTCTCGGTCCTCGACAAAAACAATGCCTATCGGATCCCCAATGGCGGCTTTGAGACGGGCGATCTCTTCGGCTATACGGCCTCGACGGCCTTCAAAGGGGAGAGTTCGCTTCAGGCCTTCGTGGATGAGGCGGTGGTGGCCAATGGGGACATCCCCTCCTTCGCGACCCCTTATGGCGGGAGCGGCGGCTACGTTTTGGGCTATCCCGCCGCGACTTCTTCCCAAAGCGCTTGGGAAGAGCGGATGGGGCGGCTTTCCACCCGGGTCTTCACCTTGGGCGGGAATGGCTATCTCTCCTTCGCCCTGGGGGCTTGCTTTAACTCGGATCTCACCTATCTTTCGGTCCTTTCCGCCTCCAGCGGGGACGAAATCGCCCGCTACGGGAATCCGAGTTTCTCCCTAGATGCCGGCGCTTACCACGCGGAGAATCTCGTCCGCTACCGGGCCGATCTGAGCGCTCATCTTGGCGAGAAGCTTTACCTTCAGCTCGTGGATCTGGGCGGCCATTCCTTTAACTTCATGACGGCCGACGACCTCGAGACTTTCCATACGTCCATTCCCGACGGCACGGATGCGGTGGACGTGAAGCCTTCCTTCGATCAGGTGTATGTCACCAATCAGCTCGTCAACGGGAATTTTTCCTCTGGGCTATCCGGATGGAGCGTTTCGTCAGCGGCGGCCTGGGAAAATAGCTCCGGCGTTCTTAATGCCTGGCAGGCTCCCTCGGGGTTTTTGAGAAGCGACCTTGGCGGGGATGCCGCCATCGGCCTCATCCGTTCTTCCCTCTTCAGGATTGAGGGATCGGGCGTGATGTCCCTCCAGTTGGCGGCCGGCCAAGGGAGCCGCTATGACAAAGACACCTTTGTGTCGGTGCGTCTAGAAGGCTCCAACCGCGAGATCTACCGTTTGGCCAACGAGCGGCATAGCGGCGTGGATTTCGTTTCCTATTACCTCGACCTGTCCTCCTATCTCGGAGCGGACGCCTATTTGGAGATCGTCGATAACGCCTCCGGCAGCTGGGATACGATCTTCGTCGAGGACATCGTCACGTATTACGCCTCCTATCCCCTGATCGATTTCGGGGATATGGCGGCGAATCTGAACCGCTAGGAAAGGAAAAAAGATGGAAAAGGCCAACCGTTTCATGATCTCGACCGCCTTCTTGAGCCTTCTTTTGGCTGGCTGCGCCAACCCGGTCTCCTCCTCATCGGCTGCCCTCGCTTCTTCTTCGCCGTCGGAATCCTCCGCGGAATCCTCCGGAGAATCGTCCGTTTCGTCCTCTTCGAGCGTTTCCCCCTCATCGGCCGCCTCCAGCGCCTCTTCGTCCGACGTTTCTTCTTATGAGATCGTCAACGGCGACCTTGAGACGGGGGATTTGACCGGCTGGACCATCGTTTCCGGCACGGCTTTCGCCCCTGGTGGGGTGAGTTCCGCGTCGGAGGTGGTTTCGGGCGTCCCCGCCAACAAGCACGGCAGCTATTTCTATGACCCGACGAGCGAAGCGGCGGTGGGAGAGCTCCGTTCCTCTTCCTTCATCGTCGGCGGGGCGTGCTACGCCACCTTCTTATTGGGAGCCGGCTATCAGCAGGCTTTGACCTATCTTTCGCTCGTGGATGCCTCTAGCGGCCTCGAATTGGCCCGCTATGGCAACGCCTTATTCAACGATCCTTCCTTAAGCGGCAGCGGCTCTTACCATGTGGCCAACCTCAATGCCTACAAAGCCGATCTCCGCGCCTTCCGGGGGCATGGCGCCTATTTCCTGCTCGTGGATTCCTCGACGGCCAATTATGGGTACCTAACCTTTGATGATATCGTGACGTATTACACCGCGGACCCAGGCGACGCCTTCACTCTCGCCGTCGATATCAAACCGGTCTTCCCCGATCTGGCGGGAACCCCCAATGTGCTTTATAACGAAACCTTTGCCACCCAGACCTTGGCCGGCTGGACGGTGATCGGGGAGGACGGCGTCTTCCGGGATTCGGATATCAGCTCCTCGCTTCTGCTCTCCAACCGACCCGACGAAAGCAAGATCGGGGTGCTCCGCTCTTCGGCTTTCAAAGTCGGGGGAAGCGGCCTTATCTCGCTTCGGCTGGGAGCCACCAAGCATCGGGATCTCACCTATCTTTCGATCAAGGAAGTCGGCACCAATGCCGAGGTCTTCCGGACTTGGAGCAGCCGCTGGAAGGATTCCGATGAGGAAAAGACCCATCTTTATGACATCGATCTTTATGGGGAAATGGGGAAGGCCCTCTATCTTGAGTTCGTCGACAATTCCCGCTCCGACTGGGGTTTATTGACCATCGAAGCCATCTCCACCTATGACGCGACGGCCCCCGCCGTCACGGACGAGGAGGCGGTCAATCTCCTGGAGCCGATCCTTTCTTCTCCGACCTTCGCGACGATGCGCTCAATAATGAGCGATCTTCTCTCCGAGATCAGCGATGACGATACGCAGAAGACGGTGTCTGCCTGCTTCTATGCCACCCTCGATGGGGTCAGCAATTCCAAAGGGGCGTGGGCCAGCCCCGTCAATTACGAATTCGATGGCTCCGTCTTCGTCTACACGGGCGATATCGCGGCCATGTGGCTTAGGGACAGCAGCGTCCAGTTTTTGCCGTATCTTCGCTTCACCAACGTCGACCCCGACGTCAAAGCCTTATTCAAAGGGCTCCTCCGGAAGCAATTCGAATTCATCCGGCGCAACCCTTACGCCAACGCCTTCAATGCCGATGGCAGCGTCTATGAGAAGAAGTTCGAGATCGATTCCCTCGTCTATCCGTTATGGCTCGCCTCCCGCTATTACGACATCACGGGGGACGGCAGCGTCTACGATGCCTTCTATCTGGAGACCCTTCAGACCGTCCTGACGACTTTGGAGGCCGAGCGGAATCATAACGATGCCAACTACGCCGTGACCAATGCCACGGATCTCGCCAATAGCCAGCCTTCGTTTGATCCTTCGAGCGGTCTCATCTGGTCGGGCTATCGGCCCAGCGACGATGTCACTTATTACAAATTCAACATCCCCGACAACATGTTTGCGGTGGCGGCCATGGAAAACGCCAGCCGGATCCTGAATCAGATCGGACGGGGGGGCGCTCTGGCCAGCGAAGCCGCCGCCTTGGCCGCTTCGGTCCGCGCCGCCATTGAGACCTATGGCGTCTATCTCTCTCCGATCTATGGGAAAATCTATGCCTTTGAGACCGATGGGTCGAATTCCGTCGCCACCTCCCCCGCGCACAAACTCCTCATGGACGCGGCCAACGTCCCCAGCTTATTGAGCGCGCCCTGGCTTGGTTATTGCGCTTATGACGATGCGACGTATCTCGCCACCCGGTCCTTTGCCCTCAGTAGCGACAATCCGTATTACTACGTCGGGACCTATGGCCAAGGGATCGGCGATCCCCACGACCAGGTGAGCGGACCCGCCGTATGGCCTCTTGCCATCGCCATGGAGGCCCTCACGAGCCTTTCCCCAAGCGAGATCCAATCCTGCCTGGCGAGCCTGGTGGGCCTCAGCGGCGGGACCTACGTCATGCATGAGGCCGTCGACGCCAACGACCCAAGCCAATATTCCCGGGACTTCTTCACCTGGCCCTGCGCGCTCTATGCCGATGCCTATCTCTCGAAAATCTTGGGCTTGGGTTATCTAACCGGCCTAGAAGGAGGAAATTGAGATGAAACAATGGAAAGGATGGGCCGTCGCCGCCATCGCGGTCGCTCTCTTAGGGGGGACCTCGACCTTAAGCGCGGCTTCGCCGGTATTGGCTCTTGACCGCCAATATGGGGTCGATCTCGCTTATAAACGGCGGGTGGTCAGCAGCGGCGACGCCGATAATAATCCGAACGTCAACGCCGTCGATGGGAACAGCGGCACCCGGTTTTCCGCCAACGCGGACGACAACGCTTGGTTTTACGTCAATCTTGGCTCTCATGAGAAAATCGGGAAAGTCAAAATCGATTGGGAGGCCGCCTATGCCTCCGAATACTATCTTCAAGTTTCGCAGGATGCCCTGACGTGGACCACCATAAGCGACGTCAAAAAAACCTCTTCTTTGGTCGACGAGATCACCTTCCCGTCGTGGATCGAAGCCGTTTACGTCCGCTTCCAAGGCGTCAAAAGAGCCCTCTCTTATGGCTATTCCTTCTATAGTTTCGAAGTCTACGGGCCCCAGAGCCTCGCCGAAGGGACGACGGTTCTTGGCGTCTCCTCCAATGAGAACGCCACCGCCCTCCCGATGAGCGCGATGGTGGACGATAGCGCTTCTTCGCGGTGGGCGTCGGCCGCGGCGGACAACCAATACGCCCTCTTTGATTTGGGAGAAAGCAAAACCTTCGATCTCATCAAGATTAGATGGGAGGTCTCCTTCGCCAGGATCTATGACATCTACGCCAATTCTTCGCTAAGCGACGCCGCCCCGACGGTCGATGATGCGAACTGGACGAAGCTCACCGGGACCGAAGCCGGGCTCGGGGAGGTCGAAACCTTCCCCTTGCCGGAAGGCACTTCCGCCCGCTATCTGAAACTCAGCCTCATTCAACGCGAAACGAGCGAAGCCACCAAGGGAACGGGCCGCTTCCCTTGGGTATCGTCTTTCTCCATCTATTCGTTTGAGCTTTTCGAATGGTCGAGCCTTCCCGCCGTCTCCGAAGGCCATGAAAAAGAATTCTCCGAATCGGCCCCGGCCTGGGCCGCCATGAGCGACATCACCCAGTATCCCAATCTTCTGTTGGCGCCTCAGGGCTATCCGACGGCCGCCGATGGGGTCGTGACGGATATGGCTTCCATCGCGAGCGGCCACATCCCGGGCTTCGAAAGCTATGCCACCTACAACCCGGCGGTCGTTTACGATGACGCCAGTCATCTCTTCCGGATGATCTATCGGACCGAGCTGCCGGACAATTTCGCGGTTTATTATAACAACAAATACCCGCTCGGGAACATGTCGACTCTCTCTTATGCTTATTCGACCGATGGCAAGCATTTCACCCGCGGGGACCACAACCCCGTGGCCTGGCCGACCACCAACGACGAAGCCGGAGGCGGCCTTGAGGATCCCCGGATGTTCAAGATCGTCAACGACCCCAATCGCGGCGGCATCACGACGTATTACATCACTTACACGATGTACGACAACAGCACGACCCGCGAAGGCATCATGTGGACTCAGGATTTCCTCACTTATACCAAAATCGGACGCATCGCGCCGGACTATGGCGGAGCCACCAAATCCGGGACTTTCCTGACCGATCCGGAAGGCAATGCCGTCACCATCGACGATCCGCGCCCCGGCAAGACCGGCAAGGTCTATATGCTCTATATGAAAGACGGCGGCTACACCCGTCTGGGGTTCACGACCGACGTCACCTCCATCGCCGCGGGCGATATCATCGACATCGCCTCGACCGCCTTAGGCAGCGACGACATCGAGGATTACACCAACGGGAACGAATCCTGCATGGCCCTTACCGACATCTACGGGCCCAATGACGACGACATCTATCTCATGTTCGGGGGCGGCCGTCTCACCGACGCGAACCTTCAAAACGAATTTGCGGACGTCCATGGCTGGTTCTATGCCCTTGGGGTCCTCAAGACCACGAAGTCCAATCCTTTCGAGCTCACGAACCTCATGGCGGATGTCAGCGAGCCGACGATGTATCCGACCGATACCAACAAATTCGATTATGGGACCTTCCCCAAATGCATGTTCGCGGATTCCATGATCCGCTACAACAACGAATGGCTCCTTTATTACGGCGCCGGCGACATGTATGTGGCATTAGCCACTTCGCGGGCCGATTTCGGCGCCGCGGCCGCGACTTATACCTCGTCGGGGACGATTTTGACTGCCTCCACGAAAGCCCTCAACAAGCGTTACGGGAGCGATCGGAGCGATTACGCCGTCGAATTCGTCTCAGAAGTCCGAGCTCTCGATGGGACGGTCCTTCATACCGAGACGGTGCCTTATGCCATCCCGCATTGGAGCCATGACCCCTTAGGCAAATACAGCACCGGCACGACGATCACTGTCAGTACCGATTTAAGCGCCATCGCGAATTTTCCTTCTTCCTATGACGTCGTTTCCTATGTTCGTGACGCCTCGACGAAAGAAGAGCTCAATAACGAATCCAGCTATCTCGTCACCTCCTCCACTCTCGCCAACTATCCTAGGTAAAGGAGAAACCCATGAGAAAAACTTTGAATTTGCTGGCGGCGCTGGGATTAGGCCTGACCTTTCTCTCCTCCTGCATTACGACGGGGCCGACGGGATCTTCTTCCCTGGCTTCGGCAGCTTCTTCCTCCCCGGGGACTTCGAGTTCGACGAGTTCCACCTCGGGAATTTCCAGCAGTTCCGTTCTCACGCTGGCCGTTCCCACCAACCTCAGCCTGACGGGCCGCAATCTTTCCTGGGATGCCGTCAGCGGCGCTACTTCCTATAACGTCAGAATCAACGCCTCGGCGGTTTACGTGGCCTCTTCTAACTTCTATGCCCTCGCTTCCTCTCTCTATGGTTTGACCGCCATCGAGGTTCAAAGCGTCGCTGGCGTCGTCACCAGCGCTTATTCCTCACCGAACGACTTTCCTCTTTATCTCACCTTGCTAGCCCCGACGGGTCTAACTCAAAACGGCAATGAGGTCAGTTGGGACGTAGTACCCCTTGCCTCCGGCTATGTCATAAACATCGATGGGACCGAATATCCCACTTCGGACAATAGTTATGCCGTGGATCCCACGATGAGCAGCGTTGCCGTCTTGGCGGTGGGAAACGGAGGCTATATCCTTTCGAGCCCCTATTCCGCTTCGATCACCCTAGCCTCCATTTTGGCCGCTCCGACCGGGATCGCCTATGCGGATGGGGTTCTCACTTGGGCTGCCGTCGTTAATGCCACCGGTTACGAGGTGACGATCAATGGCGGGACCGCCCAACACGCGGACACAAACTCCCTTTCAGTCGGTTATGACAACATCGGAGAGACTGCCTTCGCGGTCAGGGCTTTGGGGGATGCCAGCCATCTTGATTCGCCTTGGGCCAGCAAGTCGATTCAAATCAATCCCCTGGTCTTGGCCATTCCGACGAACCTCTCTTTGACCAATGGCCTCCTCACTTGGACTGCCGTCGCCCACGCGGACGGCTATGACATTTATGTCAATGGCGCGGACTATGCCAGCGTCACCACCAACTCCTACACGCTTCCGGCAACTCTGTTGGCGGAGGAAGACGATTTCCTTCAAGTTCAGGCCACTTCGGCCATCCACATTTCTTCGGGCTTAAGCACCAAGGCCTATGTCGGAGTCATCGAAATCGATGACGAAGCTTCGCTAAAGGCCATCACGGGGCAAGGCCGCTACATCCTCGGCGCCGATATTGCCTTATCCCATGATTGGACGCCTCTTGCCTTCACCGGGAGCCTTGAGGGGGGCGGCCACGTCATCAATGGCATCATCATCACGGGTTCTTTTTCGCAGATCGGTTTCTTCTCGTCTTTGGAAGGAGCCTCCATCACCAACCTTAATCTTCAAGGAGCCATCACCGCTTCGCTTTCTGCCGATGCCGGCGTCGCCGGGGCTTTGGCTGGCCTCAGCGTTGGCAGCGTCATCGCCAACGTCCATGCTTCGATGGCTCTCACCATTGCCTCGCCTAACGGCTTAGGCTACGTCGGGGGTCTGCTCGGGCACGCCATCGACACCTCGGTTTCCTCTTCTCTCTATAAAGGCGTCCTCAGCGTTTCGGATTCGATTGCCGGCGGCCTCATCGGTTGGGTTTCCGATAGCACCGTGGCTCAAATGATCGATCAATCCAAAGCCCAAGGAACCCTCCTTGTCACAGGCGGCGATTCGGCCTATGCCGGCGGCCTCATCGGTTATCTGCATGACAGCTTCGTCACGGTCTCGCAATGCGTGGCTTCCCTTGACGTCACGGGACCTGCCATCGTCGGTGGTTTCGTCGGTTATCTCGGGATCGGGAAGATCGATAACAGCTATGCGGAAGGTACGCTGACCGCCACTTCCTCCGCGCAACTGCAGGTCGGAGGCTTCATTGGGCAAACCGAAGGCTACAACAATACCGTCAGATATTGTCTTTCCTATGAAACCATCATTCATTCGGGAACCGGCAACGTCGGATCTTTCGTCGGAGTGACGCCCGGCGGAACGTTCGCCACGATTTACACGGAGTGCCATTACGACTCCACGCTTTCCTCGCTTGACCGCATTGGGAATTCCTCGAGCGGCCGAGGGGATGGCATCACCGGAGTCGCAACCACTGATCTTGATAGCATCCAAAACTACGATTCCACCATTTGGTCCTTTGCGGGCGCGAGGCCATCTCTCGTTTGGGAAGCCACAGCCAACGATTAAAAAATATTAATTGTTAACAAAAATTAACTAATTTTAATTGACAACGTTGTTACGCCTATCATAAAATGTTACTGACGAAAAACTTGTAAGCGCTTTTTTTGCTTGCAAATTGGAGGTTAAAACCATGAGAAAAAATTTCATTAGGATCGGATTGCCACTTCTATTGGTCCTTCCTATGATTTTCGCTGGGAGTTTATTGGCTTCCGGAAATATTATCGAAGCCAAAGCAGTCGGTGGGAGTGGCTATGCTCCCTATCAAGTGGTGAATGGTGGATTTGAGACTGGGAATCTTACGGGTTGGCGGACATTTGGCATATGGAATAATCAGTCAGGCGTTGTGGCTTTTCATGATAATGGCGATACTAACAATTCAAGAGAATTAGTGACGAGTGCGAATTATTTCAGTAATAATCCTTATAACCGCGACGGCAATTACAATATTGGCATCACTCATGAGGATAGCACTAACTGGGCGCAAAACGACGAGCATATGGGATATCTCCGTTCGGGTGATTTTACTTTGGGCGGATCCGGTTGGATCAGCTTTAAATTAGGGGGTGGGCAAAGTTCTGATTTCGCCTATGTCTCGATCCGTCAAAGTGCCGACGACAAAGAAGTAGCGCGCTTTGGCAACCGCTTTTTTAGAAGCACGAGTCAAGCCACGACGGAATATAACGCTGATGGCCATTCAGGAACAATCTCCAACGCCGAAGCCTTTCTCTTTAAATATTATTTTCATCTTTCCAGTGCTGTCGGCTCCGGAACAAAACTCTATATCACGCTTGCCATGACCTCAGGCGACAGCACTGGGAACTCTTGGTCGATTCTTTCGGCGGACAGTTTCGTCACCTATTACCAGAACGACCCTGGTATCACGGATCCTAATTATCTCGCCACGAATATCGTTCCATCGATTATAAATGCCTCAACGCCTTCCGTTGGCTCTATCCCAGGCGGAAATTTAGATAATTCCACTGATTTCGCCAACTGGAGCAACGTTAATGGAACATGGAAAATCGATAGCTCCCGAGCGCGAAGCGACGTGAACGGCAACGGAGACCTTAACGTTCTTCGTTCGACCGCCTTTCAAACGACAAATACCAACAATTGTTTGCAATTCGATTGGAACGGGGGGCTGAAATACGATAAACAAATTTTCCTTTCCATTAAGGAAGTTGGCACGAATATTG
>Ga0224525_1000322_pt1 | contig 22851 bp, 20 predicted proteins | sample CFST100metaG_FD_179874 | JGI IMG/M metagenome (GOLD analysis project Ga0224525, IMG submission 179874) | Peat soil microbial communities from Stordalen Mire, Sweden - C.F.S.T100 | ecosystem: Environmental > Terrestrial > Soil > Wetlands > Peat | place: Sweden: Norrbotten County, Stordalen Mire...
ATCATGGATTTGGCGAGATTGGGACTACGGGCCACGCTTGTTCCAACGCCCGGTCAGCCGGAGCAGGAGTATCTGGCAAGCCATGTATCCGGTATTTTGCATTTCAGCGGTTTAACGCAAAGGGAATTCGCCAGGAACGGTGTGGAAGTGCGGGAAACGCCGGGGTATGAACCGTATCATGAAAAGGACGACGACGATATGCTTACCGCGGCGATAAACGGAGTATTGGCGCTTTAACCGCTCTTATTTTATCATTGACGAAATACGTTGTTGCGCGTCGCGGCACCGCTCCGTGGCGTCTTCGGCGCAAAAGGCTTTTGAATACTGCTGCCATGCCCGTATGCAGGCGCGTTTGTTTTCGGAATTCGGTTTCAACGTATAGATCTGGTCGAGGGTTTTCGCCCACAAATAGGTAGCTTCCCGCAAGGTTGCGCCGTTGTAAACAGAGGGAACGGTTTGCGCGTTGCCGAAGCACGCGATGGCGCGCTCGTAATTTCCCAACATGGCATAGGTCCTGCCGCAGAGCAGATAAAAATACCCGTCGTTGATGAATTTGGCGTTGGCATGGCGCAGGGCGCCGGCCGCGTCGCCCACGGACAGGTATGATTCCATCAGGTTGACCGTTGCAACGGCCCGCTGCGATTCCCCCAGATCCTTTTCCAGCGCGGCCTCCAGGCGGGGAATGGCTTCCTTATACCGTTTCGCGCGCGCCGCGCCGAGCCCCGCCTTGAACTGGTCGACGGGCGCCGCGGAGGAGACTTTGTTTTTTTCAGCTTTTGCCTGCCCCGCCGCGCTTCCCGCTTGACGGGACGCCGCGGCTTGCGCGGGCGCGGGCCGCGGCGCGGGTTCCGACGCGGGTTCGTCAACCGTAGGCTCGACGCGCGGCGACTCGGCGGATGTTTTTAAAGCGGGCTGTCCCGCGGTACGGGAGACGCGGGAGATTATTTCAAGGAATGCCTGGCGCATGTTCGGCATGATAACGAGCGCGGAAAAGGAAAGCGTGATGAGCAGGATCATTGCGGCGGCAATGATGACCGGCGCGCTGAACCTCTTTTTTTTCAAGTGAATCGGGGTGTCCTTGGGATTTTTAAGGTACTCCAACACGATGTGCTCGGGCATTTTGGAAGTGAATTTTTTAAGAAGGGCCAAGAGATCGTCGGCCATTTCCGGGGCCGTGGCGTAGCGTTTCTCTTTTTTTAACGCCATACTTTTATCGATGATGGCGCAGAGCTGCTTGGGGACCTCGATGCCGAACGCATGCACCGGTTTATAGTCGTTAAGCATTTTCTTTTGTATGAGCTCGGACATGATTTTTTGCGGGAACGCCTTTACGCCCGTGATGATTTCATAGAGCACCGCGCCGAGCGAATAAATGTCGCAACGATAGTCGAGGGGATCGCCGTTGAGCTGCTCGGGACTGAGATAACTGAAGGTTCCCATGACCTTTTGCCCCACGGTATGGAGGCTGATTTCCGAGGGCTTGGCGATGCCGAAGTCGGCGAGTTTGACCACCCCGGCGCGTGAAATCAGGATATTGGCGGGCTTGATATCGCGGTGAACCACTCCCTTATACGGTTTACCGTAGAGCGTAAATACCTGGTTGTGCGCGTAGCTCAACGCGCCGCAAACGAAACATCCGATTGAAACGGCAAATGTAAAATGCGCCTGCTTTTGATATTTTACTACATCCTTAAGGGAAAATCCGTCGATATATTCCATTTCCAGATAAGGAACCGCGTCTTTCCAAAAATTAACTCCGTATATTTCAACGATATTGGGGTGGTGAAGGTGAGCGGATATTTTCGCCTCGGTATGCAGCCGCTGCTTGGATTCCTCATTGAATCCCGGTTTGAGTATCTTTATGGCGCGGACGATTTCCAATCCCTCATGCCAAACCTTATAAACATTAGCCATGCCGCCTTCGGCGATGAGTTCCAAAATCCTGTTCGGTCCGATCCTTTGGCCGGGTTCAGGCATGGCTAAGGAGGTATCGGACATAGCGGTCGAGTCGTTCGACGTACGGGCCGTGCCGGATTCGTTGGGAGTTGGATCGGTTGAATCTTGCATTTTTACTTAAATAATAAACTAACTAAGGACAGGTTTTTTTATCAATATAAAAATTTTAAAAGATTTTTTCTTGACTCGTCTCATCGTAGAATCTATTATTATGTACTATTATTTTTATTTGGAATCATTGTTGGGATGTTGGAATTCATTTAAGAGGAGGTCGTTGCTATGACGGGGTTAGGCAAATGCGCGCGTATGTTGTTAATCGGTTCGTTCGTGGCGATGGCGGGAGCGGCCGGGTGCACGAAGAAACCGAGTCAGGATGAATTGACAAAGCTGGATGAGGCGAAAACGGCCGCCGAAAGCGCTGAAAAGAAACTTACCGATTTGCGGCAGGAGCGCGTGCAGTTGGAAAATACGCTGCAACAGAAACAGACCGATCTGCATCAAAACGAGCAGGAACGCGATGATGTAAAAAAGAAAATGGGCCAATAGTCCGTTTTTCGCGTTTTCCGTTTTCGCGAACCGCGGCGTCCCTCCCGGGTAAAAACTTTGGAGGACGGACGGGAAGAATCGTAATGGGCGCTTCCAGGGGAGTGATAGGTTAATTCCCGTGATAGCGGTTTAGGCAACCATTCATTGGGGAGGGCGAATATGATACGATGGTTTATGGCAATGTCGTGCTGTTTGGCGCTGTCTCTGCCGCTGTATGCGGCTCATACCGAAATGACCTATACTCAGTATGAAACGGAGCTTTCTAGTGCGCAGCAGAGGGAAAAAATCGCCAAGGAACAGATTGCGCAGGAGCAAGCGCGCATGGAAACCCTTAAACGGCAGATTGCCGAAATAGACCTGAAAATAGCCGCGGTGAAACGGGAAATTTACGGGATTCTTGGAATTACCGAGGCCGACGTTGCCGCCGCTGAAAGCGAAATAGCATCCATTCGCGGTGAATTGGAATCGCTGCTGGGACTATTGCCCGAAGACCTGAAAAAACGTTCGAAGGATATCGACACGCAACAGACCAGGATAACGGCGCTTAAGAAAAAGCCCGTGTCTTATTTGTGGAGGGTGCGCGATCTGATTCCGCCCGTGGAACAACTGCTGGAGCAGGTCCGGGCCAAGGCTTCGCAACAAATCGCCGCACCGGCGACATCACAATCAGTCAATTCCTATACGGTTCGTCTCGTTCCGGGAAAACGGGAATGTTTGTACAGGATCGCGGCGTACGATTTTATTTATAATAACGCCGCGAAGTGGCCCACGCTGTATCGTACGAATGAATCGATCATCAAGAAAAAATTCGACCGGTACTCCAAGAGCGCCTCTCAACCGAAATATACGCATCCGGAGGACCTCATTTTTCCCGGGCAGGTGCTGGACATACCTCGATAAATGACACGATGAATGCAGCAACCAAATGGCGCCGACACGCCCAATCCGCAGTAAGCGCGGCGGTTCCGGCCCAACTTCTCATTCTTGCCGCCACGGCGGCCTTTCTCCTCCTCCTGTTTCCATTTCCGTCAATAACGCCCTTGTTCGATTTGCCCCGCGAGGGGGAAATAGCGAGTGAAACCATCATAGCGCCCTTTACCTTTGACGTTGAAAAACTGCCGCAAAAACTTGACGAGGAGCGCAAGGCCGCGGCGTCGAAGGTGCTGTTGGTCCTGGATTTCAACCAGGATGCCGCGAAACTGGCGCGCCGCAAATTGATCGATGCGCGTACCGCCGTTACGTCTCCTTCCGAGAAGGCGGCAAAATCGTCGTACGCCGCCCAATCCGGCAAGGAACTCTCCGAGTCCGCCCTCCGGACGATAAAAAAATACCCCGTTCTCATCGATGAGGCGCTGGTCGTCATTTCCCAGGCGCTGGAGAAGGGAATACTGGCGGGGCGCATTAATGTCGAGCAAAATCCGTCATCGTCGTCGCAGGGCGCAAGCGCGGGGAACGATGGGGCTATTTCGTATGAAAAGGAATTCGTTACGCTGCGGAAGAATTCGTACGAATCGACGATTCGCGCCACCGACATTCCCACGAAGGACCGCGCGGTGGAGTGGATGGTCAACCGGCTTAAAAGCGCGTCGCATTATGACGGCGCGGAGCTCAGCGCCCTCTACGAGCTTTTAGGCGCGTATACCCAGCCCGACGTTTTCATCAACGAACCCGAAACCGCCGTGCGAAAAGAGCAAGCGGCCCAGGACGTGCTTCCTATAAAAGGAAAGGTGCTGCAGGAAACCGAGCTGGTGCGTAAGCACCAGGTGGTCACCGCCGACGTCGTGGAAAAGCTGTACTCCTACCGTAAAGCGCAGGAACAAATCTACGCCAGCGGCGAGAGGATGCGGACGCGCCAGCACAACATCGGGGCCTTGCTGCTGATAGTCCTTTCGCTTCTTTTTATCGCGTTTTATATCCGTTCTTTCCACAAACCCCTGCTGCTCGACAATAAAAAACTCATGGCTATCGCGTGTATTCTCCTTGTGCAAGCCGGCATCATCCGGTTGGGGCTGCTGATCGACACCAAGGTCGTGGAGACGTTGAGCGGGGCCGCGTCGCTTGCGCCGGAATACATCATTCCCACATCGGTCGGCGCCATACTCGCCGCTATTTTTTTCGACCTGCGCGTAAGCTTTTCGGTATCGATGTTCACCTCCATCTTCATCAGCATGGCGTTGGGTTCGAATTATCCGCTGCTGCTGACGACCGCGCTCAGCGGATTCCTAGCCGGGTACGTAACGAAGAACATCAGATACCGATTTGATTTTGTGAAGGCTGTTCCGCCCATGTTCGCCATCTACGCCTTCATGATCCTCATCATCGACCTCATCAATTGTCGTTTTTCCCTGGCGGGGCTGCTGCAGAACTGGGGCATCGCGGCGGTCAATTGCAGCGCCGCGGTCTTCATCGCCATGGTGCTGACCATGGCGTTCGAATATTTGTTCGATATCGCCAGCAACATGACGCTCATCGAGCTGGCCGACATGAACCACCCCATTCTCAAGCGTCTGTCCATTGAAGCGGCCGGAACCTACAACCACAGTGTTTTGGTGGGGAATCTGGCCGAGTCCGCGGCGGAGCGCATCGGAGGGAATTCGCTGTTCGTGCGCGTGGCCTCGTACTATCATGACATCGGCAAAATAGAAAAAGCGGGATATTTCATTGAAAACATGACCGCGCACGAAAAGAGCAAACACACGAAACTCAGCCCCAATCTCAGCGCGCTGATCATTTCTGCTCATGTAAAGGAAGGCGCAGAACTCGCCAGGAGATATAAATTGCCGCGGGTGATCCGCGACGCCATCATGCAGCACCACGGCACCAGTACCGTATCGTATTTTTATGAGAAGGCCCGCGAGCAGGATCCGCACAATCTGGTGCAGGAGGAGCAATTCCGCTATACGGGGCCGCTGCCGCAGACGAGGGAAAACGCGATCATCATGCTTGCCGACGCCGTGGAGGCTGCATCGAGGAGTTTGGCGACATCGTCGCCGAAACTGCTGCGCGACCTGGTTAAAAAGATCATCCGCGACAAATTTTCATCGGCGCAGCTCGACCAGAGCAATCTCACCCTTCGCGATCTCGACGAAATCGTGGAAGGGTTCATGCCGATTTTGCAGGGGATTTTTCATACGCGGGACACCATAACAAAGGAGCGACGATAGTGGCGACGAATACCGGATTTGTCAGGAAGCATTTTTTCATAAACCGGGAGATGCAGGGGCGCTATATGCTCACGTTTCTCCTGCCGATGCTTATCATGCTCGCCTTTTTCCTCTTTACTCTCTATTTTGCTTCCCAGAGCATTATTACGACAACAACGAAAATCATCAAAGAGGAGATCGACAATAAAATAGCGGTTCAGTTCCAGGATCAGCAGCAGCCGTCGGCTGCCGCGTATTCGTTGCTTGTGAGGGGTATCAAGACCTATATCCGTGATTTTTCCACCGACCAGAAATACCGCAAGGCCCTGATGGGATCACTCCTGTGGATATTCGGAAGCGGTATTTTTTTAATTATCGTTCAGGTAGCCCTTCTGACTATTTTTTTCTCCCATAAACTAGCTGGTCCGCTCTACCGGTTAGAAAAAGCTTGCCATAGTGTGATCGACGGAAATTATGACGAGAAAATTACGCTTCGCAAGGGTGACGAAATGCAGAATTTAGCGGGGCTTTTCAATGAAATGATCGCGGTGACGCGCGATCGGATGAAGACGCTGAAGGGGCCGGAGGACGGCGAAATAAAAGATGGAATCGTATCGAATTTAAAACTTTAATATTGACATGGATTCGTGAAGGAAACTAATTTTAAGTGCCTTATTTTTTATTATGGAGGCGAATGAATGTTCGATTCGATAAATTATAAGCTTTTCGGAGTGAGCATCCTGCTGCTTATCGTAGGGTACGTGCTTCTGGGGCAGGGGCCGGTCACCAACCATCTTTCATGGAGCGTTGCGCCGGTAGTGCTTGTGGGAGTATACTGCTTTCTCATTCCGATAGCGATCATTGCGCGCGGAAAATCCGAAAAGAAGAAATAGCTCTTTCTTGGGAGGGCGTTTAGCTCAGCTGGTATAGAGTACCTGCCTTACAAGCAGGTGGTCGTAGGTTCGATCCCTACAACGCCCAAATTCAGCGGAGCGGCGCATCCGCGGCCAGGAAAAAATGTTCAATAAAGTTCACTAGCGGGCTGGTAGTTCAGCTGGTTAGAACGCCGGCCTGTCAAGCCGGAGGTCGCGAGTTCGAGCCTCGTCCAGCCCGCCATAAAAAGCCTTGGAACCGTCAAAATAAGCGGTTTCAGGGCTTTTTTTATTACCCGGCATAGTATCGCACTTCCCTGAAATACTCCCAAATAACCCGAAAATTGGTACAGTGTACAAATGAATTGGTACACTTATTGGTACACTTTTTAAAAAAATCCACGAGTATCGTTATACTATGCATAGGAAACATTTGTGCTTACGGTGCGTAGCATCCGTTCCTATCACGAAAGCAATTTTTATTAAAATAGTATCAAAATATAGCTTTATATTTTTAGGTGTTTTTTATGTTGTTTTCGGCGCGCGCGTCTTATTATTTTAATCGAATGATCGGCAAAATATCTTCGGCATTGCATTTGCTTGCTATTTAATGGGCGGTTACGTCCATTCCTGTTTTTCTTATTTTTATGTTCTTTTGGTAAAATATTTGGTAAAATTAATCGAATATCAAACGAGGTGATACAATATGTTAATCAAAGAATTCGAATATTATCTTAAAAATCAAACCGATCTCGTAAAAAAATACAATGGAAAATTTATTGTAATCGCCAACGAACAGGTTGTAGGGGCTTATGGTACGGAATTAGAAGCTATTAGCGAAGCTTCTAAGAATTATAGCATGGGGACTTTTTTAGTTCAAAAATGCGAGCCTGGGAAAGAAAACTATACACAAACATTTCATTCCAGGGTGGCAATAGTATAAAAAATGGCTATTCCGTCTTCGGGCTTCACTGTTCGATCCGAAATAATATTAAACTGCCTAAAAACTCCTGTTAAAGTAAGCCCAGCAGTAATCCCGCCGTCAAAACCAGATATTAACATCTATAAAGAATTTGTTGCTATCTGGGATACTGGAGCCACCGGATCAGTAATATCAAAAAAGGTTGCGGCAGACTGTGGATTAAAAGAAACTGGTATGACTCAAGTCTCTACGGCTGGTGGAGTATTTACAGTTAATACTTATGCAATTAGTCTTTTATTGCCAAACAACGTAATCTTTACTTTTCTAAGAGTTACAGAAGCCCCATTAACAGGGGGAGACATTTTAATCGGGATGGATGTTATAAGTCGTGGTGATTTTGCTATTTCAAATTTAAATGGCAAAACAACATTTTGTTTTAGAATGCCTTCTGTTGAGGACTTAGATTTCAATCCAAATTTTAATAAAGTAAATTCGCAAAAAGCCATTTCAAATTATCCAACCGCTGGGAGAAACGATCCTTGTTCATGCGGAAGTGGGAAAAAATATAAAAAATGTCATGGGAAAGGCATTTCTTAGTTTTTTTTATCACCCCCATCCGACCGCCTATCGCTTGCAGGGGATCATTTTGTCTTTCCGCTTTGCGTATTTCTGCTTGTTCATTTTTATATTCTAATTTAAATTGTTTTTCAAATTCATTAATTTCTTTTTTGCTCAACAAACCACTTCCTTGCTGAATTCTTCCATTGAAAAATATTGAAAAAACTTGTTGACAGGGCATAAACTGTTTGTTATATTTAAGTATGTAATTAATTAATTACGTAACTTAAAAAGAGAGGTCCTTTAAATGAAAGCCGTAGCCTACACAAGAGTTTCAACAATAGGGCAAGCTGAGAAGGGCGTTTCGCTGGAAGACCAGAAACAAAAAATAAAGCAATATGCCGACCTCTACGGCTTTTCAGTTACCGAATTTATTACAGATGGCGGGGAAAGCGCCAAGAATTTAAACAGGCCCGGAGTTCAAAGAATTCTTTCCATGATGAAGCAACAGGAAATCGAGGTGGTAATTGTCGCAAAGCTGGACCGGCTTACACGGTCAGTTCGTGATCTTGCAGATATCGTAGAGCTTGCCAATCATAAAAACGTATCTTTAATTTCTGTAAATGAGCACATAGACACGGGCACTGCCGCCGGAAGAATGATTCTTAACATGCTTGGTGTTATATCTCAATGGGAACGTGAAACCATTGGGGAACGCACGCAAACAGCCTTGGAATATAAAAAAAGCACCGGCAAGGCCTACAATGGCGTTTCTCTTTATGGGTATACGAATTGTAGGGGAAGCTTGATTCTCGACCAAAAAGAGCAGGAAATCATTGCTGTAGTGATGAATTTGAACGAGGAAAAACATTCAGTATCGGACATATGCCGTATGCTTGAGGAAAAAGGTTTTAGGACTCGATGCGGAAAGACCAAATGGCATTCAAAGGTTGTGAAAAAGATAATCGAAGATTCCGGGTTAAGGGAAAAGATCGATTCCGCACAAATTAACGCGGTTGCGGCATAATTATAGTAGAGAAAAAAAATGAAAAGATCTACTCCTTCCTCATTAACTGCAATTACAAAATTTTGCCATATTTTTAAGAACGAGATCAGTATCCAAGCGGAATTTAGCGATTTCGAGGCAACCCTAATTGAAAATGTTTTTGAGAGAAGATTTTTTCTCCAAGCTGAGAATTTTGAAAATTGGTTGAAATTAGTTCGGACGTATCACTATTTTATTAACCATGGTTCCTTTAAAAACGCGAAAGAAATTGCAATTGCATTTTTAAATACCACAACCCTAATGTCTTTTCAATTAAACAAAGCCTATGACTATGGGGCGGATCTTCGAAACCTCAAAGGGTCACCAGCCTTTAAAATTAGGATAGAAAAAGCGTTCTCTTATTATAAGCTTTTATATGAAGGTGTTTACCGAATTTTAATCTCGCCCATCCTTTACGGATATTACTTTTATGCCAATTCCAAAGATAAAAAATTAATCCCCAAAGCAGATGGGAAAGTTGGTCTAACAGCCATTGAAAATATTGAACCTTGGAAATCCGATGTAGAAAAACGCTTAAGCTACGGCCTTAACTCGCATATACGTAATGCTTACGGGCATGAAAATTTCCGAATACTTGATGATGGCTTTTTTGAAGTATGGGATTATAATCCTAATAGTCCAGATAATAAATGGGGACCGGAAAAGTGGCATATAGATGATCTTGAATCTCTTTGCCATCGACTTGAACAATCTATAGAAGCGACAATATTAGCGCTTTGTTTATATAGTGTCAATAATCGGAAATTGATTGCCGATCATGGTTGGCGACCCACGATTAACGCCCCTAAATTAACAAGAGAAGAAATTAAAATAAATATTGAACATTTTGCAGCTAAATTATCTTTCGGTATTAAAGAATGTAATTTTACTGAAAGGTCAATAACTTTAATCATAGAAACACGGCCGCGTGGAATTGATCAAGACATCGAAATATTTGAAGGCGGTAATACATTTAGTAGAAGATATACGCAAAATGTAAAATATTATGAAGCATTTAATGTGGCTCAAGTACTTGGTTTGTTTCAAAGGATAGAATCCGATATTTCAGATTATGAGACAATCAGCTGCGAGGTAAGAGATCCCGATAACAATACTTATGGAATTGCTTCTATTAAAGTAAGCGACATTAATAAATTGCCACCAAGAGGTCGCCAAACCCTAAAGGAAGCCCGTAGCTTTCTTTTAATAGATACTTTGGGGGAAACGAAAATGTGGTATGAGGTGAAAGACGTACCCAAATTGAGAGCGAGTCGCCGGAACATTTAATACAGAAAAAGGGTGGGCAACCCCCCGATTATGACAACAAATATTCAATGTGAACCTATTTCGTCACAATTGGTTATTTCGCTTTATAAAATTTACCGCACGTCCGAGCGGTAAAAATAGGGTACTTATCCGAAAGGGAAATAATGGCAAGAAAAAGTACGGGATTGAACCTTGAACCATATACAACGGTTCTTACGGCTGAATTAAAAGAGCAGATCAAGGATTTTGCATACAAAACCAGGAAAAGCGGGAAGCCAGAACCCGCAGGAGCGGAAATCGTCCGGGCCGCATTGCGATATTTTTTTAAACAGCCGGAAAAAAAACAATTCGAATTCGTGGAGAAGGAAATATCTGCAACCAGGGGAAACGAAGGGAAATAAAAATCCATTAACCTTTAAGTGCCAGCATTTTATGAAGCTATTTTTCAAAATCCTTTTTTGTTTCCCATTCCATAACCGCTGGAAAATCTCTTGTAAACGCCCTTAAAGGTAAAGGCAAATGATATATTACTTTTGCTCCAGCCGATAGAAAATTTTCTGGCGGATAATTATCTGTTGGGCTATAAAGGCATATAACCTTGGCGCTTGTCTTTGCAATTAAATCTCTTATAAAAGCGCAACCGGCGTCCATTCTTGCTTTAAAATTTGTCGGTGGCAAAAAAAGCATATTGTTCATTAATAGGATGCATAAATCAGGGCGGTTTTTTTTAAATGAGTTTTTAGCATCTTGAAGATTCCATAAGATAGAATCACGATCATAATCAACGGTAATGGAGCATTTAGGGAAAGCATCTTTTAAAATAACTTCGATTATTGCTCCGATATGACTATCCCCGCCAAAATAAATTGAAATAGGCTGAACTGAGGTTAATTCCGATATGTTTTCAGAGAGAGAAAGATTGAGATTTTTTTTCTTGTCTAATGACGGAGGGGGTTCTGATTTCTTTTTGGTGGTCATTGGAAACCTCCTTTTTCGAATTGGACCGAAGGATAAATATAGTTTTCATAATTCCACGAGATTGAATTAAACGCAATGAATATTTCGGAGCTCTTTCCCCGCCAAAATCTATTTTATAATGAGCTTGAACTAACCCTATTTTTAGGCTATTGATAATGAAAATGGGCGAGGGAAGTTTTTAAGGACGTTTAACAATGAAGGGTAGTATTCTACGAAAGTTGGTATCAATTGCTGCCCGTGGAATGAAAATGATTAGCGCGAAGAGTAGTGCACATGTGCACTTAAATAATGAAGAGGCCAGCTTAGAAACGTAAATTACTAATGAAATCAGCTAAAAAGATTACTGCTGAACCAGGGGTTGAAAGGGCACCAAGTACCATAAATGAAGTGCCAAGAATATGTCTTTTCGATCTCGACAGAAACATCGGAAACCAACTCATTTCAAAAGGTTTCAATTGCACATCTGCATCACTGGGTGCCCAAATCCAAATCCCTGACAGGCGAGTGAACCCTGAGGATCTCTACTTAAAGGGAAATAGTGATTATCCAGAGAATCTACATGAGTACCAAATTCTCGTTTTTGACTTATCATCTGACCGTCAAGTTCTATACGACCCATCCATGCATAGGTCAGATAATCTTAAAGGTGATACAATTCATGCATTGATAAGCCGCTTTCCAGAAAGACTCTTTGATCCTAGGCCATTGGCAGCACAAGCATTAAGAGAAAGAGTCTGTGCTTTTCTGGAAAAAGAATCGATAATAGTCGTATTTTCTTCCCCGTGGGAGTCAATTGAATATAAGTTCGCAGAAATTAAATGCCGGACAATCACGAAAACTGAACAAAAAAAAATTTCCAATTATTCGTTTTTGCCAGAGTGCCCTATTACTACCAACAAATCGGGAAGATTATTGAAATTTAATTCTGAGATTAATCGTATCGAACCAATCCTTAAGAAACACATAAAATTTCTAAAGTACGATGTAGTATTTAGTCACCCCACGCTCTGGGACGGGAAAACGCATGGCAAGGTCAAAAACTTCATTCCACTTTTACTTGATAGCGATCATGAAATTGCATCATATTTACATTTTATAAAAAAATCAGCAGTCTTTGTTTTCCCACAAATAGCAGATAAAGCGACGCTCTTAGTAGACCTCTTTTCGACTTATTGCCCAGAGGAATTTCCTTCAATTTTCCCATATTCTACGAAATTTGCGTGGGTTGAAAATGACCGATACCAGTTACCAAACCAAGCTAAACTTCTTGCCCAAAGGGCATTGGTAACATCTGAATACGAGAAAAAGCTAAGTGAAATTGACGGCAAAATACGTCAAAATGGGAAAGACTTTGGGTACTTGCATGACTTATTAACGCAAACCGACAAAATTCTTGTTAGGGCAGTTGAGCACTTCTTGAAATGGTTGGGCTTTCCATCGGTTACTAATGTTGATGAAATTCAACCCGAAAATAAGGAAGAAGATTTGCGTGTTGATCTTGATGATGGATTACTTGTAATTGAGGTCAAGGGAATTGGTGGAACCTCCACAGATGATGAGTGCTCTCAAATCAGCAAAATCAGATACCGTAGATGCGAAGATCGAAACAAATTTGATGTTCGGGCATTATACATTGTTAATCACCAACGTTATCAACCGGCTGAGGAGAGAACTAACCCACCATTTACTGCAAACCAAATTCGCGATGCACGCAATGACAAAAGGGGTCTTCTAACAACATACGAGCTTTTTAAGCTTTTCTTTCTTATAGAGATGGGAATTATCTCCAAATTTGCTGCGCGCACAGCCCTTCTTGGGATAGGTCCTGTTTCTTTTGAACCCAAGGATCTTCAATTACTTGGTACACCAAGTGAATTGTTAAAGAACGGGACCGTAGCAGTTCTTGACATTCCTGACATGGAAATTCATCAACACGATGAAGTAGTAATTCGAAAGAGTAGTGACTATCATTTGGGAACAATACTGAACATTCAAATTGACGGTATGGATGTTTCATCCGCAAGAAATACAAAAGTAGGATTATTATTGGATTGTCAAATTCCAAAGAATGCTATATTTTATCTGTTTAGAAAGTCTGAAGGATCAAGATGTTTATACCGCTAATCCCTGGGCCTATGAAGCGCGCCAAGAATCTACACGGCCAACAAATCGGCCCTGTGGGGCCACCAATAGGCTCAGCTCTGAATTCATTCCACTTCGCTTTTCAAACTTTGGGCGGGTGCCGGACTATAGGTAAGCGTTCTGTAAACCCATCTTTCCCTTCGGCCGCTCTAAAGCGATATTATATGCATCGCGAAGGAGGATGCGTATGCCGGAACCTGTTGTATCAAGACGAACCGCCGATCAGATGGGCCGACACCGGGAGCTTCAACGCCGAAGCGGCCTGACGATTAAAGCCTACTGCAAGCGCGAAAACATCAGCCCGTCGAACTGGTGGTATTGGCGTAAACGCCTGTTGTCGAAAAAACATTTTTCCGACAATCATCCTCTTGCTCCGGTTTCATTTCTTCATTTGCCCGCGCAATCACCTGACGCACAAAAATTCGACTTGACCCTGCCTAACGGTTCGCGGATCAGCATGCCTCTTTCCTGCACGCCGGATTATTTGCGCCACGTCGTGCGAACCCTTTCGGTTTTACGGCCCCGGTAGCTCCTCATGTTCACGCTGCCATCCGTTGTTCAGGTTTTCATTTGCCTGCAGCCTACCGACTTGCGCAAGAGTTTTGATGGTCTCGCGGCGCTTGTGTCAGCCGTCGTCGGGCAAAACCCGTTGTCCGGCCATTTGTTCGTTTTTCTCAACCGCTACCGGGACCGGGTAAAAATTCTCTTCTGGGACCGCAGCGGCTATTGTCTTTACTACAAGCGTCTGGAAGCAGGCACGTTTCGGCTTCCCGTTCAGACAGACGCCGGTGTTGTCTCGTGTACTCAGGGTTTGCCGGAGCTGACCCTCATGCTCGAAGGCATCGACTTGTCCAACGCTCGCCGCCGTAAACGGTATTGTCTTCAAAAACCATGACAACAATCTATTTATCACTTGACAATAACATTGACATGTAGTATATTAATGCATGCCGTTAACGTTCACTCCAATTGTGCCCAAAATTCCCGCGGACCCCGCAGAGCTTGCCGCTCTGTGCACCGAACAGGCCCGGCAAATCAAATACCTTCAGCACGAACTTGCTCAATTCAAACGCATGGTCTTCGGCCAGAAGCGCGAGAAGTTCGTGCCCAGCGTCCCCGAAGAACAAATGACGCTTGACGCCCTTTTCGAAACCGCCGGGGCAAAAATCCCCGGCTTTGCCGAGTCCAAAGAGACCATTACCTATGAGCGGCGAAAGCCCAAAGGCCATGGCCGCAAGCCCATTCCCGATGATCTGCACCGCGAAAAGCACATCATCGACATGCCCGATGCTGAAAAAATCTGCGCCTGCTGCGGCAAAGAAAAGAAAAAGATCGGCGAGGATGTTTCCGAAGAACTCGAATATAAGCCCGCCGTCTTTTTCGTAAACCAGTATATCCGTCCCAAGTATGCTTGTTCGTGTTCCTGCAATCCCGACGCCGGAATCACCGCTGCCGCCCTGCCGCCGCGTCCCATCGATAAAGGACTCGCCGGACCGGGGCTGCTCGCCTATATCATCGTCAGTAAACACGTCGACCACTTGCCGCTGTATCGCCTTGAGCAGATGTTCAAGCGATACAACATTGCCATCAATCGGTCAACCATGTGCGGATGGCTTGCGCAGATCGACTTTCAGTTCCAGGCGGTATATCGGGAGATGCATCGGCAGTTGCTGGAAAACTCTTTTTTAATCCAGGCCGACGAAACCAGATTGAACGTGCTGGATGATACGGTCAAAGACAAATGTGCGCTCGGATATCTTTGGCCCTATGTCGGCGACGGAAAACTGGCCGTCTTCGAGTTTCAGGACTCGCGCGGTCGAGATGGCCCGACCGACTTTCTAAAAGAGTACAAAGGAAACTATTTATTAAGTGATGGCTATGCCGGATATAATCAGGTCGTTGAAAAAAAGAACCTGGTCCATCTCATGTGCTGGGCGCATGCCCGACGGAAGTTTTTTGAGCACAAGGCGCTCGATCCGCCTTTTGCCGAGCACGTGCTGACGCTTATCGGCAAGCTCTATGAGATCGAGCGGGAGGCTGATCAAAAGGAACTGTCATTTACTCAACGGGCAGAGCTACGCAATGAAAAAAGCGTGCCCATGCTCAGTGCTGTCAAAGAACTTCTGACAAATCCAGGCCATCCGATCTTGCCGAAAAATAAGCTCGCTGAGGCCGTGGCATATACCCTTAATCACTGGCGGCAGCTTACCAACTTTCTTCAAGACGGAAGACTGCCACTCGATAACAATCTCGTTGAAAACACCATCCGCCCCGTTGCCCTCGGACGGAAAAACTGGCTCTTTGCGGGATCTCCGGAAGGCGCCAAACGTCTCGCGACGTTCTACTCTCTCGTAGCTACCTGCAAACTCAACGGCATTAATCCCTACGAATACTTCGTCGATGTTCTGCCGAAATTAAACGGCTATCCCGCGAAAAATATCGCTGACCTTGTACCTATCCAATGGAATAAAAATCGTTCACACTGATCGGCTCGGCAATATGCGTTGGCCGAACGGATACATTTAATTGGTGGTAGCGGTTGATTTATTTCTTTATAGTTTTTCGAAGCGGATGTTAACATTTTTTGAGAATTTGATTGATGAAGAAAGGAAACATCAATTGCCTGATAAAGCCTTACAGGCAAGGTCAAACCCTAGGTTGCATGCTTTTTTAAAATCTCCTAAAGCTCTGTAAATATCGCCTTTAGCCTTATTGGCAATCCCTAGGTTATAATACACTTCCGAATATGTCGGATTAAGCTTAATGACGTGAGTAAAATCTTCGATAGCATGGTTATAATCGTTTTGATAATAATAAGATATTCCACGCCTATAATATGCCTCAAAATCCTGCGGATTTAGAGTGATCGCTTGACTAAAATCTTCGATTGCATATTTATAATTGCCTTTTGCTTTATAAGCTGCTCCACGGTTAAAATATGTTACAGAGTATTTTGGATTAAGCGCGATTGCCTGATTTAAATCTTCAATAGCATCGTCATAGTCGCCTTGGTATCCATATGCTGCCGCGCGGTTGGTATAAGCGATCGCTACAGGAAATTTAGCAATAATATCACTCCAGAGTGATATGCTGTCTTTCCACACTTTGCATCGCTCGTGAGTCATGCAGGCAAAAATAAATAATAGTATACTGACGACAGCTACCAGAAAACGTTTTGCTGAAATATTTTTCGCGATTTTTTCCTTAAATAAAAATTGGCACAATACCGCAAAAATAAAATAGACGCCAATCATTGGAATATAAGTATATCGTTCGGCGACCATGGTATCCCCCACATGTACAATTTGAAGCACCGGCAAAATAGTAATCAAGAAATATAATGAACCGAACACCAACTTCCGGGAATAAGTGCGAAAATAATATACTGTAAAAGCGACACCAGTCACCAAAAAAGGAGATGCAAGCAGTCTGAAAGTCATGCCATTATCAAATTTAGATGGAAAGGGATAAAAAGCACAAAGATGTAAGGGTAAAATAGATTTAACTAAGTAAAATATTATTCCATAAAAAGGTATACAAATCTGCTGAAGCAATGAGAGTTGGGAATATTCCGAAATCGTATCCGAATTTTTTTGAGTAAAAAGGGTTAATACTACAAAAAATGAGGCAATTGCTAAAAAGGGAATCGTCTCGACCAACGCTTTTTTATTAATCCTTCCGTTATTCAAATTATAAATTAAGAGCAAAATAAAAGGCTGGCTAACCCCCATAGGTTTGGAAAGCAAAGAAAACAAAAGCGAGAGGCCACACAAATAATAAAACTTACGGTCCTCTTTTTTCAAATACCGGATATATGACAACAGAGAAAGAAAATAGAAAAAAGCTGATAGAAGGTCTTTCCGTTCAGCTATCCAAGTCACTGATTCAACCCTCATCGGATGAACGGCAAATAATAAAGCGACAAGCATGCCCACCGAATATTTTCCAGACAAACTGTATATCAGCGCAAAAACCAGAAGGCAGTTTATGATATGAAGAAGCAAACTAGTGCAGTGATAGAAAACGGGGTTTAATTGAAAAAAATGATACTCAACCATATATGTAAGCATAGTAAGCGGTTGATAATTATTTACATAACTGGATGAAAAAACCTTCGTAAGATTGTTTGGCGTTATGTCCGTTATATCCCTATTGTTAACAACATAATAATCATCATCCCAATTGGTGAAGCCATTATTGAGCGACGGGGAAAAAGTAATAACTGTTATAGCCACGATAATTCCACAATAGAAAAATGCGCGAGGGATATCTTGCCGGACTATAAATTTTTTATTCATATGCCTTTAAGCTTATGATTCTTCGATGTAGATGTTTTATTGTTTGTCATACTTTTATTAACTAAATTAACCACAGTCGGCTAAATTCCAAATACGAAATGGTGGTTAGAACGAAATATTAACAGGCGAAGAGCGGTTAGTTGTAGTTCCATCACCAAGCTGTCCGAAAGTATTATCTCCGCAGGCTTCGAGAATGCCATCGGTTAAAAGGATTAGGCTGTAACTATTTCCCGCAGCAATACTTTGCACATTGTTCATAACCCGTACAGGCTCATAACGATCTGTCGTGGTTCCATCACCAAGCTGTCCGGCATAATTCCAGCCGCATGCCCATAGTGTACCGTTGTTTTTAAGGATTAGACTGTGACCATATCCTGCAGCAGTATATCGCGCATTGCTCATAACCTGCACGGGCGAAGAGTGGTCGGTTGTAGTTCCATCACCAAGCTGTCCGTCAAAATTCCAGCCACATGCCCATAGCGTGCTGTCACTTTTCTGGATAAAGGTATGAGCCCATCCTGCTGTCATTCTCTGCAAATTGCTTATACCTGTGACCTGTATCGGTGTAGAATAGCTATTATTGGTTCCATCGCCAAGCTGTCCGGCAATATTATTTCCACAAATCCAGAGCGTTCCATCGGTTTTAAAAATCAGACTGTGTCGTCCTCCAGCTACCATGTTCTGCACATTACTCATAACTTGGATAGGTGAAGAACGGTTGGTGGTAGTTCCATCACCAAGCTGACCATACTCATTATTTCCACATGCCCAAAGTGTACCGTTGCTCTTTAGTATTAGGCAATACTCACTGCCGGCTGACATGCTTTGCACACTGCCCATGATTAACACTGGGATAGAGTAATCAATCGTTGTTCCATTGCCAAGTTGGCCGGAATTATTATGCCCGCACCCCCAAAGAATACCATCCCTCTTAAGGATCAGGCTAAATCCATTTCCTGCTGCCATGCTTTGCACATTACTCATGACCTGCACGGGAGTAGAATGATCGGTCGTTGTTCCGTCACCAAGCTGGCCGTAGGAATTATACCCACAAGCCCATATCCTTCCATCAGTTTTAAGGATTAGGCTATGAGACCATCCTGCTGCCATACTTTTAATCCCCGCATAAAATCTCGCTGTATCACTTGTCACTGACCCCGTGCTGTTGATCACAGTCACGGTATACTTTCCACTATCGCTTACATCCGGTGATGATATTGTATACGAAGCATTGGTGGCGTTATAGATGGCTGTCCCATTTTTCCGCCATTGGTACGTTGGTTGTGGGATGCTAACCGCCACAACAGAAAAGGTTGTGGACTGACCAAGATACAGAGTTTGGGAAAGCGGCTGAGTCGTTATTGACGGGCGTGAACCAACCGTCACGGTAATGACTTTACTGGTCACGTTTCCGCATCCATTTGAAACAACACAGGTATACGCGCCGGAGTCTGTTAGCGCAACAGGCTTAATCGGAAAAGCGGAAGAATTAGTTCCCACCATCGCGCTACCTTTATACCATTGATAGGTCAGAGTCCCAGTTCCGGAAGCGGCAACTGTCAAAGTGACCGTATCGCCGACAATTTTTGAAATAGTGGCATTTGCCGCCGGCGTGGAAATCATGGGTGGCATTTTTATTAATAGCTGAACATTTGCGCTTGTCGCGGCCGGGTTGCAACCATTTGAAACCGTACACGAATATTGCCCGCTATCCGAAACGGCAACTGCGGTAATTGTATACGTGGCATTGTTCGATGCATTGGTAATAGCAACGCCGTTCTTTTTCCAGGTATAGGTGAACGGGGCAGTTCCGGTGGCAGTCACCGTAAATACTACTTGCGTACCCGCGCAAATCGGCATGGCGGAAGGAGTAGCGGCTATGCCTGTAATTGCCGGAGGGCTGTCCACGCTCAAAGTCATGTTCTGGCTTTGAGCATCGGGGCTGATTCCGTTGCTCACCACGCAATAAAAACTCCCCGCATCCGCCGTTGATAGAGGGGTTATCGTGTAGGCGCTATCGGTGCTTGTGCCGGGCGCAGCTGCGGTCCCTTTCATCCATTGGTATTTTATTGGTTGCGAACCCGTAGCGGAAACAGAGAATATCGCTGGGACATTGATACAAGTTTCCTTGTTTCCTGAGAATTTCGTTATTGCCGGCGCATTTCCGAATATTTGCACTGACCTTGTCACGGTATCTGCAATATTGCTTGCGCTGTCTTTTACCGCGTAGGTAACCGGATAAGTCCCGATTTGCGCAATTTTTACTTTAGAAATATCGATAACTACTTTTGAAGTAATAACCCCATCTTTATCATCGTAGGCTGAATCTCCAAGCTCGGAATAGGTTACTCCTACAGGGATCAATTGCGGATTAGCGCCTTTAAGAACAATAACCGGCTTGGTGATATCTTTAACGGTAAGGGCTATCAAATTCGAAGTGTCCTTGCCCTGCGAATTTGAGACGAGATACCGATATCTGCCTTGGTCTGAATAAGAAGTCTGTGCGATGGTGTAGGTTTGATTAGCCGAAAGGGATGTTGATCCGCCATCCTTGAACCATGAGAAAGCCGGGGAAGGATTGGCGTCGACATTAACGGTAGCGACAAAGGCGGCGGCTTGGCCTTTGTTGACGACAATATCGGCAATGGTCTTTCCGGCAACGGGGGCAACCAAAACATCGGACACATTGATTTTCACTTTTGCCGTATTGCTGGTGTTTTTTCCATCCGAAACCGTGAAACTTAGGCTATCGGACCCTAAAAATCCGGTTTTCGGCGTATAGGTCAGTGCCGGAGCGGCTCCCGAAAGATCGCCATTGGTAGGCGGAGCAACTACGACCCAACCGGACAGCGTATCCCCATCAATAGGGTCGGCGGTGAGCGTAATGGATAGCACGGTGTTTTTCTTGGTTGAAAGGTTTTGATCGTTGGCTTTGGGAGCAACGTTGTAATCCAGCACCGTAGTATCACCACTTTTATTATGGGCGGGAGATTTATCCGTTGCCGTAATAATGATCGTATTCGTACGATAAGAACTCAATACCGCTTTAATGCTGTATTGTCCATTGGCTTCGGGGGTCAAAACAATCGAAGCGCCTTTGTTAAGCGTCCAATAAACCGAATCTATGCCGCTTTGGTCCGTAATCGCATACACAAGTGTGTCGTTGGGATTAGCGGTCCTTGCGTTGGTTACAGGTCCACTTCTCTTAATGATTATAGGCCCCGCATTGTCCGCCATGGTTGAATCATACTTTACATGAACATAAAACGTGTCTCTGTTCGTCCGGCTTGATGCATCGATTGCAATGAAGGATACAGTTGTAAAGAGGCCTTGTTTCAGCCCGCTTGCTATGGCGGTATAAATACTATCGGTATGCGAAACAGGAAAAGTATCGTTGCCGATGGAACATCGTACGGATGCTACGCCGCTTGGGTCCGTGCAGCGAATGGTAATGGGATAGGCGCTCGAACTGATGCTTGAATTTTCCGAAGGAGAAAGAAGCGTTATGAAGGGCGGAATAGTATCCAGGACGCTTAAAGCGTGGATGTTCAAAGTAAGCGTCAAGGTATCGGAAGCATCCTTAGGGTCCTTAGCAACAATGCGCACATAAAACACTCCGGTATCAGCCGGTCCCGGCGTAAAGGTATAGGTCGGATTGGAAGAAGCATTCGCGATTGAATCGCCATCCGGCACCCCGGAAACAAGTAAGTACATCAAGACATCATTATCCGGGTCCGCGCATTTGTCGGACAGGGTGATGGCAATGGGAACGCCCGGGCGTCCCACTTCATTGATCGTGTTCTTTTGCCACTTCGGCGGTTTGTTTTGTACGCTTACGCCGATTATTACGTTTTGCGTGTCAAACATCGGCGGATATCCGTTGTCCCGCGACATGAAAATGATCGTGTCGTATCCGATAAAATCAGAGGGCGCGGTCCATGAGAACAGATTGCCGATTATGCTGGAACCCGAAGGTTTTTTCAATAAGATGACCGTATCTTTCTGATTATTGTCCGTGTCATCTATTGATAAGGTTAATAGACACGTTTGCCCCGAAAGGATGCTCCGTTGACCATTCACCGTGAGATGGGGTTTATGGTTTAAAGGCTTGGGAATTATCATTATTTTAAGTGAATCGGATATGGTTTTATAGTTCGTGACGTAGGCGATTCCTTTAATTGTTTTCGTGCCGATATCCGTAAAACTCATTGAATCCCAAAGTGTGTCGTTGATATTACGGGATTTAATATCCTTAAATACTTTTACGACGGAATCCGTTGCGCTTCCGGCAAGTGTAAATTGTACGGAATCAAGATTCATGAGAAGATTACTGAAAAATCCAATGGAAAAAACATTCCCCACCGAATCCTCGATACTGTAATCGTCTATGATATTCGTGGAGGATTTTGCCAAAAAGGTAACGGTTGTGTTGGATTTATCGTAGGGATTATTAAGGACGGTTGTACAGGAAAAAAGAAAAATCGTCAAAAGTGGGAATAGGAAGATGGAAATGAAATAAGATCGCGTACGCATGGTTCCCCCTGGGAGAAAATTCATTATTTACCATTTGGTCTTATCAATGCATAAAATAAATTCCGACATTGTCCTTATCTGTGATGTACGTCACATTTTTTAAAAATTTTTAAATTAAGTTGAAATACCCTACTGTAAACATCTTCAATTAATATATATTGCAACGATAGAAAAAAATGTGACGGCAATCACCTTTGGAGGATTTTATTCCGTGCGCATTACGCCCCGTACAATTTAAGACGCTTGCTCCGTGAGATATGTTTTAACCGGCGGATGGCTTTCTCTTTGATCTGTCGCACGCGCTCGCGGGTCAGATTGAAATGTTTGCCGATTTCATCGAGGGTATGCGCGGTTTCCTCCCCGATGCCGAAATAGAGCTTGACGACTTCTTTTTCGCGGTCGGAAAGGGTCGCGAGGGTCTTGGTGATTTCCTCCTGCAGGGAAACCTCGATCATGGAAATATCGGCCTGTTCCTGCTTGTCATCGCGCAACAGGTCCATCAGCTTGGAATCCTCTCCGCTCTGCAAGGGTGCGTCGAGCGACATGTGGCTGTTGCCGATTTTAAGCGTGTCGCGGACTTCCCCGATGCCGA
>Ga0224525_1000323_pt1 | contig 22793 bp, 24 predicted proteins | sample CFST100metaG_FD_179874 | JGI IMG/M metagenome (GOLD analysis project Ga0224525, IMG submission 179874) | Peat soil microbial communities from Stordalen Mire, Sweden - C.F.S.T100 | ecosystem: Environmental > Terrestrial > Soil > Wetlands > Peat | place: Sweden: Norrbotten County, Stordalen Mire...
GATATTGAGCGTGATGGTAGTCACCCCGCATGAAAGTGCGGGGTGCGGATTGAAACCCAACGGTGGCAAGAAATCCCAAGCAAACGCGAGGTCACCCCGCATGAAAGTGCGGGGTGCGGATTGAAACGCGTCAATGCTGTAGCCAAACCCACCAGACATGTGTCACCCCGCATGAAAGTGCGGGGTGCGGATTGAAACCAGCAAACCAAAGCTGATATTGAGCGTGATGGTAGTCACCCCGCATGAAAGTGCGGGGTGCGGATTGAAACCCAACGGTGGCAAGAAATCCCAAGCAAACGCGAGGTCACCCCGCATGAAAGTGCGGGGTGCGGATTGAAACCACATACAGCGAGTTAACGTAGCCGGTCGTGCTGGTCACCCCGCATGAAAGTGCGGGGTGCGGATTGAAACCCCATCCCCACGTTTTGATCCGCAACGGGAGCCGGTCACCCCGCATGAAAGTGCGGGGTGCGGATTGAAACGCCGTCCGTTCGGCATAGCAGTTACGGCAACCTTCGTCACCCCGCATGAAAGTGCGGGGTGCGGATTGAAACACCTTCTCGGCATAGCGTTTGATGCAGGCTGTCAGTCACCCCGCATGAAAGTGCGGGGTGCGGATTGAAACGCCATAAGCAGAAATGCACACCCAAGATTTCCGTCACCCCGCATGAAAGTGCGGGGTGCGGATTGAAACGATCCGGAGCTGGCTCCGCTGGATGTGAAGGGACGTCACCCCGCATGAAAGTGCGGGGTGCGGATTGAAACTTCAAAATTGGTTCCCGCCTGTGCCACGTCCCAAGTCACCCCGCATGAAAGTGCGGGGTGCGGATTGAAACATGCTTTGCCCTTTCGTGCCCATGATTTTACTTCGTCACCCCGCATGAAAGTGCGGGGTGCGGATTGAAACGCTGAGAACGTAGGTGCTGCTGAGAACGTGGGCGCGTCACCCCGCATGAAAGTGCGGGGTGCGGATTGAAACGACATGGGGATTGCACCATCGCCGACGACGGCGCGTCACCCCGCATGAAAGTGCGGGGTGCGGATTGAAACATTCCCGTTGTTTCTGGCACCTATGGCCTGGGCGTCACCCCGCATGAAAGTGCGGGGTGCGGATTGAAACAAACATCGATCACGCTTCCTCTTCGACCTTGGCCGTCACCCCGCATGAAAGTGCGGGGTGCGGATTGAAACGTTTGGGTTCGGTATCAGGTTGTCATAGTTCGCAAGTCACCCCGCATGAAAGTGCGGGGTGCGGATTGAAACCGAAGAGGGCCGGAACTGGCACTGGTAACTGATATACCTACTGTGGCTTTTATGTTATGAGAACGGAAAGAGTTCGTATGATTATTGTGAGTCTTGGGGCAATGTCCCTTCGACCTCTTGCCGATCAACACTCGAAATCGAATGCAGTTGAATAGTTGTCGATCATCCTCGAACATGGTTCGAGGATGATCGAATTCCGTTCGATGTAGACTGTTTGCATCAGTCGTTCTAAGCCGTGAGGCTTAGGGATGGTGTCTATATTCACAACGAGCACAGTGAGCCGGGAATTGCCCACGGAACGCGAAGTTGGCGCGTGCAGTTTCACGCGATGCGGACTAGACGCCAATCAGGATCGGTACCGTGGATGGCTGTGACGTGGCAGCTATGTGAATGAGAACGGCAGTAAACACTGCAAGGCGCGCTCTTTGTACGAACTCACGGCTTCCGCCGCAATCGACTCCATTTAGGCAATGGAGGTGGGGATGAGCGAGGAATATCCTCACGGGAATTCTACTGAACCTGACGCTTCAGGCGAACACCAGGCTGTCCATCATTCAAAAATTCCACTCCGGCCATCTCCAATGCTGTTTGTACCTGGGAAAGCGTTGACGTACGCGCACCCACCTCCCCATCAAAGGACTCCATCCTTCGTATGGTTCCGATTCCCACGCGAGCGCGCTTTGCCAGTTCAATCTGCTCCATGCTGAGCAGTGCTCGGGCAGCCCGTAATTGTCTTCCTGTGATGGTCAAGTAAAAAACGTAGCACGTACAAAGCCATAACTCCAAATAAGCGAATACTATAAACAACTAGTTGACTTTAATAACCAACTATGCGATTATGCAAGCCATGCGAATCGCTGAGTTCACACACCTAAACAGGCGAAAGAATTTTGGATTTCACTTGCTCATGCAAATTGAAATGTTGCGCGGCGATATTTCCTACGAGGAGCTGAGCCAGCGGCTAGGTCCCGAAATGGAGCGATGCTTGGCGCGCTACGTCGCTGGCAAAACACATCTGAATGAAGACGACTTCGTAAAGATTGCCAAGGCACTCAGCATAGAAGCTCGAATTCTTGTGCGAGCCTGGGGCACGTCTCTCGGCTTGCATTTGCCCAACAAGGGCGCTGTGCGCTGGATGCTCCAGCGAGCCTATCGCGACTGGCGGCTACATTCGCACCTGCCGAAGCGTTGCGTTCCTCACAACCCCTCTCCTATGGCCATCATTCGCGCCAAATACGCTGGCAGGCTTCCCCGGCAGACTCCCCTTCTGTGGTCGAAATCCCACGACTGCGGAGAGGATACACCGGAAGGGCGAGAGAAATTCGCCCGTGGCTACGAGATGCTGATCCAGTTCGTACACGACCGCCAATCACAACGGGATATTGGCGCGATGCACGGCCTCAGTGGAGCCCGTGCCGCGCAGCTAATGCGGTACGCGGCTTACACGTGGAGCGACAACGAAGGCATTGACCTGATCCATGACAAATCGGTGCCTTTCAAGAATGACGACAAACTCGTCAAAAACCTCTATGCAGGCTTGAGGTTCTTTGCGCAACAACAGTTCGACATGATGGCCGTTAAGGACAGGTGCTATGAAACGAAGACGGAATCTTGATCCTGCAACAAAGCGTTGGTGGGCGTACCTGACAGAAGTCTATCGAAACGCGCTGGCGCGTGAAGTGCGCGGCCTGGGATACGAAATCGAGCCGCGTCGTGATTCGCGCGGTCGGGATCTCGGTTTTGAAATCCGTGGTGTATCGGATGAGTTGCAGGCAAAGTACAGCCAGCGGAGCGCACAACGGGATAAGGCGATAGATGAGTTCACCACGCAGCATGGACGCAGGCCTACTGACAATGAAGTGGCCGTGCTTGTCCGGGAATCGCGTGCAGACAAACTCACGGAAATCTCTACAGAGCTTGTCCGGCAGCAGCAACAGGAGCGTCTTTCGCTGGAGGAACGGCAAAGTCTGGAGCATCTTCGGCGTCAATCTTTCGAGCAAACCCGCGATGTGCCGAATGAAATGTCACGGGCTGTGGATTCACTGCAATACGCCAAAGAACATCTCTTCGAACGCCGCTCTGTCGTCTACGATCACGAGTTGCTGACCGAGGCGCTACGCCGAGGACTTGGTCAAATCGATCTCGGAGAATTGCGCGGTGCGCTGAACGTTGAGCAATCTCAAGGAATGCTGGTCTATGCAGGCAATCGTCTCGCTACCCGCGAAAGTCTTGAGCGTGAGCAACGCACCGTGGCCAAACTCGATCAAGGAATCGGCAGCTACAGACGACTTGGCGGCTCCAATGATTTTCAACCTGACAAGCGATTGCGCGAAGAGCAAAAGCGTGCAGTGAGGCAGATTCTTGATTCACGAGATTTCGCAATCAATCTGCGTGGCGCTGCGGGAACGGGAAAGACGGCCACACTTCAGGAAATCGACCGTGGCCTGCATGAAGCCGGGCGCGAGGTAACGGCTATTGCGCCAACTCGTAGCGCGGTCGAGGAACTGCAAAAAGTTGGTTTTCGCGACGCGATGACCGCTTCCCGTCTACTCGAAGACGAATCGGCACAAGCCGCGCTGCGAGGCCGTGTCTTGATCGTAGACGAAGCCGGAATGATCTCCGGGCGGCAAATGGATGGGATACTTCGGCTTGCTGACCAACAGCAGGCGCGTATTCTCTTTTCGGGCGATACGAGACAGATTCAAAGCGTCGAGGCTTCAGACGCTCTCCGCATCCTGGAGCGGGAATCGCAGATGAAGAGCGTTTCATTGACTGGCGTACAACGCCAAACGAACGCGCAATACAGAGATGCGATTCAAACGCTACGACAAGCCCCGGAGCAGGGGTTTGAAAAGCTGGAACGGCTTGGCGCTGTCCATGAAGTTCCGTTCTCCGAACGCGGGCAAGCCGTCGCCGATCTTTATCGTGAAATGACCGCCGATCCGTCCCGACGCGTTTTAGTCGTCGCGCCAACGCACGAAGAAATCAACCGCGTTACGCAAGCGATTCGCCATGACCTTTCTGAGCAGGGACAGCTTGGAGCAGGCGTAATGATGGATCGATATGTTCCACTGCAATGGACAGAGGCGCAGAAACGCGATTTGTCAAACTACCGCGAAGGGCAAGTCCTTGTTGTCCATCGCGCAGCCAGGGGCATGGAACGGCATGAAGCACTAACAGTCAGTCGGGTTGATGTTGGCGCTGTCGTCGCTAGAAATTCTCGGGATGAAGAACGAACTTTTACGCCAGCGCAAACACGGTCCTTCTCTGTTCATGAGCGGAGCGCCATTGAAGTGGCTCCTGGAGACCGGCTTCTTCTGACCGGCAATCGCCGCGATGCAGGTTTCCGCGCCACCAATGGCGAGTTGGTGAAAGTGCGCGGTGTCGAGAATGGGCGCATTCAGCTTGAAGATGGCCGCACTTTGCCGGAGAACTATCGCCAGTTCGACCACGGCTACGCCGTCACTGCCCATCGAAGCCAGGGCAAGACGGTGGACGGCGTGATTCTTTCCGCCGATTCGATGAAACAGGAATTGTTCTATGTCGGCGCGTCCCGTGGCCGGAGTGAGATTGCGATTGTGACAAGCGACCGCGAGCAACTGCGCGAATCGCTTGGCATTTCTTCCGCGAGGCCATCGGCAATGGAACTTGTGCGAGAGCTGACCAAGTCTCACGGGCTGGAACCCGGCATTCAACAAGCTCCGACCCCAAGTATTGAACTGCCGACTCATCGCGATGAAATCAACATCGGCTATGAAATTGGCATAGGCCTGTAGTTGCAGCAGTTCTGGCCAGCAAGCAGAAATCGCTCCCGATATGTTGCGGAGTCCCACTATCTTCCGTGACCTGATATGCCCGCTATTGCCAACAGGGCAATGCGCAATTTGAGCGTAGCAGTATCTGGAAACGCGCATTGGCGATTTATCACTTTTTCAAAGCGCTCTACTAAAGCGAAGCCCTTTTTAGGCGACTCATCTCTTCGTTACTCTTCTAGTAGTCTTCATTTGTTTCTTAGTTCGATGAGGTGCCGCTTTAGAAGCCTTTCCCTCCTGGGAAGGCAGATGTGTACGCATGAGTTCAACGACGGACTCTGTCAGGACATTCACCGAAACGACAATCTTCGGGTACGCCATGAAGGCCGTAGTGACCTGTTCCTGTCCGATCTCAAAAACTCCGGAAATCCATGAGGGCTGATGAGTGAACTCGTATTGCGCAGCATTGGCCAGGAGCGCTCCGCTTGACGTGGCCAGCGTAGCCATCTTCTTGGCATCACCGCTCGCAGCATCGATCGACGGTGAGAACCTACGAACAGAAGTCACGAAAGACGAAATGAGCGGCTGTCGGATGGCGTCGAACAATGCCGTCAGGTCCTTACTATCCTTCTTTAGTTGTCGATAGCCGATGCCAAACGGAATCGCGAGGTATGCGCTCAAGTAGTCTTGCGTGGTGAGGTTCATCTCCTCACTGAAATCCTTACTGCTTGTCGGCTCCCAAATATTCGAGAGAGGAAATGAAGCTCGGAATCGGATGTACTCGGGGAGAAACTCGACCGCATCAAGGCACTGCTCCGCGTTCAGTCCGAGGTCCTGAAGTGAAATACCAGCTTCAAAGTTGAACAATGGCAAACAGCCATCCACGAGCTTCCAAGCTTCGGCCGCATTTCCTACCGCGATTTCGGCAAGCGCCAGTTGCCTTCGCGCCTCAAAATTCCTTGCTTCCGCAGCCAACTCACCTGTCCAGAAAGCACGAGCCTTTGAGTCCCAAGCTGCATCTGCATCCCGAAGCTTGGCCAGAATGTTCGACTTTAGATGTCGTAGAGATCTGCTCCCCGGCTGATGGCTCAAGCCTTCTTCAACCCATTCGAACGCTTGAGGAAGGTTGTTGGCTTGCACGCAACCTCTAACAAGCCAGTACCAGAACTTTGGCCATCGAGTGGCGATGGCTGGCTGAGACCGATAGGCAGCTTCCAGAAGAGGGATCGCTTCTTGAGGCATGGACAGGTCGACGATGAAACTGACGGCCTTAGAGACGAGCGCCTCTGGCAGAAGAGGATCGAGTTCCAAGGCCCTGTCGAGACATTTCATCTCCGAATCGTGGTCCTCAATTTCGTGATAAGCGCTGCCCAGATTTTTCCAGATTTCAGGGCGATTCTTTTCCTGCTTGAGTGCAAGCTTGTACTGCTGGATAGCCTCTGGGAAATCTCTCAGAGCACTGAGGACGTTGCCCAGGTTGTAGTGGGCCATTCCCCCCTCGTCTCCGATCCTCGAGAGGCCTGCACGAAAGAGACTTTCAGCCAAGCGAAGTTCAGGCATGCTCTGATCGCGGATGCCCTTTTCTGCAAGAATGCAAGCTCTCACCAACTCGAAGCGAGGTTCTTTGCGTAGTTTGAGAGCACGGTTGATATGCGAAAGAGACTCATCGAAGCGTTCAAGGCGATACTCCGCCCAAGCTAACAACTGCCAAGCGACACCAGATTCCGGTTGCGAGTCTAAGAATCCGAGTAGTAAATCGATCGTTCGATCAAATGCGCCCGATTCCATAGCGCGGAGGGCGGGTTTTAGCCCTGCTTTTGCCAGTGGTTTCGGACCGACTATCCAAGATGGTGTTTTCGACTTCGCTTCGATCCGTATCCCAAGATATTTCTTACTCAGGTCGGTATTGGCCTCTTCCAACTGTAGCCGAAGCCACTCTCTCGAATAGACGATAAAGGTCCATCCGTACTTCGACCGGAACTCAGCTCGAAGCTGGTCAATGTCGACACCCCGAACCTTCCGACTCGTGACGAAGACAAGGTAGGTGAACTGGGCTCCGCGACGGTGAAGCTTGGTTGCATCCTTTCGGATCTTCGCTTTCCAGCCTGCTTCGAGGCTGAATTGGAAGAAAGAAGGGCAGCCGTCCCGATCGCGCCCCTTCCGTGGTAGTTCTTCTGCGTCTCTTCCTCCATCCTGGGGTTCGATTGGAACGATGTCTTTGTAGCCGTTCCGATAGAGTAGATCGACGCAAAGCCGCTCAAACTTCGCTCCTCCCAACTCGTTATCGATTGTCCACAGAACCATGCTCTCCATCGTTGACTTAAATCCCTATAGTTCATTTTCAGCGCAGGCATCAGGAAATAGCTCTTCTTGGTCGAAAGGTGGTTTTCGGCAACCGGGAGGTGAGCATTTGAGGTAACCGTGCTCGAACGCATATTTCCACCCGCGGCCATGCGCATCACCATGGCACCTCTTGCACTTACAAGACTTCGACAGTTTGCCTTTCTTATAGCACTGTGGCGCGCAATAATCCAGATGCGGGACCGGGCCAGCCGGTCCAGTCGCAGCCGGAGTCAAAATTGTACTATCCGAAGAGTGCTCTCTCATCGTTAAGGAGATATTATCACTCGGCATTGCGCAAAAGTGGTACTCATAATGGCTAATCTTTTGCGAACATACATTGATAAAAATCGGCTTCATTGATGAATCCCGATTTCGATGGACGGCCACAGACCTTAGCGCGATCCGGACCTGATGAGTCTGAAAACACGAGTTGGTGATTTGGCATCATTCCAGAATCTATTCTGTCCACATCGGCGTTTTTCATCAGCAGGGAAGGGGGACAGCCGAACCGGGAGGTCTGCTCGAAACAATAACTACAGACCTACTTTCGCGCTCCGTTTCTTTCGGCCATGAAGACGAATTGTACTTACGACATTTTCAACATGAATTCCTTTACATAGCGTATCAAGAGACGGTAGCATGATTGCCATACTTTAGCGGAGGTTCCTTATGCACGTTCTACGCGGCGCTGCTCTTTCCCTTCTGCTGCTGGTCAGCGGGTGTTCTATCTCGCCGCTGTTGCAGCGGGCGACGGCGTTCTCCACGGCGGCGACGGCCGCCACTCTCAAGGCGCAGAACGCCTACCAACTCGTCGAGCAGTCCTACACCGACGCGCAGAGGGCAAGCCTGGTGAACAACTTCGACACGAAGGGCTTCAATACCTCCCAAATCCAGTCGTTCATGCCCACCGACGCCACACAGGCGCGCACACAGATGATTGCTGGGCTGCAACAGTACGCCACGCTGCTGGCCGAGGTCAGCGGCAACCAGCCGGTTACGGCTCTGGATACGCAGTCGGAGGCGTTGGGTAAGTCACTCCAATCGCTGAGCACCAGCACCGGGCTGAGCAGCGTGGCAAAGAATGCCAACACAGACATTGGCGTCGCATCGGCAGCGGTCGACGCGCTGGGGCGGATGCTGATTGCGCACAAGACTGCCAAAGAACTGCCCGGGATCCTGACCCAGATGCAGAAGCCGGTAGACGACATCTGCCAGTTGCTCGAAGACGACATCGGCACCCCGGAAGGCGGCGGGCTGCGCAACCAGCTCAAGAACGATTACGACAGCCTGATCGCCGAGCAGCGGACGTACATATACGCCAACGAGGCGAAGATGACCCCGGACGAGAAGCGGACCGAGATCAAGAATCTGCCACAGCTCGTCACGACCGAACAGCAGGACGACGCCACGCTCGCCCAGACGCAGGCGGCACTCAAAGCGCTGGCCGCGACAAATGACGCGCTGGTGACGACGAAGAACAGCAAGCATGCTCCGGCATTCCAGGCGCTGCTGGTGGATCTGGTGGCGGAGGGCCAGCAGATCGGTTCCGTCTACAATGCAACGATGAGTAAATAAGGAGACGAAGTCATGTCCACCGATATTCCGCAGACTCGTGCTGCCGCTCAGGCTCTGGAGGACAAGCTGGCGAACGCTAGCCCTACAAATCTGGCCGACAGCCAGGCCGTGTCGACGGCGCTGGAGGCTGTTAGGGCCGTGCTGACCGAGCTTAACCAGGAAGATATGCTATCGCGGGACGGCGCGATTCAGGCAGCGGCAGCAGAGGTGAAGGGACCGCTACAGACGCTGAGCGGGCTGAAGGATCAGCTCACCGAAATTTCCTTACGGCTGGCCACGCTGACCGGCATTGTCAACGACTTGGACCAGTTGGCAACCGGCTGCATGAAGCTATTTGGGATGTGATCGGGATTCATGTGATGTTGGTTTCGGATCTGTCTGTATTCTCCGGATGGCAATTCCCGATTGAACACTGAAATCTACAGAGCATTTACTTACTGGATAAACCCGCGTAGGCAGTAAACGTGGGGGCGATTGGCCATCGACTCGGTCACGCTGGTCGATTAACCGGCGTAGAGGTGTGCGCATTCATGAAGGCAGATCGCTCTTGATATGTCGTCAAGGCTCAGCCGATCAGTTTTCGCGCAATTCTGGGTTTACGGTAACAGCCCAAGTCACTCATTGAGCCAATTCGTATGTCAAGCAGAAATATGTCCTGGGGAACGGGCCAGACTTCAGCTTTCTGGTAATTGAACTGTCCAGCATTCAAATGGTGGAGAACAGACATTTCCGGGATCTTTGGATTGTGCGCCGCGGCGTAGAAGGGCAGTGTTAAGGGGCTTGACCGCGTAGCGGCGCATTGCCGCTACGTTTTCACCTATCCGTGCTTGACGGCTTTCACGTTGAATGAGGCCAGCATCTCACGCCGCAAAATCGCATTGATACGCGACTGATAGCCCTTGCCAGAAGAGCGCAGCCAATGCAGCACGTCGGAATCGATGCGCACGGTGGTTGATGCCTTTGTGGGCCGGTAAAACGGGTTCCGCACCGCCTTCTTCCAGAAATCTTCCTGTAGGGGCGGAATCTCGCTGTAGTCGATTTCGCTTTCCGGTTTGGCTTCCAGTGCCTTCAGTTCAGCCTTCTGCGCTGCTGTCAACGCAGGGGGATTGTCCAAGTCGATCTCGTACTTAACTGTTTTCTTCTTCATAACGTCTCCTTTCCCTGCGGTTGGCGTATCTGGCTGAAATGATGCGGATGATTTCAACATCGTCCTGTTCGCGTACGGCATGGGCCACCAGCAGCATGACGACGCCCTCAACGACGCCGATGGTTTGCCATCGTTCTTCGCCGTTTTCAATGCGGTCCTGCTCCACAAGAGCATAAGGATCAGAAAAGACACGGGAAGCAGTCGGAAAGCTCACGCCGTGCTTCCGTACGTTGCTGTCCGCTTTGGCCGGGTCCCATTCAAAGCGCGTCTTCACAACATATATGTTACTACATTTTCGTATTTCACGTACAGAACCTCGATGATTTCACAACGAAGCAAAATGGCCTATTCGTGAATGGAAGATACATTCCCCGGATATTTGGATTGTGAGCCGAGGGGAAGAGGACGGTGTCAAGGGTCTTGACCGCGAAGCGGCGGCAAAGCCGCCCTTGACACCGCCCGCGCCTCGGCTATGCTCTGTCTATCCGGGGAATGTATTTTTTGATTTGTCTAGTGGAAAAACCGGGCAGAAAATAAATTCGTTTTCATGTAGTCAAAATTCTTCTGCCGACTCTACTCCAAAGAAAACCAATGATGCATCTTGGTGCATTTATTGTTCCCCAAAATTCGCCATAGCTTCGCATACCCTCCATCATGCCATTAAAAAGCAGCACAATACATAGTTTGACATGAATTTGCAACCACAATATATTGGGGTTCGAAGGAGGTGCGAATTATGTTCGATTTTCCTCGTTCACCTCGATCCTATGAAAGTCTGTTGGACAGCGAGCAGGCTGCAGCGATCATCAAAGTTCATCCCAAGACCCTCCAGCGTTACGCCAGAAATGGCATCGTCACTGGAGTGCGTGTTGGAAAGCTCTGGCGCTTTCGGGCTTCAGACCTACTCGCGCCTCGATCTGTAAACGATCAGGAAAGTCTCGACGAAGAAGCCCAGGCACAGTAGGCTAAGAACAGCTATCCGTGCCGCCTCAACACTCTTCGAATGGAGACGCAATGAGACGAACACGCTATCAACAAGGGAACCTGCAACTCGTTGAACGTAAGCGGGGGCCGCGCGCCTGGGAGTACCGTTGGTACGAACCACTGGCAGATGGCCAACGCAAGCGCCGCAGCATGGTGGTAGGAACTCTGGAACAATATCCGAACGAAGCGGCGGCCAAACGGGCTGTTGCCTCGCTTTTGGTTGACATCAACGCTGAAAGCCCTCGCTTCAATCTCGAACCGCTCAGTGTTCAAACGCTTGTCGAACACTACCGGGAAAAGGAACTGGGCAAGGACTCGAACAAAACCTTTGCAACCTGCGAAACCTATCAAGGCTACTTCAGAAAGTGGATTCTGCCTCGTTGGGGTAACTACAGGTTGAAGGATGTTAAAGCGGTTGCCGTGGAAGAGTGGTTGCATTCACTCAAGCTTTCCAACGGCAGCAAGGCGAAGATCCGGAACATCATGCACGCGGTCTTCAATCACGCGGTTCGCTGGGAGTGGTACGACCGGAATCCCATTACGCAGGTGCGCCAGAGTGCCAAGCGCAAGAACATTCCGAAGATACTAACGATTCCCGAGGTGGAGGGACTGCTCCTCTATCTTGAAGAGCCGACACACACCGCTGTTCTGGTCGATGTAATGACCGGGTTGCGGGTGGGAGAATTGCTGGCGCTCAAATGGCAGGACATTGATTTTGAGAAGTTCGAAATCAGTGTCACGCGGTCCATCTCGCTTCAACATGTCGGCGAATGCAAGACGGAGGCATCGCGCAAGCCGGTTCCTCTCGATTCACGGCTCGCGGAAGCACTGTGGCACTGGAGAACGATCTGCGCTTATCCGCAGCCGGAGGATTGGGTCTTTGCCAGTCCGCACGTTAACGGAACGCAGCCCTACTGGCCGGGAACACTGAACCGCTGGCATCTGCAACCGGCAGTCAAGGCCGCTGGAATCGAGGGCCGGATCGGTTGGCATACTTTCCGGCGCACGTACGCGACACTTCTCAAAGCGAATGGGGAGGATGTCAAAACTGTGCAGGAATTATTGCGGCACGCAAACATCTTGGTGACGATGAATCTTTACGCGCAGGCCATCACGGACGTGAAGCGTAAAGCGCAAAGCCGCCTTGTGAGCATGTTGCTCGACGAAAACCCTCAAAACGGGAGCACCGCTGTTATTGGAACAAAACGGACGTACGAGAAAATCATTGAAGCGCGTAAGTTGCTGAAATGATTGGCGTCCCCGATGGGATTTGAACCCATGTTATCGCCGTGAAAGAGACCCCGTCGGACGTAACTAATTGAAACTAAAGAGCACGGTTGGCCACTAAAAGGACGTTTTGGAACCCTCGGGAACGCTTATCGAACCCTTATCGAACCCTCGAAATCGCGTTTCTGTCGCCAATAGATCGCAGAGTAGGCACGAGTCAGCTCGTATCGATTATTTCGCACGTTGCGAGTATTTCGACTTCGTGCTAATCTGAAAACATTATGGCCTTTGCAGCGAAAAAACCGATCACACTCCCTGACACTGAGCAGCAACAGGTGCAGGACCTGGAGCGGGTATTGCATCGCGGTGTGCCTGCTTTCGTCACTTCCGCCGGGGAACGGATTGAACTTCCCGGCACCGTTTTCGAGGTTCTCAGAACAGCGGTTGGCTTCATGTCGCACGGCCAAGCCGTTACTCTCGTTCCCGACAACCAAGCGATTACGACGCAACGCGCGGCCGACATCCTTGGGATGTCGCGTCCATTCTTCATCAAGCAGCTTGACGCCGGTTTAATGGCTTACCACCGGGTCGGCAACCAGCGCCGTGTTTACCTTCGCGATGTTCTGGCATTTGCGAAGAAGCGCGACAAGGAACGCCTTGCAGCGTTGGATAGGCTGGCGCACGATGCTTTTGAGGCCGGTATGTATGAGCGGAATGCCTTCCCCGAAGGCGGCTCGGACGAGTGAAACGCGACTTTGCAGCTCTCTTGGATGCCTGTGTCCTTGTTCCCATGCCGCTGGCGGATACGTTGCTTCGCCTTGCCGCAGGTGCGCATCTTTATCTTCCAAAATGGTCCGATCAGATCATGGTCGAAGTAAGCCGAACCCTCCAGGAGAAATTCAATCTCTCTGCCCAGAAGGCCATGCACCGCGAAAATGAAATACGGCGGCATTTCCCGGAAGCATGGATCGACGACTACGAAGGTCTGATTCCCACGATGACGAATCACCCGAAGGATCGCCATGTCCTTGCCGCCGCCGCGCGCGCAGGCGTGAAAGTAATCGTCACTTACAACCTCAAGGATTTCCCAAGCTCATCCCTTGCGCCATATTCGATTACGGCGCAAGGTCCATCAACCTTTCTCAAGACTCTCTACGGCACGGCCCCATCGGTCGTGATGCAGACACTGGAAGCACAAGCCGCTGCCATCGGTAAAAATATGCACTACCTGCTCTCTCGGCTTCGGATCAACGTTCCGGGCTTTGTTGCGATGATTGAAGGGACGATGAGCGGGACAAGCGAGCCACACGATCCATCTGCTTTTTGAAATTTACGGTCTATAGATTTACAAGCATCCCTTTCCAAGCCACAAGCCTGACCTTGTGCAGGCTACAAAATCAGACCAATTCCTGTGGGCGTCAGTTCCAAATGGTTACAGTACAGTTCCAAATAGTTATTGGACACAAAGTCTGAATCAGGTTTACGTTTCGGCATATCGCGGCCTTCCCAGGCCGCTGGAGGTGCCGATGATTGTCATGCTCACACCCGCCATTCGGCGCAGGATTGCTCGATGGCGGTCTCCTCACTGGATTCGTCCGTTCCTCAGCCTCTTCACCCTGCTCATTGTTTCGCCCGCATTCGCTCTCGCAATGAGCAGTTCGCCCTTCGATAGCGGTCTCACCTCTATGCAAACCCTGTTTACCGGAACCGTCGCCAAGGTGGCCAGCCTGATCGCCATCGTGGTGGGCGGCTACCAGTTCGCGCACGGCGAACCGGGCGCAAAGAAAACCCTGGCTGGTGTTGCCGCCGGCACGGGAATCGCCGTGATGGCAACCAACGTTTTGACTTGGCTCTGGGGCAGTTAGCCACAACCAGTCATCAAGAGTGAGGGGCGTCGATGCAAACACACACCAATAGCCGGCGAACAAACCGCGTCTACAAGAGCTTGCACAAGCCCCTCACATACCTTGGCGTCGAACGCACTCTGTTCTACTTCGTTTGCGTCGGAGCTGTGGGCGCGTTCAATCTCTTCAACAGCCTCGTAGCGGGGCTTGCCGTATTTATCGGCGGATACGCTTTCGGGCGTTGGGTCACGACGAGCGATCCGGCCTTTCTGCGCATCCTTGCCAAATCAGAAAGATACAAGTTGCGCTATGACGCGGCCAAGCAATGAGATCGGTGATCCGAAGAAGCTGGCTACATTCAAGCTCTTCCTGCTCGATGAGGCGTGGTTGTTTATCCGCAACGAGACCATCCGCAACTATATCGTGCAGGCGCAGAAGACGTGGCGGAAGCACAACGCCGCGATGATCCTGGCCACGCAGTCCATCAAGGAATTACAGGAGTCGGGTATGTTGCAGATCGTCTCCGAAAGCTGCCCAACCAAAATCTTTCTGGCCAACCCGGAAAGCTGATGCGGCTTCGCCTGTGACGGCTGCAAGTCAATCCGCAAGCAATCTTGTTGTTTCACGTACGGCGGGTGATTCGTCGTCCGCCACTGCCGGGCAAACTTCCGTCAAACGCAGCGCGGAGGTCAATATCGATTCCGCCGTTGGTCAGCCTTACGTGATCTATGAGGGGACAACGCTGGATACCGTGCTGATGAACCGTCTCGACGGCGATGCCGTCGGTCCGGTCAAGGTGCTTGTATCCAATCCTGTCTACTCGCACGACCACCAGCACGTCCTGATTCCTGACGGAACCGTCGTGCTCGGCGAAGCCAAAAAGATTGGCTCCGCTGGTTTCGGCCAGCAGCGCCGCATGGCTGTTGCTTTCCACCGCATGATTATGCCCGACGGATATTCGGTCGATCTTGACCAGTTTCACGGTCTCGATCAGATCGGCGCTGAGGGCCTGAAGGACAAGGTCAACAATCATTACCTGCAAATCTTTGGCGCGTCGATTGCGCTTGGCATCGTGGCTGGCGCGGCGGAGATCGAGCAGGGCGGCGGCACGATCAGTACCAGCGGTTCTCAGGCCTTTACCACCGGAGCCGCCAGCAGCGTCTCACAGTCGGCAACCACGGTCCTCGACCGCTTCATCCAAATACCGCCGACCATCACCATCCGCGAGGGGCATCGCGTAAAGGTGTACTTCACCCAGGATATGCTTCTTCCGGCATACGAAAACCACACCATTTCACAGACGTTTTGAAGGAGATGTTTATGTACAGTATGGCCAGAATCTTCGCACTGATGACAGTTCTTGCCCTTGTGCTTTCCGGCTGCCAAAGCCATCAAGCTAAGATCGATGCGCTCCAGAAGGAATACGACCGGATCGGCCAGCAATTTCGCCAGGATTGCTCCGGCGAGATGCTCAATCTTCCATCCACGCTAAGCCCAAAGTGTGCCGAGGAAAGCAAGAAAGTCACAGATGCGTGGAACCAGCTACAAGCTGAACGCGCCAAGAAATAATCACGGAGGTACAATATGAAATTCACGCTCACGTTCGCACTCGTTGCGGCGGCAGGACTCGTGCCGTCTGCGCACGCTCAATTCGGCTCCGGGATCGTCTTCGATCCTACGCAATCAGCACACGCTATCCAGCAAATTGAGCAATCCAGCCAACTCTACACAACGACAGTAGAGACTACGCGGAACGTCATCGCTGCGTACAACCTCGCGCAGCACATGACAACGCTGCCGCAGACGCTCTACACCTCGTTCAGCAACCTCGGGCGTCAGCAATGGACCACGCTGACAACGCCAGCGAATACCTACGGCAACTCACTCGTCTGGATGAATTCCGCGTCTACCGGATATGGTGCCGCGTCGGCCATCCTGGCCACCGAATGCCAGACCGATACCTTCAAGACCAAGATCACCTTCGATGATCTTTTGAAGTCGGCCCTACGCTGGCGGCCCGACCGGATCATCTTGGGCGAAGTACGCGGAACCGAGGCGCGCACGCTGCTCGATTCCTTCAACACCGGTCACTCCGGTTCGCTTGCCACGATTCACGCCAACTCGGCCGCAAAGGCCTTGCGGCGCTTTGCTAACCTCGTCCTCCGCAGTAACGCCCAGACCGCCTTTTCGGATATTGAAGCGGAGATCGGCGAGGCTGTCGATTTGGTGATTCATGTAGACCGCGAGCCGGGCCGCCGCGTGGTGCGCGAAGTGCTCGCATTAACCGGCTATGACCGCGCCTCGCAGCGCTTCCAGATGGAGCGTGTTTACGAGGCTGGAAGCACACCGAAAGTGGAGGTAAAGTCATGCTGAAAGCTGACGCTTCCCGCCGCGCGAAGGACATCGCATCGGCTCGCTTTTGGCTTGCCTATGGAGCCCCGCTCGCGGATGTTATCACCATGCTCGAAGTCCGTTATCGCTTCGCGTTTTCGAGCGCCTTCAGTAAGGCCCAGATGTCTCTGAGTTTCTGTCCAGATGCCTGCCCACAATTACCTATAGTTAGACATTCGGATATGGATTCACCCCCGTTCTGCTCGATGGCCTCCGAATGCGTGGATTGTCCGAGTTCCGGCTACAACTTCGCCTCCGTGCAACGTTCCGCGCGGGATTACGTACTCATGTCCGGAAGTCAAAGCAATTCGCTGATCGTCAATAATCAACGTGTAGCATCCTTGCACCACGACCATGTATTCGTCATAGTCGTGCGAATGTGGCACCGACATAGCGTCCTGAGCACACGTCCAAAATGCCATTTGTGCACCGTTGACTCCGTCAAAAACATAGCCTTCGACTCCGGGAGTCGCTTGGCTACCTCTTCGGATTGGATTCACGTGATCTTTCATGAAATCTGGAAATGCATCCATGCCTTCCACTCTCCTCGTTTAGTACAGACGCAAATTAGTTGTAAACCGGTTCATTTGAAGATCCGGCGTCTGACAGATCAACGATACAGCTCGACATCCGATCACAAACAGTCTCTCTGGTCATTATCTGTAAATCGAGAGAGAGTGCTTGTAAATAGACCGCTTGGTGCGGTTTCCGACTATCGACCCGATGCCAAGTAAAACTAACCACCCAAAAAGGAGTTTGATATGCCGCTGCTTGAGATCGTTCAGACCCATCAGGTTTCCGCTACTATCCGCCTCGACCAGACTACCGCCGAGCAGATCGACCAGTACGCCGCGTTTCTCCACGTCTCCGCTGACGATGTGGTAGACAAGGCGCTCGCCTATGTCTTTGCCAAGGACCGCGACTTCCAGGAGTACCTTCGGACCCCGGAAGCCGCCCGCTCTGCGCAGAGCCTTCGTGTGCGTCGCCCATCTCAGAATGGCGATGGTACAGAGCCACAACCACGTCGTGCCAAGCCTGCAAGAGGAGTAGAGGCCACCAGTGATTCGCGCCCACGCAGCAGGGATGGAGCCGTTTGAAGCCCGTTCGGTGCTCCGCACCGGGTTTATCTCGACACTCCATCCCTTTTAGGGCGCTGTAGAGCGCTCCGGGGCGCTCCAGAGCTACTCGTTTGATACGAACCATTTGCAATTCCCAGGGCGCTCCAGAGCGCTTTGAGAAAACAGACAGAATCGAGGATCGCATGACACAGATTGCCGGAGAAACAAACCAAAATTCATCACGCGAGTTCCGTACTGTCACAGCAAGCACAAAAGTGACAGACCTGGAACTCAACGAGCTTGAGCACGCCGCCGCTTCACGCGGCGTGCGCTTGGGGGAGTGGGTTCGCGACATACTTCTGCGCGAGGCGAGATCGCCTTCCGATGCAATCTCGCCAGCCCACCTCATGACCGAAATCATCGGCCTGCAACTCTTCCTTACCAACGCCCTGGCACCAATTGTTTGCGGCGAGCGCATCAGCGCCGAACAGTATGACGACCTGATGCGGAATGTGAAAACCACCAAGCGCCGCGCCGCTCAAGACGTCATCGCGCAGTACATCGAGGAGAAAAAGGAGGCAAGCCATGCCTGAGATGAATTGGGGAAGAAAAGAGACAATTATCTGGCCGCCGCACCAGCCGATCTACACCTACGGCGCGATCTTTATTGCGCTGGTTGCGGCAGGATTTTTCGTCTACCTGCGCTTCGCAATTGCGCTCAATCCGCTGGAGAGATACTACCTGCCAACGTACATCAAGACCTCCATCGCGCTCAGTGTTCGTTCCTCGGGAAAGTACCAGGTTCTACTGGTTTCCGATGCCAGCGGAAAGGCGTGGTATGCCCTGAATGGCAATGTGCAGTCAGGTTCCACGCCACAGGCAAACGACAAGCCGATCCCGCTTGCACTGTCAGATACGGCCCGCCAGCGCAGTATGGTTTCTCTCTATCGCGGCGCGCCAACCGTTTACCAGAACAAGCCGCTTCATGCGTGGCTCCAGAAACAAATTTATTCCGGCGAAACCGTTGCCAGCATCTTTGAGCAGCCGCTCGTTTTTGGACTCGTTGCCCTACTGCTGCAACTTCCGTTCTCGATCACAAAGGACATTCGCCGCCGGAAGCAGATGAAGTATGGACGGCGTCTGAAGGGACCGATTCTTGTCACGCCAAAACAGTTCAACAAGGCCATAGGAGGAACCGGCATCGGCCTAAAGGTGGACCAGTGCGACAAGATGCTGCGCATTCCCCTGCTGGCCGAGGACCAGCACTTTGAGATCATCGGCGACACCGGTAGCGGCAAGACGACGATCATCATGCAGATGCTCCGCCAGATTCAGGCGCGTGGCCATTCGGCCATCTTGTACGACCCTGGCTATGCTGTCGAAGGCTTCGCCCCAACCTCACGCGCTGCTCGCCAGTTGAATGAAGCTGGCGTCGAGGCAAGAACCCTGCAAGGGTTTCTTGCACATTCCGTCAAGCCGGATGCAGCCGAACAAAAGCACTTTTACCTCGTCGATGAATCGAGCCTTGCAAGCACAAATCAGATGCGCGAGTTCCTTGCACGCCTCGGCCCCAACGACCGCGTACTCCTGATCGGCGACACGCGCCAGCACCAGGGTGTCGAAGCAGGACGCCCCTTCGAGCAGTTGCAGGAAGCTGGGATGCGGACAGCCAAACTCGACGAAATCGTGCGCCAGAAAGACCCGGCGCTGAAGTCAGCCGTCGAAATGCTAGCCAAAGGGCAGGTTTCTGCGGCCCTTGAATCGCTCCAGCAACAGGGCCGCGTTCAGGAAATTCCGAATGCAGAAGAGCGCATCCGCGCCATTGCCAAAGCTTATGTGGAGTCACCCGAAAAGACGCTCATCGTTTCGCCCGACAATGCTTCCCGGCGCGAGTTGAATGTTGCCGTGCGGCAGGAATTGAAAGCCAACGGAACCCTAGCGCCGGAGGATCGCACCTTCCGGGTGCTCGTTCAGCGCCAAGACATGACCGGCGCTGAACGCACTTGGGCCAGCCACTACGAGATCAACGATGTGGTGCGTTATTCACGTGGCAGCCAGGCCATCGGGATGGAGGCCGGGAGCTATGGAACCGTAGCTGCGATCAACCCCGCCGCCAACCTGCTCACCGTCGAGAAATCCTCCGGCGGAGAGGTTTCCTATGATCCGCGTCGCCTGACCGGCGTCAGCGTTTACCGCGAGATTGACCGCGAGTTCTCCGTCGGCGACCGCATCCAGTTCACCGCGCCCGACAAGACGCTTGGCGTCGCCAACCGCGATCTTGCCTCCGTCGAATCCATCTCGCCGGACGGCCGTATTTCAGCCCGTCTCGACAACGACCACCAGATCGAATTCGACGCCACAGAACATCGCCATTTCGATCACGGTTACGCCGTCACCAGCCACAGCTCGCAGGGCCTCACCGCCGAGCGTGTCCTCGTGAACGCCGATACCGGCGTCCACCCGGACCTGCTCAACTCCCGGTTCGGTTATGTCTCTATATCCCGTGCCAGCCATGAGGCCACGCTCTTTACCAACGACCTCGCCAAGCTCAGCCCACAACTCAGCGCCGATGTCTCCAAAACCTCGGCTCTTGAAATCAACCAGTCCCCATCGATCTCCCAAGGCATAGGGATGGGAATCTAATGGATGCGAGCAGATAAAATGAACAAGTCAGATCAGTTTTCATTTAGACTTGTTCCGCCTGCCATCCGCTGATAAAGGAAAAATTGCCATGAAGTCGAAGAAAACGCAATCCACGCCTCAATCGCAACAGCGCGATCTGATTCAGGTCGGTCACGGGAGTCTGATGGATCGGGTCGTGTCGATTCTGGAGCAGGCTCGCGCGAATGTGGCTCGCGCAGTTAACAGCAATATGGTCATCGCCTATTGGCTGATCGGGCGAGAAATCGTTGAGACATTGCAGAACGGCGAGGACCGTGCCGAGTATGGCCAAAACCTGATGGACGATCTGGCAGGGCAACTGACGCGGCGTTACGGACAGGGTTTTTCCATCAGAAATTTGCGGCATATTCGTCTGTTTTATCAAGCATTTAGCGATAGGTCTCCAATTCAGCACACACTGTGTGCCGAATTGACTGATCTCACCCAAAGCGACGTTTTGACCGACATGCAGACAGCCCTGGACACTCCCGGTGCGCTAAAAGGCTTCTCGCCTAACCTGAGTTGGTCGCATTACCGCACCCTCAGCCAAGTCGAAAGCCAGGCCGAACGGCAGTTCTATGAAATCGAGGCCGAAAAGGCGAACTGGAGCGTCCGGGACCTGGAGCGGCAGATACACAGCTTGCTCTTCGCCCGCCTGCTCAAGAGCCGCGATAAAGCTGGTGTGCTCGCTTTAGCCGCGCAAGGACAGACGGTAAGTCAGCCCATCGACGTAATCAAGCAACCCTATGTACTCGATTTCCTGGACCTGCCAGACCGAGCGCAGTTGCGCGAGTCAGACCTGGAAACAGCGATCATCGAGAATCTGCAACCGTTTCTGCTCGAATTGGGAAAAGGATTTGCTTTCGTTGGCCGCCAATATCGCGTGACTACAGAGTTTCAGCACTTCTTCATCGACCTTGTGTTCTACAACTATCTACTGAAATGTTTCGTATTGATCGACCTTAAAATTGGTCGTCTGGAGCACCAGAATGTAGGGCAAATGGATATGTATCTGCGCATGTTTGACGAACTCAAACGTGGCGAGGGTGATAATCCAAGCGTTGGTCTGATCTTGTGCGCGGAAAAAGATGAGGTCGTAGCCCGATACTCGATTCTGCACGAAAGCCCGCAGATGTTCGCATCGAAATATATGCTTTACTTGCCAACTGAGGAAGAGTTGCGTAAAGAACTTGCGCGCGAGCGTGACAAAATTGAATTCAGGAAGAAAGATGTCAATACCGAAGAAAATTGACGAAATTGACGGGATCGATACATCAATTTCAGCTTTGTCCGTTGTCTAAAAACCTACCAATAAATACCTCAGAACTCTCCTCCCAATTATGTGACAACCTGCTATAGCCGTCCCTGGCGGGGCCGCTGAATTCGTATGCAGGTTGTTTCTTAAGTCCCACTACGCGCCCTCGGGTGGACGGCCCAGCGCACGATAAAGCCGTGCGCTAAACGGGCCTTCTCCGTCCGTTCGGAGCGCGGCTGCGCGCCAAACAAAGTGCGTGTTTGTCACTGACCGCGCTTTTCCCTCCGGACTCCCACCGTCGTGCGCTGCGTTTGTCCCTTTTCCGCCGACCGTCTTCGCGCTTCCCAGCCGTGGGTGAGAAAGACGCTCAGCCGGTTACGGCGGAAAAGGAGAACAAAAACATGAATTTCAATAGCAACCACAACAGCAACCACAACAGCAACGGCAACAGCGGCAGCAGCCACACCGCGCCGCACAGCAAAAATGCGGCGCTACGCACTCGCAACGATTCGCCCTATCAGCAGCGCACCAGCCAGAAGGACAACCCCACACAGCAACTTATCAAGCAAGCCGTGGATTTTCTCATTCAGCAGCTTGAGGAGGGCAAGAGCGAAACATTGACTGCGTATCTGGCCGCGATGGCGCGGTTTCATGCCTACAGCTTTTCCAACATTTTATCCATTGTTCGCGCCCGTCCCGACGCTACGCACGTAGCAGGTATTCGCACATGGAACGAGTTGGGCCGTTTCGTGAAGCGGGGCGAGAAGGGCATTCCGATTCTTGCGCCCATGATCGGACACCGGCGCAGACAGGACGAAGCTGACCAGAGCAGCAGAACAGACGGCAGCACCAAACCGCAGCCAGTATTGATCGGATTCAGGGTTGTACATGTCTTCGACATCCAACAAACCACTGGCGAAGACCTTCCCCAGTTCGAGCAGAACATCACCGGCGACGTGGGCGAGCACCGGGACCGGCTCATCGAGTTTCTGGCGCAACAGAATATTGCCCTTGAATACAACGAGAACATCGCACCCGCTCTCGGAGTGAGCTACGGCGGAAAGATTGTCTTGCTGCCCGGACAGTCCGATGCGGAGGCGCTAGTCAGTTTGGTCCACGAAACTGCTCATTTATGTGGCGCAGATATTTATGTGGCGTTCGCGGCGGGCCGGTCTGCCAACGGCGGGAACTCTTGTTGACGCTACGGCAGCCGTATCGTCCGGTCTCGGTTTGCGGGTTATCTTCCATGATGGCGAAGCTGGAGAAAAAACTCGGCCTGAAGTTGAAACGTTA
>Ga0224525_1000328_pt1 | contig 22581 bp, 18 predicted proteins | sample CFST100metaG_FD_179874 | JGI IMG/M metagenome (GOLD analysis project Ga0224525, IMG submission 179874) | Peat soil microbial communities from Stordalen Mire, Sweden - C.F.S.T100 | ecosystem: Environmental > Terrestrial > Soil > Wetlands > Peat | place: Sweden: Norrbotten County, Stordalen Mire...
ATATAACGGCTGGCCAGTTCATGCAACGGATGGGATTCCAGTCCAAGGTAATCGACGCAATCCACATGTGGATGCTTTTCCAGGAATCCTGCTACTGTAGCGGTTGACCGACTGAAGAGGTCTATTCTTGACCGGATGGTGCGGATATCGTTAAGTGCAAGGATCGCATTCATGGGTGAAACATTGGGACCGTTGTCACGGTTAGGTAAAAGCTTAAGGTACTGCGCAAAATCGGCCTTCATCTCGGTATTGTCGATGTTGCTGGGTATGTCTTTCCGGGCAATCACGGCTCCGCAGATCCCAAAGCCGCTGGAGAAGAGCGATTTAGTCACCGACTGCACCACGATATCGGCTCCGGAGAGAAGGGGCCTTAACAGGGCCGGAGTTGCCACCGTTGAATCGATGATCAATGGAAGGTTGTATTTATGCGCCAGGTCTGCTACTGCCTTGATATCGAAGAATCCGAGGCAGGGATTGCTAGGCAGTTCACCATAGAGAAAACGCGTATTCTCATCGATCCGGCTTTCCCATTCCTGAAGATCGGTGGTATGGATCACTTTTCTCCATTCGATGTTGCGGTCGTATTGTTTGCGCATCCTGAACTGCTGGTAGGTTCCGCCATAGACCTGGGCCGAAGCGACAAAATTCATGGGTTTAGCAGATTGACCGTGCAAGGTCACGAGGAATGGGTCGATGGCGCTTTGTATGGCTGCCATCCCGGATGAAGTCACGATACAGGAGGTTTCGAAATCCCCTCCAAATCCTTCCAAAAGGGATAAAACGCCTTCCAGATAATAGATACTCGGGTTTGCAATCCGTGAGTAGCACCAGGTCGGGATCTTGTAACTAAGGGCCGCTTCCATTTCATCGGCATCGCGGTATCCCTGGGAGGTCGACATATAGATGGGTTCAATGATGGATCCCTGGTTGAAATCAAGAGCTTCCTGCATGGAATAGATCCCATGAACGGCAATGGTGTCGAACCGGCAGGATTTCATTTTTCGCCGGTATTCTGCATGCCATAGCGATGCACGTTTAGCTGCTTCGAGGTAAGGATTTATTCCCGGATTCGTCATTTCTTCAATAACAGAATAGTTCGTTGCCTTTTTTAATAGGCCTGCGGATATTTGTTTCCAGCCAAGTCTTCCTTCACTTTCATATTCTTATCAATAGCATCGAATGCCTGTGACAAATCGTTGATCAAGTCGGTTTCATCTTCAATTCCAATTGAAAAACGGATCATTGAGGGTGAGATCCCTGCCTTGCGCATTTCTGTTTCTCCCATTGCCGAATGCGTTGTTGATGCCGGGTGTGTGACAATGGACTTGCAGGTTCCAAGATGTGTGGCGTGGGTAATGATCACCAGGGAATCGATAAACCGGGTAGCCTGTTCATAGGTTCCTTTCAATTCGAACGACATTAGTGAACTGCACCCTTTCATCTGCGGTTTGATCAGGTGATGATACGGGTTGGTTTCAAGTCCCGGATAATTCACAAAATTCACTTTCGGATGTTTTTCAAGGAACGTGGCAACCACCATGGCATTATGACAATGGCGATCCATCCGGAGTGCAAGTGTTTCGAGCCCGTTAAGGTTAAGCCAGGCATTGAAAGGTGCCATGGCCGGACCCAGGTAACGGATGCCATTCTGGCGAATGCCGTTGATCAATTCCTGTGGACCGCACACGATGCCGCCAAGGGCCGTTGCGTTGCCGCAAATGTATTTGGTGGTTGAATGAACTACTATATCCGCGCCAAGCAGGATAGGCTGTTGCAGGGCAGGTGTTGTAATTGTATTATCAACAACCAGAGGAATTTTTTTTGATTTTGCCAGGGTAGCCAGTGCCGGGATATCGGCAATAAATAATGCCGGATTACTTGGGGTCTCTACGAACAGAAATTTTGTACGGGGAGTGATGGCTGCGGCCCAGGCATCGATGGATTCGGGATTTGTGACCCAATTGACAGATGCACCCATCCTTGGCAGCCCGACATTAAACAACCCGAATGTACCGCCATAGACTCGGTTTGAAGAAACCACATTATCGCCCGCCCCCACCAGATGATGGGTTAGCAGGAAAATGGCCGACATGCCGGATGCGGCTGCTATGGCTGCTTCGGTATTTTCCAAGGCGGCCATCCGTTTCTCAAATACTTCTACCGTCGGGTTATCCCATCTGCCATAAGTGTAACCGGGTTTCTCCCCGGTGAAAATGGCGGCTGCTTCCTTGGCATCAAGAAATGGATAGGCTACCGATTGGTAGATTGGGGTGGACATTGAATCAGGTTTAAAACCTGTATTCCCGGCATGTAGTGCCTTGGTGTTGAAACCGTATTTTGACATGAAAACCTCCCTGAGTTTTAATGGGTTTATGTTTAGAAAATTTGCTTTTCTGGATTAGGAACAAATATAGGAGGTATTTATTTACAAATTGAACTTCAGTGGGAAATAATAATGGCGGACAAGCAGACAAGCAGACAGGTGGATGAGCTGGAAGGCTATGAAATAACTAAATAGTGAAATAGCGAAATCCAGCATCCAGAATCAGTATCCTATTGTCTCTTAGCGAGAACTCAGGTCCGCAGATAGGATGCCCCGTTGATATCCAGGATGGCTCCTGTCATGAATTCACTGCCTTCAGAGGCCAGTATCAGGATTGCATGGGCAATTTCTTCAGGTTTTGCTACCCGGTTCAATGGACTTTGCCGCCGGATATCAATGCCTGCCTGTCCTTTGAGTTGTTCTGTTGTCATTTCGGTTTCAACATATCCCGGTGCGACCACACTCACATAAATATGATATTTGCCGAGGGCCTGTGCCATCGACTGGCTGAAGGAATTCAAGGCTGCCTTGCTGGCGCCATAAGCAGGATGATCGGTTTCGCCGCGAAAGGCACCCCGCGAAGAGACATTGACGATTCGGCCACCTCCCAGGCGAATCATTTCCTTTACTGTAAAGTAAGTCATATTTGCCGGCCCAAAGAGGTTCACCGCCATGGTTTTCTCCCATGCCTCATCCCAAACATCAAAACCGGATTCTGCGATCGGATGAGGGATATAAACGCCTGCATTGTTGACCAGGATATCGAGCCGGTTGTATTTTCCGATGACTAAAGAAACAGCGGCTTTACTTTCCTGTGCAAACCGTATATCAGCTTTGATCATTAGGTGTGAACTGCCGGGAAGCATGGAGAATGTTTCCTGTGCGGCTTTATGATCGGAACTATAGGTAAATGCAACCTTAGCACCTTGTTCTGCGAATGCTTGTGCAGTGGCTTTGCCGATCCCCCGGGAACCGCCGGTGATAAGAACGACTTTTTCCTTGAAGTTCATTTCTTTTTTATTTTGAAGGGCAAAGTTAATATCTAAAGGGAGTTTTTGACAAGCACCTTTTTTCTACACTCCCAAAACTTGCCTGAAACCCTAAAGTTTTCTAACTTCGCAGATTCCAAAAATCCGAAGAAATGAATTACGATATCATCATCATTGGCAGCGGCCCGGGAGGTTATGTTGCTGCGATCAGGGCTTCACAACTGGGGTTAAAGGTAGGTGTTGTGGAAAGAGCCGAACTCGGTGGAATCTGCCTGAACTGGGGTTGTATCCCCACTAAAGCTTTGCTGAAAAGCGCACAGGTTTTTCATTATATCCAGCATGCATCAGAATATGGCATATCAGCAGGAGAGGCAAAACCCGATTTTGAAGCCATCGTGAAACGCAGCAGGGCTGTGGCTGATCAGATGAGCAAAGGCGTTCAGTTTCTTTTTAAGAAAAATAAAATTGACCATATCCAGGGAACGGGGAAAATACTACCCGGAAAGATTGTGGAAGTGAAAGATAATTTGGGGAAGGTCACAGAATATTCAGCCAACCATATCATACTCGCCACTGGTGCACGATCGCGTGAGCTTTCCAACCTGAAACAAGACGGCAAAAAGATCATCGGCTATCGTGAAGCCATGATACTGCCTTCACTACCGAAATCGATGGTGGTGATCGGCTCCGGCGCCATCGGGTCTGAGTTTGCTTTTTTCTATCATTCCCTGGGTACAAAAGTGACCCTCATTGAACTACTTCCCAATGTGGTTCCGCTCGAAGATGAAGAGATCTCCAAGACCCTGGAACGTTCCTTTAAAAAAGCCGGTATGAAAATTATGACCGGTTCGACCGTTGAATCTATTGATACCAGCAGGAATACCTGCAAGGTGACCGTAAAAACGAAAAAAGGAGACGAGATCATCGAAGCAGATATCGTTTTATCGGCAGTGGGGATAGCTTCCAACCTCGAAGGAATAGGGCTTGAAGAAACGGGTATCAAAACCGAAAAAAATAAAGTTGTTGTAGATGAATTCTACCGGACCAATGTTCCGGGGTATTATGCCATCGGCGATATTGTGAAAGGCCCGGCACTCGCTCATGTTGCCTCCCACGAAGGCATTATCTGCATAGAAAAAATCGCCGGTAAAGAGGTGAAACCAATGGATTACAAAAATATCCCAGCATGTACCTATACCCAACCCGAGATTGCATCGGTCGGGATGTCGGAAAAAGCAGCAAAAGAAGCGGGATATGATATCCTTGTCGGGAAGTTTCCTTTTACAGCCTCAGGAAAGGCTACAGCAGCTGGCAACCGGGAAGGATTGATCAAGGTCATATTCGATGCAAAATACGGCGAATGGCTGGGTGCACACATGATCGGTGATAATGTTACCGAACTGATTGCAGAAGTCGTGGTCGCACGAAAACTGGAAACCACCGGAAGGGAAATCATCGATGCCATACATCCGCATCCGACCATGTCGGAAGCCATCATGGAAGCCGTTGCACAGGCGTATGGGGAATGCGTTGATCTTTAAAATGCAGGAATGCGGGAATGCAGAATGCAGGAATGCAGAATTAAAATTGAATATTGAATATTGAATAGCGAACAGCGAATAGCAATGAATATAGATAAATCATGCTGATAGAGAAAAACCATATTGAAGGTCTAGTGGTCATTAAACCCGATGTCTTTGAAGATGAAAGGGGTTATTTTTTCGAGTCGTACAATGAAGAGAAATTCAGGCAACTGGGAATTGATGTGAAGTTCCTGCAGGACAATGAATCGAAGTCGGATAAAGGTGTGTTACGGGGATTGCATTTCCAGGTTCCCCCTAATCAGCAAGGCAAGCTGGTGCGTGTGATAAAAGGTGCGGTCCTGGATGTGGCGGTCGACTTGCGGAAATCATCGCCGACCTATGGACAATGGGCATCAATCGAACTTTCCGAAAAGAACAAATGGATGTACTGGATCCCGGTGGGATTTGCACATGGATTCCTTACAATGGAAGAAAACACCGTTTTCTTTTATAAATGTACACAGGTGTATCATAAGGAATCTGAAAGAGGGATTATTTGGAATGATGCCGACCTCAGGATCAAATGGGGAATAGGCCAACCTTTGGTTTCTGAAAAAGATAAAACCGCCAGCAGGTTCCGTGACTTTGTGAGCCCTTTCTAAAGTGGCGAAATAGCAATATAGCGAAATAGCGAAATAGCGAAAATCCAGCATCCCGCATCCAGCCTCAGTACAAAATATGTTGACAAAATTTAATTACGTTTTAAGATGAAGATAACACTCAAATATATATTACTAAGTTCCGCGGTCATTCTGGTTTGCGGTACCTGTATCTATGCTGTAAAAGAAGTCAGGGACCAGGAAAAGGATTACCGGAACCAGTTCTACAGGCATTACCGCATTTATGCGCCTGAAATACCGGATAAAATGGATTTTGCAGGGGAGAAGGTTCCGCTTGACCAGTTTTATGTCAGGGAAAGCTTCGACCGTGAAATCATGGCGAATACTTTCATGCATTCATCTACGATCCTGATGTTCAAGCGGGCATCCAGGTGGTTCCCGGAGATTGAGCCGATCCTGAAAAAAAATAACATCCCGGATGACTTTAAATTTCTTGCCCTGGCAGAAAGTAACTTAGCAAATGTGGTTTCTCCTTCCGGAGCAGAAGGGTTCTGGCAGTTTCTGAAGGTAACAGGTCAGAAATTCGGACTGGAAATTACTGATGAAGTGGATGAGCGGTACAACGTGGAAAAATCGACAGAAGCTGCCTGCCTGTATTTCAGAGAAGCATACCTGGAATATAAAAACTGGACATTGGTTGCCGCTTCTTTCAACCGCGGAATCGATGGGGTTGGAAAGGCAGTTGAAAAACAACATATCACAGATTATTACAATCTTTTTCTGGTAGATGAAACCGCCCGTTACATATATCGTATTCTTGCCATAAAGCAAGTTTACAATAACCCTTCAAGATACGGGTTCTACCTCCGGCAAAGCGATTTCTATCCACCGCTTTCCACCTATACGGTCACCATTGATTCAAGTATCAACGACCTGCCGGCTTTTGCCCAGAAGATGAAAATAAATTACCGGATCCTGAAGGAGTTTAACCCTTGGTTGAGAAGGTACACGTTGACCAATAAAACAGCAAAAAAATATGTTCTGACCTTGCCGAAGGAAGGATATCTGAGCTGGGATATGTTGAAAAAGAGCCTTCCTCAGGGTGAAACTTTTTTCAATGATACCCTAAAGATCAGTCTTGCAAATTAACCTGACGAATTTACTGGACCACGGTGGAAGACAACCTGGAAATTTTTGGAGCGAGGGTTCATAATCTGAAGAACATTGACTTGGTAATACCGCGTTATAAGCTGGTGGTATTTACCGGCCTTAGCGGTAGTGGGAAATCCTCGCTTGCATTCGATACCATCTATGCCGAAGGGCAGCGGAGGTACATGGAAACCTTTTCGGCCTATGCCCGGCAGTTCATCGGGAACCTCGAACGACCGGATGTCGACAAGATCAATGGCCTCAGTCCGGTGATCGCCATCGAACAAAAGACCGCAAGCCGTAATCCGCGTTCCACTGTTGGCACTATCACTGAAATTTATGATTTCCTCCGACTGCTTTATGCACGTGTGGCAGATGCTTATTCGTATGTCACAGGAGAAAAGATGGTGAGGTATACCGAACAGCAGATCATAGAGCTAATCCTTTCTCAATTTCAGGGAAAGACCATCCTTATCCTGGCGCCGATGGTAAAAGGGCGTAAAGGCCATTACCGTGAATTATTTGAACAAATCCGGAAACAGGGATTTTTAAAAGTCAGAATCGACGGGGAGATCCAGGAGATCACGCATGGGTTGCAGCTCGACCGGTACAAGATCCACGATATCGAAACAGTGATCGACCAGATCACTATAAAGCCTGAGTCAAAGACCCGACTGGCAGGATCGGTCAACCTTGCCATGCATCATGGAAAAGATGTGCTGATGGTTTTTGATACTTCCGGCGACCAAGTACGTCATTTCAGCCGTCTCTTAATGTGCCCCACCTCTGGCATTTCCTATGAAGAACCGGAACCCAACACCTTCTCATTCAATTCGCCTTACGGAGCCTGCCCGAAATGCAATGGGCTCGGGACTATTTCGGAGATCGACATCAGCAAGATCATCCCCGACCGTTCGAAAACCATCCGCAAAGGTGGCATTGTTCCCCTTGGAGAATACAAGAACAACTGGATCTTCAAGCAAATGGAAGCCATCGGCGAAAAATACGGCTTTGACCTGAATACACCTATTGCGGAAATCCCTGATACCGCCATCAATGTGATCCTTAATGGTTCCGATGAGGTCTTTCGCGTCAAGAACGATTACCTTGGTGTAACCTCCACTTATGCATTAAACTTTGAAGGGATCGTCAGTTTTATCAATTCCCAACACGCCGAGTCGGCGCCTTCGGGTATTATGAAATGGGTCAGCAGCTTCATGAACAAGAGTATTTGTCCTGAATGCAATGGCGACCGGCTGAAAAAGGAATCCCTTCATTTCAAAATCGGGGATTTAAACATCGCAGACCTTTCAAACATGGATCTGAACCGTCTCAATGAGTGGTTCTCAGAACCGGAGATGTTCCTCGATGAAAGGAAGATGGTCATTGCCTTTGAGATTATCCGCGAGATTCGCAGCAGGATCCAGTTCCTTCTCGATGTCGGGATCGGTTATCTTACCCTGAACCGGACAGCCAGGAGCCTTTCCGGAGGCGAGTCGCAGCGTATCCGCCTGGCCACCCAGATCGGGTCACAGCTGGTCGGTGTATTATACATCTTGGATGAACCCAGCATCGGTCTTCATCAACATGATAATATGCGGCTGATCAATGCCCTGAAAAACCTCCGGGATACCGGGAATTCTGTCATTGTGGTGGAACATGATAAAGAAACCATCCTTGCCGCCGATTATGTAGTGGATATCGGGCCAGGTGCCGGGGTTCACGGGGGAAGGATTGTAGCTTGCGGAACGCCTGCGGAGATCATGGATTCCTGTAGCCTTACCGGCGATTACCTCAATGGGCGGAAATCCATTGAGATCCCGAAGCAACGCCGCCCTGGTAAAGGGAAATACATGACCCTTCACGGCGCCTCCGGGAACAACCTGAAGAATGTAGAACTTGTACTTCCGCTTGGGAAACTGATCTGTGTCACCGGATTATCGGGAAGCGGCAAATCCTCTCTGATCAATGAAACGCTTTATCCCATCCTTGGCAAGCATTTTTACAAATCAGAGCAAAAGCCCCTGCCCTACTTGTCGATCGATGGAATAAAAAACATCGATAAAGTCGTAGAAGTTGACCAATCGCCTATCGGCCGAACTCCTCGTTCAAATCCTGCTACCTATACCAAGGTATTCGATGAGATCCGGAAACTCTTTGCAGAACTTCCCGAATCAAAGATCCGGGGATATAAACCCGGGAGGTTCTCTTTCAATGTAAAAGGCGGACGTTGTGAAACCTGCAAGGGAGCCGGGCTGCGGGTGATCGAGATGAATTTCCTACCGGATGTGTATGTTCTTTGCGAGACCTGCAACGGGAAACGCTATAACCGTGAAACGCTTGAAGTCAGGTTTAAAGGAAAGTCGATCAATGATGTGTTGAATATGACGATTGAACAGGCTGTGGAATTTTTCGAAAATGTCCCGTTGATCCTGCATAAGATCAAGACCCTACATGAGGTTGGTCTCGGGTACATCACCCTTGGTCAACAATCCACTACCTTATCGGGGGGTGAGGCACAACGCGTAAAACTGGCTGCAGAATTATCTAAAAACGATACCGGAAATACTCTTTACATCATGGATGAACCTACCACCGGACTACATTTCGAAGATGTGAAGGTTCTGTTGCATGTGCTGAACAAACTGGCGGATAAAGGGAATACAGTATTGATCATCGAGCACAACCTGGAGGTGATCAAAGTGGCGGATCACATTATCGACCTTGGGCCTGAGGGCGGAGTGAATGGCGGGCAGATCATCTGTGAAGGCTCTCCGGAAGAGATCATCCATCATCCCACGAGTCTGACAGCATTGCATTTAAAACCTATGCTTACATCATTTTAAATCCTAATTTTACAGAACCAATACTCATCAGTTTACTATGGATAATCAGGAAATCGAAAAAATAAAGGAATACATCCATCCCAAGACCTGGTCGGAAACCATCAGCCAGGATACATGGGAGATATTCAAGGTGATGTCTGAAATGGTGGAAGGATTTCAGAAGCTGAACAGGATCGGCCCTTGCGTATCGATCTTCGGCTCTGCGCGGACATCCGAAGACAACAAATATTATAAACTGACGGAAGAGATCGCTTACCTGCTTGCCAAATCCGGGTTCGGGGTTATTACCGGCGGGGGGCATGGCATCATGGAAGCCGCCAATAAAGGCGCACATTTTGCCGGCGGAAAGTCGGTCGGGTTGAACATTGCATTGCCTTTCGAACAGAAGCCCAATGCCTTTATCGACAGCAACAAACTCCTGACCTTTGATTATTTCTTTGTCAGAAAAACCATGTTTCTGAAGTATTCCATGGGATTTATTGCCATGCCCGGAGGGTTTGGCACCCTGGATGAATTGACAGAAGCAATCACGCTGATCCAGACGCATAAACTCGTCCGTTTCCCTATCGTCCTGGTTGGTAAGGATTATTGGGCAGGAATGATTGAATGGATCAAAACTACGATAGTAGGTGAAAAAAATATTTACCCGGAAGACCTTGATGTTTTCACTATTGCAGACACCGCTGCTGAAACCGTTAAATTTATTAACGATTTTTACACACAATATGAACTTAAGCCCAACTTCTGACACTCTTATACCGATTGGTTCTCATGGATATTTATCGTATCTTTGTATTATTATATTAACCCTGAATGCCCAGAAAGAAAGCAAAAAACCCGGTCGACCTTTTGTCGGAAGCAGTTGCAGAGGCATTGCTTGACAAAAAGGCAAAAAACCCGGTACTATTAGATTTCAGGAAGTTAGACAGTTCTCTGTGCGATTCCTTTATCATTTGTCATGGCACCTCGCGTACCCAGGTTGAAGCATTGGCAGACGGTGTTATCAGGGATGTCAAGAAGAAAACAGGAGTGAATCCTTATCACAGGGAAGGGTTTGAAAATGCGGAATGGATTTTGATTGACTACGCCGATATCATTGTTCATATTTTCCAGGAATCGAAGCGGGATTTCTATAACCTTGAGCAATTGTGGGCTGATGCAGAGATCGTGAAGATAGATCCAGCTCAAAAAAAATAATTATTCGCACCAGAAGGAACAGACAGAATGGCAGATAAAGATAAAAATAAGGATAATTTACCACCTAATTTTTCTTCCTCGAAAAAAAACAAGCCAAAATTCAGTTTTTACTGGATCTATGCAATCCTGGCCCTTATTTTCATCGGGATCCAGGTTTTTAATTATAGCAGTCCTCAAAAAGATATCACCTGGAACCAGCTATATGAAATGCTGGATAAACAGGATGTTGAGAAGATCGTAGTCGTCAACAAAGAAAAAGCAGAAGTCTACATCAAGAAGGACAGGATCACGAAAGATACGGCCTATAAGGATTTTATCAAGAAGAATTTTTCCACTTCTTTCGGGGATAATCCCCAGTTTTCTTACAACATCGGTTCGGAAGAAAGCTTCCGTGACCTGATGAAGGGAGCCCGTGATACCCTTTCTGCAAAGATGATTCGATCGAACAAGCCTATCCAGCAGATTCAGGGATTTCTCAAGCAATACCCTTATCCACCCTCATTTTCCACCCGGAAAGACGTATTCGGTGATATCCTGACCTACCTTATCCCCATCATATTGCTGATCGGCGTCTGGTTCCTGATCATGCGGCTCATGAGCCGGGGCGGTGGTGGTGGTGGTGGCCAGATCTTTAACATCGGGAAATCGAAAGCGCAACTTTTTGACAAGGATACCAGTGTGAGCATAACTTTCAATGATGTTGCGGGACTGGAGGAAGCCAAGGTTGAGGTGATGGAGATCGTTGATTTCCTGAAAAACCCATCAAAATATACCACCCTTGGAGGAAAAATTCCTAAGGGCGCTTTACTGGTTGGTCCCCCGGGTACCGGGAAGACCTTACTTGCAAAAGCAGTTGCCGGCGAAGCCAAGGTTCCTTTCTTTTCCCTTTCGGGATCCGACTTTGTAGAGATGTTTGTCGGGGTCGGTGCTTCGAGGGTACGTGACCTTTTCCGGCAGGCAAAAGAAAAAGCACCCTGTATCATCTTCATCGATGAAATTGATGCAATCGGACGTGCACGTGGGCGTAATGCCATTACCGGCGCGAACGATGAGCGGGAGAATACGCTAAACCAATTGCTCACGGAGATGGACGGTTTTACAACCAATGCCGGGGTTATTATCCTGGCTGCAACCAACCGTGCAGATATCCTCGACCGGGCGCTCCTGCGTGCAGGACGGTTCGACCGCCAAATCTATCTTGAATTGCCAAATCTTGAGGAACGTAAAGCTATTTTCAAGGTTCACATGAAGTCGTTGAAGCTGGATGAATCTGTTGATGTTGACTTTCTTGCGAAACAAACTCCTGGATTTTCCGGAGCCGATATCGCCAATGTCTGTAACGAATCTGCACTTATCGCGGCAAGAGGCAATAAGATCATCATCGGGAAACAGGATTTCATGGATGCCATCGACCGTATCATCGGCGGGCTCGAAAAAAGGAGCAAGATTATTTCACCACAGGAGAAAAAGGTGATCGCCTTCCATGAGGCCGGTCATGCAGCCATTAGCTGGATGCTTCAGTATGCACATCCGTTGGTGAAAGTCACGATCGTGCCAAGGGGAAAAGCATTGGGTGCAGCCTGGTACCTTCCTGAGGAACGGCAGATTACAACTTATGATCAGATGTTTGATGAGATAACAGCAGCGCTTGGCGGTCGCGCATCGGAAGAAGTCAACTTTGGAAAAATATCCACCGGCGCACTCAACGACCTCGAAAAGGTCACCAAACAAGCCTATGCCATGGTGGTGTATTTCGGGTTGAACAAGAAGATCGGGAATATCAGCTATTATGATTCCACGGGACAGTCGGAATATTCCTTTCAGAAACCCTACAGCGAAAAAACGGCCGAAGTGATCGACCAGGAGATCAGCAAACTCCTTGAGTCGGCCTATGAAAGAGCCAAGAAAGTTTTGATCGAGAACAAGGTTAAACTTGAAAACCTCGCAAAAGTGTTGCTAGAGAAAGAGGTGATCTTCCGCGAGGACCTTGAAGAGATCTTCGGAAAACGACCCTTTGATGAAGAACCTATCAAGCCTGCGCTGGATGCGAAGATTGTACTTCCTGAATCCGTAGAAAAAGAAAAGGATGAAAAAGAAACGGATCTGCCCGGAACCGTTGCCTGAAAAATCCAGATAAATCCATGGAAGAAAGCACATCGAAAGAAAAAGTCCTCAAGAAGATCCGTGACGCACTGATCGAGAAAACGGACCCGCCCTATCCTATCATCGATATGGAGACTTCCATTTATGCTCCTTTAACCGAACCGCTGGATGTGACCTTTGCCGAAGAACTCGTGAAAGTATCCGGAAAATTCGGTTATTGTGAAAGCGAGGATGAGTTTCTTTCTTTTCTCCAATCTTACATCCTTGAAAAGGATTGGCCTGTGATGTATTGTTATGATGAACAATTACAGCAGCTTCTGAAGCAGGGAGGGATCCCGTTTGAATCGGACCCGGAAAAATTCACCGACATGAAGCTTGGGATCACACGGTGCGAATACCTAATTGCACGACTCGGGACGGTGATGGTTTCCTCACATGTTTCACCGGGAAGAAGAATGACGGTTTTCCCGGAAACCCATATCATCGTTGCTTATTCATCGCAGCTTGTCCCGGATCTGAAGGATGCACTGAAGAACGTCCGGAAAAAGTATGAAGATAATTTTCCTTCGCTGATCTCCTTGATCACCGGGCCGAGCCGCACAGCCGACATTGAGAAGACATTGGTTCTCGGAGCCCATGGACCAAAGGAATTGTATGTTTTCCTGATCGAAGATAGACCTCCGGAAAATGAGTAACTTCTGGGCACGCACCATCACCGGGTTATCCATGGTCTTCCTGATCTTTGCAGCCCTTTATCTTGACCGGTTCTTCTTTGCAGCGATCTTTCTTGCAGTGGTCATCCTCGGGCTCTTGGAATTCTATTCCATTACGGTTACAGAAGAATGCAAGCCACAAAAATTCACCGGGACCATTCTGGGAACGATACTTTATTTGCTGATTACCGGGTTCTTTTTGTTCGGGGGACCTCAGCTGCTTACTTTTTCCATTATGGTCATGTTGCCGATACTCTTCATCCCGATTATCATTGAATTATACAGGAAGAAAGAAAAGCCACTGATCAATTCTGCGGTCACAATCTTTGGTCTGATCTATATTGCCTTGCCGGTTTCCCTTCTCAATATGATGAACGATCCAATCGGAGGCACTTTGTTTCATCACTTTCCGGCATACCTTACTGCTTATTTCCTGATCACATGGATTTATGATACCGGCGCTTACCTTGTGGGAAAGAATTTCGGGAAACATAAATTTTTCGAAAGGATCTCACCAAAAAAAACCTGGGAAGGGACGATCGGTGGAACGGTTGTGGCAATACTGGCAGCGGCAGGGTTTTATTATATCACTGAAGGGACACAACTGATCCATCTGCTGGTGCTAACCGGGCTTATCATCCTGTTCGGCACATTCGGCGATCTGGCAGAATCCTTATTTAAAAGAAGCCTGAACCTGAAAGATTCCGGGAGTATTTTACCAGGTCATGGTGGAATTCTTGACCGTTTCGATACGATCTTTGTTTCAGCGCCTTTTGTATTTTTGTATTTCGTCTTTCAGACCATTCTTTAATATAAAAAGATGACTATTCACAGAGAAGGATACACAACCATTTTCATTGCGTTCCTATTCGTCGCCGTTGTGCTGCTGACTTTTAATCATATTTTCACGGGACAGACATGGTTTCACATCGGCCTGTATGCTTTGGGATTGTGGTTTTTCATTATGATCGTACGGTTTTTCCGGGCACCTGAAAGGGCACTGAACGGAGGGGAAAATATCATTTCCTGTCCTGCCGATGGGAAGGTAGTTGTGATTGAAAGAACGATAGAGCCGGAATATTTCAAGGATGAGCGTATCCAGGTTTCGATTTTTATGTCGGCACGGAATGTTCATATTAATTGGTTCCCGGTTTCGGGGATGATCAAGTATTATTTTTACCACCCCGGAAAACACATGGTTGCATTCAGTCCAAAATCTTCGCTGGAAAATGAGCGTGCTACCACCGTGATCCAGACTACCGGCGGGAAAGAAATACTGGTCCGCCAGATTGCCGGCGCCGTTGCAAGAAGAATTATTACCTATCCCAGGGTAGGAACCCCCGAGGTCCAGGGCGATGAACTCGGTTTCATCAAATTCGGATCCCGGGTCGATCTCTTACTTCCACTGGATACACAATTGGAGATTGAACTAAACCAGGTTGTCTCAGGAAAGCAAACCATTATAGGGAGGATTTGAGCTGGCGAACTGGCGAGCTAGTGAGTTGGTGACTCTGTGACTTTGTGACTCTGTCACTTTGTTATACTTCCATTGCCCTTGCAAGGAAACTATTATAAGGAACCATCGCCTTGTATACTTTCACCGTATAATCGAGCAGGCCTTCGCTGTATACCGTTTTCTCCTTCATTGCATGAGAAATTGTAAAACTCCTGTTCAGGAGCAGGTTCATCCCGGGGAAATCTTTCGGAAATTCGCGCGGAGGAAGCTTCTGACGGTCCCAATCGCTGATTCCATCAAAATATTTTTTAAAATCCTTATGATTGAGAATTCCGTTAAATTCATTATAATTGTAGTAGATCTCCTTCCTGATCTTCTTGGTAACTTCAGGCTCTGGCATCCATACACCACCGGAGAGGAAACAATCGCCCGGTTGTAAGTGGAAATAGTATCCTGGCCCATGGTTCTTCTTCCCTCCCTTGGCCATAAATGCCCCGAAATTGGTTTTATAGGGTGATTTATCCTTTGCAAAGCGAACATCCCTGTAAATGCGCCAGATGCAATCTTTTGCGGTAAGAAATTTGATGGAATCGTCAAATTTGGCGATGGCCGGGATCAGTGAATTAATAAAATCCTCAAATTCTTTTTTCCCCTCGTCGTACCGTTTTTTATTAGCCTGGAACCATTCACGGTTATTGTTTTGTTCAAGTTCTTTCAGAAAATCAATGATAGTAGTTTTCATATTTCAGATTTTGTGAACAGGAACCAAAAATACAACAGAATGGTTATATTTCATAATGCATAATGCAGAATGCAGATAATTCAGAATTCTTATTTCATAAGTTATGATTGAAGTTCCTCCTTTCTGTTCAAAAATAAAGTTTTAAAAAGCTTATTACCTTTTGCTTTTTGACCGATTAAGCAGAAAATACAAAGAGGATGGGTAAGAAGGGCCGCATTATTTCATGTTTTTTTTTCCTTATTTCCAATTGCACTTATGCTGCCGGTGATCACTTGGTCATCGGGGGTAGGGCCGCTGCACTGGGAAACACGTCGGTTACGCAGTCGGATGAATGGTCGGTGTTCAATAACCAGGCGGGATTAGCCTGGTGTAAGAGATTCAGTGCCGGGATCTATTTTGAGAACCGTTACCTCTTAAAAGATCTCAGCCTGAAAGCCCTGGCGATAACACTCCCGGCCGGAAAAGGAGCCTTCGGTGTTTCATTCCGCTATTTCGGGTTTTCCATGTATTCTGAGATGAATACCGGGATTGCTTATGGGATGCGGCTGACGAAAAGCTTTTCAGCCGGAGTGCAAATTGATTACCTGCGTCTTCATGTGGCCGACGGGTTTAAGGATAACAGTGTTTTTTCCTGTGAGATTGGCTTGCAGTTCCGGGCTAGCGAACACCTATGGCTGGGGCTGCATGTGGCCAACCCTGTACCTGTAAAACTCTCTTCCCTCACCCCTGAAAGGATCCCGGCACTTATGCGTTTCGGACTCAGCTGGAGAATTGTTGAGGGACTAAATTCCGATGTTGAAGTGGAAAAAGACCTTATTCATAAACCGGTATTGAAAGCAGGAATTGAGTACCGTCCGGCTAAATCCTTTTTTATCCGGATGGGAGTTCTTTCGAATCCTGCTACGTTCACTTTCGGGTTTGGGCTGGAGTTCGGGAACCTGCGGGTTGACCTTGCATCATCTTATCATTTTGTCCTGGGATATTCTCCCCAGGCATCAATTATCTATTATTTCGGAAAAAAGAAAAAGGGTAATTGATAATTGAAAATTGATAATTGAAAATGAAAATGAAAAAGACAAAACACTATTGTGCTTTTTAATAATAACCAATGAAAAATTCACTGATAAAATCTGATTATCAAACATTAATCTATGAATTCCGTGGGTATAAAGTCATGCTGGATCTTGGTTTAGCAGCAGTTTACGATGTCGAAACCAAAAGATTAAAGGAACAAGTAAGGCGCAATATTACACGGTTTCCGGAAGATTTTATGTTCGAACTCACAAAAGATGAATTTGAAATTTTGAGGTCGCAAATTGCGTCCTCAAAACGTGGTGGGACAAGGTACCTTCCAATGGTATTTACTGAACAGGGTGTAGCAATGCTATCATCAGTTCTGAACTCTGAAAAAGCAATTCAGGTGAATATCGAGATCATGAGAGCCTTCGCAAATTATAGGGCATTAATAATTGATAGCAAAGATTTTCGCAAGGAACTGAAGTTGTTGGATAATAAAATAAATCAATTCTTTAAATTCTTACTTAAAAGAATTGACGCTTTAAGTCAAAAACAACCTGATCAACCAAGAAGGAAAATTGGTTTTAAAATTAAAGATGAAGAATAATGCTCCGGCAGACCATAAGAGAATTAATTCACAAAGCCCAATCAAGGAGTATCCTTATTTTCATCATTTTTATTCCTTTGGTTGGCTTTTCGCAGAATGAGAACCCTGATCTTATTGAGCGAACGACGGAAAAGTTGTCGGAAACCACCGATAAACCGATCGATTTTTCAGAAATCTCAGATGTCATGGACCGGCTTCAAGACCACCCTATCAACCTCAACAAAACGAATCACGAAGAACTCAACCAACTCTTGTTCCTGGATGACCGGCAGATCAACAATCTCCTCCAGTACATCCAGTCATATGGTACAATATATTCCATTTATGAACTAAAGGGTGTGGATGGATTTGATTCTGCGACTATCCTGAAGATCCTGCCGTATGTTTTGGTCGGACAGGAGATAGAAAAACATCCCATCCGGATGAAGGATCTCCTGAGAGCCGGTAGAAACCAGCTACTGATAAGAGCTGATCAGGTTGTCCAGAAGCAGGCCGGTTACCATGTTGCAGATACCGTTCTTGAAAAAAATCCTAATGCAGGATATACAGGGAGTCCTATGAAGCTGTATTTCCGTTACACCTATTCATTTTATAACCGGCTTTCGTTTGGCCTTAGCGGAGAGAAAGATGCCGGGGAACAGTTTTTCAGAGGGAACCAGAAAAACGGGATGGATTTTTATTCCGGTTATATCAGCCTGCAAAATACAGGATTGTTGAAACAGATTACCATCGGAAATTTTAATGTGGATTTTGGGCAGGGACTAACGCTTAGTTCCGGTATCTCTGCGGGAGCCATCCCGGGAACAGGAAATGTGCGAAGGTATTCACGGGGAGTTGTGCCAAGCCAATCGACCAATGAAGGGAACTACCTCAGGGGAATTGCCGTGGTATTGAAGAAATGGAAATTCAGGCTTTCTCTTTTCTATTCGAATCACAAACGGGATGCAAATGTAATTACAGCCGATACTGTTACCGGTAATGCAAGGACAATCAGTTCATTTTCTGAGACAGGGTACCACCGGATTCCCAGGGAGATTAAGGATAAAAATGCCCTCCGTGAATCTATCTATGGAGGTAACCTGAACTTCCGGAATTCATTCATTTCCATTGGTTTTACGGGCTTCCGGAGCCAATGGAGCGCCAGCCTGGAACCAAAGACCTATCCTTATAACGTCTTTGTTTTCCGGGGAAAAGAAAACCTGAATTTTGGGATTGACCTCCAGGCATCGTTAAGAAATGCATTTTTATTTGGGGAATGTGCACGAAGCAGGAATGGCGGGATGGCATTTTTATCCGGAATCCAGTTAAACCCCGATCCAAGGCTGATGTTCTCACTTTCTCTCCGTGATTATCAGCGTAACTACCAGGATCTTCTCTCCAATGCGCTTGGGCAGAATAGCGCGAATGCCAATGAGGAAGGGGTGCTGTTTAGCTTCAATGCAAGCCTTGCCCCACGGCTTGGCCTGACCGGCTATGCCGACCTTTACCGGTTCCCCTGGCTAAAATACAGGACAGATAGACCCTCCCGCGGAAGCGAATACCAGATACAATCGGATTATAATGCCGGCAAATCTGTTAAAATGTACGTTCGGTTCAGGATCCGGTCAAAACAGATCAACGCGACGGAAAACATGCGACCGGTCAATATCCTGGAAGAAGGGACATCAATGACGGTGCGTTACCAGGCCGAGTGGCAGGTTTCCGATTTCCTGTTACTGAAAAGCCGCTTTGAATGGCTGAGAAACCGGAACGGGGATTTAAGCCCGGCGTATGGTTACCTGCTCAGCCAGGCCCTTTCGTACAAATTCCCGGCATATCATTTTTCCCTGGCTTTTCTATATGCACTGTTCGATACCGATTCTTACAACGAGCGTATCTATGCATATGAAAGCGATGTTCTGTATGGTTATTCTGTTCCTTCCTATTCAGGGAAAGGATTGCGTTGTTGCCTGCTTGCAGAATGGTCGCCCTTCCATTGGATGGATCTCTGGATCCGTTATGCACAGACGTGGTATTCTGACCGCAATGTGATCGGAACCGGCCTCGACATGATTAATGGTAACACAAAGTCGGAAGTGGAGCTACAGGTAAGAATCCGGTTTTAAATTGATCAAATCAGGTTAAGATATCCAGATAAAAAGGAAGAGAAAAAAACATTCAATGTGTATCGTGCAGAAATTTATAACTTTATAAACTTTTGACTTACCTGATCAGCATCACCGTTCCTCTGTTGGTAACCTTTGTCTTTTTGTTGTCCTCGTAAAAAATTTCCCACACATACACCCCGGCAGGGCAATATTGTCCATTCAATTTACCATCCCAGGCATCTTCGATATTGGTTGTTTCAAAGATCTTCTGTCCCCAGCGGTTAAAGATCTGAAAATTATACTTTGTAATATTTTCAATAGGAGTTCCGAAGATCCTGAATTCATCATTTAACCCATCTCCGTTCGGTGTGAAGGCATTGGGAATCGGCTTGCGAACGAACACAAGAACGGAATCCTTAAGGACGATTCCGGAGCAAAGATCCAGGTAGACATAATACCAGGTAGTTTCATTCGGCGTCACAGTAATGGTTTGGTCGGTCGAAATCTGCTGGGACCATTCATACCAGTTGTAAACAATTTTGTTGCCCGGTATCATTGGTTGCAGATGAAAAGGGATAGATGCTATTGCAAAACTATCCACTGTAATCGGGGTATACAACCAACCTTCTTTGCTTGCTGTCCATGAAGTATTATTTCTCCCTGAAACGGCGAAACCAATGCTGCCGTCTCCGTTTTCTACGCCAAGAGTCGCCCGGTTGTCAAACCAAATATCACAGCTTTTCTTTGTAAGGATCTGATCTTCGAAGGTGTTGGTTCCCTCATGCAAAATGACCTGGAAAGTAGCTACCGAATCGCGACAGGCATTTTCAGGATTGGAAAACATCGGGACTTGGCACCACATCACCACGAGTTGCCTGTTGGGAGCATCTCCGCTTGACAAGTAAAACACATAGGTATTACTCGTTTTCGGTAATAAATCTATCCAGGGAGCCATGATAACATTCTTCGGGTATTTGCTGTCGGTATTCGGCACAGGTTTGGGGTCGCGCTCACCGGCTGAATTGGGATTAGGATCAAAACTCATCCAACCGTTGGCGCCGATGTAAAACTCCGTGAAATTATTTCCGAAAAACCTAAAACTGAAACCAATCGGAAAAGGCCCTGCTACATCATCATCGCCGAGGATAACCGGAATCCCGGGGCTTCCATAGGTGGCGGTCAACGTTACAGGAACACCAGGGTTAATGGTATCGTTGGGGCCGGCGTCAAGTTGGGAGAATGCCGTATTTGTCATCAGGAGGAAAAGAAGTGTGATAATTGAGAATTGAGAATTGAGAATTAATAATGAAAAAATATTCCGATGGGCGGAACCAGGGAAGTTCTTGTGATCAGTTGATATGTTACCAACTTTGTTCAATTTATCATGGATATTGAAATAATAGCGTTTGAACTAAATGGGTTAGTTTTGATTTTGGTATGTTGTGTTTTGATCATTCATTCATTGTAACCACAAAATTGGTCAAATTATTTCAAATAAATCTTAATTTTGTCCTTGCTTTCGCAAGTTTTCTTCCAAAATACCGGAATTTCTTTAATTTATTCTCTTATGAAAAAAGATTCACAGATTTTCAGCATTATTAAAAAAGAATTGAATCGTCAAACCAGCGGGATTGAATTGATCGCATCCGAAAATTTCGTGAGCGATCAGGTATTAAAGGCTATGGGTTCCTGCCTTACCAATAAATATGCAGAAGGATATCCCGGCAAAAGATATTACGGAGGATGCCAGTTTATTGATATTTCCGAACAACTGGCGATCGACCGTGCCAAGCAGTTATTCAATGCCAGATGGGCAAATGTTCAACCTCATTCAGGTGCACAGGCCAATATGGCTGTTCTTATGACGGTTTTAAAACCCGGCGATACCTTTTTAGGGCTTGATCTCTCACATGGGGGGCATTTATCGCATGGTTCACCGGTAAATTCTTCCGGGATCTTTTATAAACCGGTTGGATACAAGGTGGAAGAGGCCACCGGGTTGATCAATTACGATAAAATGGAAGAGCTTGCACTCCAGGTAAGGCCAAAGCTAATCATTGCAGGCGCCTCCGCCTATTCCCGCGAGTGGGATTACAAGCGTATGCGTGAGATCGCCGATAAGACAGGCGCGATCCTCATGGCAGATATTGCACATCCGGCAGGACTTATTGCCAGAGGATTACTTAACGACCCAATTCCCTGGTGTCATGTTATTACGACCACAACGCACAAGACGCTTCGCGGCCCTCGTGGCGGTATGATCCTGATGGGTAAAGACTTTGAAAATCCCTGGGGATTGAAGACTCCGAAAGGTGAAACCAAGATGTTCTCGGCGATGCTTGATTCAGCTGTATTCCCCGGGATCCAGGGCGGACCGCTGGAACATGTGATTGCAGCTAAAGCTGTTTCCTTCTTTGAAGCATTATCGGATGAATATATGGATTATATCATCCAGGTGAAGAAGAATGCTGCGGTCATGGCACACTCCTTCGTCGACAAAGGATACCATGTTATCTCCGGTGGAACGGATAACCACCTGATGCTGATCGACCTGCGGAAGAAATTCCCCACAATCACCGGGAAACAAGTTGAAAACACCTTGGTGAAAGCAGATATAACTGTGAACAAAAACATGGTTCCGTTCGACAGTCGTTCCCCGTTCCAGACATCGGGACTTCGGGTCGGAACGCCTGCCATCACTACACGCGGATTAAAAGAGAAACACATGCCCCTGATCGTTGAATTGATCGATGAAGTGATCAGCGATATCGAAAATGAAGAAAAGATCGCAAAGACCGGGAAGAAAGTGAATGAAATGATGAAGGAATTTCCGTTGTTTGCTTATTAACCATGAAAAAGCTCTACCTCGTCCGGCATGCAAAATCTTCCTGGGAAGAACCAGGCGGATCCGACATGGATCGTCCTTTATTGGAGAAAGGGATCAAGCGAACCATGAAGGTAATCCGCTTCCTGAAAGAACGCGCTGTAACGATTGATATGATGATCTCAAGCCCGGCGGTACGTGCTTTACAAACAGCCATCCTTGTTGCAAAAGGGATCGGGTATCCGGAAGATAAAATCCGCGTGGAAAGGAAGATTTACGACGGGTATTATGACCGTATTCTCGATCTCATCTATGCAACCGCCAATGAAGTCAATTCGTTGATGATCTTCGGCCACAATCCCACCATCACCCACCTGGCAAACTT
>Ga0224525_1000331_pt1 | contig 22531 bp, 21 predicted proteins | sample CFST100metaG_FD_179874 | JGI IMG/M metagenome (GOLD analysis project Ga0224525, IMG submission 179874) | Peat soil microbial communities from Stordalen Mire, Sweden - C.F.S.T100 | ecosystem: Environmental > Terrestrial > Soil > Wetlands > Peat | place: Sweden: Norrbotten County, Stordalen Mire...
GTCCTTGCCCGAACCGGCCACATTCAAGCCATAGCGCTCGGAACTATAGGAAACATTGGTCTTGCCGCTGATTCCTTTGTCGATTGTCGAACCCTGGCCGCCGATTTTCCATTGAAGTCCGGCATTTCCCAGGGCCGCTTTATTAAGTTTTATGTCAACCAAACCAAGCACGGGACCGCCAAGGGCCAAAGCCCTTCCTCCGGTTTCCACCGTTATCCCGGCAATGTCATTGTCGTCCACATAAGAATTAACAGGGTCCATATGATCGGTGCAGGCGCACTGCAAATGTGCTCCGTCGAGCGTGACTGAAATATCGTTGCCCGAACTTCCGCGCACCACGGGCTCCCCCGCCGATGCGCCGCGGCGAATAAGGGTCACTTCGGGGTTTTCGGTCAATATTCGTTCCGTGGAAGTCGGTGCGGCCGATAATTCCTTGATTCGCTCGCCTTGTACGACGATTTTATCGAGGGCGACGACGCTGTCTTTACTTTTAGAAGTATCGGCCGGACCGGGTAGTGCGCGGCCATTGCCGAAGGCCGCGATATTTAAAATGGTCAATGCAAACAACACTGCTTTGATCATTGTAAGACCACATCGAAATATTGCGACACTACCGTCGTATCGCCGATATGCTTAAACGTAAAGGTCAATCGCCACAGGCCGGACATGCTAAAATTGACTGTTCCCTGATAATAACCGCCTGGGATTTTTTTTGGTTGCACATTATTCGGCGAAGTCATATCCTCCATGTCCGGCATGGTCGGACTGAACGTGACCGTCCACTGGGTATCCGGTGTATAGGTCAATGAATCGACTTTTTTGCCGATTAAAATGTCAAACGTTTGCGGGCCAACAGCGAGAGTCGGCTCAAAAAACGTGGCCTTTCGGGCAATACTGTCCGGCCCGGTCCACGCGATACTCTGTGTTTTACCGGAGGTAACGGGCACAGTGCTTGAAGGCGGGCTATTGGGGCTTTTTGCGCATGCAACACCAAGCGATAGAACGCTTGCAAAGAAAACCCTTTTAATTAATTTTTTTTTCATAATTTTCCACCTTGCTTGATAATTCCTTTAAAATACAAAAATTTATAATAGAGACGCGGCAGGCCGCGTCTCTATATGATTTTTATTGAATTCGCCGTTATATTAAAATGCAACCTTTGCCCCAAGCGACGCCGTGAACCGGGGGGCCAACTGCACTCCGTTCACATATTGATAAACAGGCACTTGCACGAAATCATAAACCGACGCTTGTTTGTCAATAGGCACGACAACTCCGGGGCTCAGGTAGGTCAGAGTGCCTCCCGTGCTTATTTGATCGGCGTTCGCGCCGGTATCGTGGAGAACATATTACCCGTTCAATTGCAGTTGCGGCGTGATCAAGCACGGCAATGCAGTACAAACCTTTTTTTCGTCGCATACTATTACCTCCGTCGTTTAAATGGTTGATTTTTTTCGATGCGCTCTATATCAAAACAGGACCGCCTGAATTTTGATTCCATACCTGTTCGAGTTTTACGACAATCCCTGAAAACCTCGCCATCCGTAAATAAGTCCCATGATGATAAGAACACCGCCGCCGCACAAGCCGATGGCCCGCTTGTGCGGCGTAAGTGTCTCCAGCGCCTTGGCGGAAAGGAACCCAAGCGCCAGATAAACCGATGAGCTGACTCCAAAGGCAAAAGATATGGCCAATCCTTTAAAAAGACCCGCGCTTAAAAGCAGCGGCGCTAGATAAGCGTACTTTCTGCCCGGATTGAGAAACCCCCGATACAGACCCAATCCGAAACCGATCTTTCCCGAAACATCGCTTTTGCAACCCAATCCCAATGGCCCATTGGATTTTTTGTCGCTTAAAAACTCAAGTTGTTGTCGGGATTTTATAATACGGAAAATCCCCAGGGCTAGGAGCGTTGCTCCGAAAAATATATTGACGAACGATTCTTTGATCGGCAGTAATCGGCCGAATAACGTAATAGCCGCGCCGAAAAGAATAAGCCCCGTGATACGGCCCGATAAAAAGCGAAGCGCGGCAGCCCGGTCGGAAAGCGAAAGTCCGAAGGCGAAGAACGGGCATATCACGAGCCCTTCGGCCGACAAACCTAAAAGCGATACCGTAAGAATTTCATTCATGATACGTTCCTATCGTTGTCAATCGTTTTTGCCGCTTTTAGTTACCTTGGCGCTGGATGCGATGGACACCAATTGTTCCTGCGATAAAAGCGGCTTGATAAATCCGGTGACTGCGTAATATGTTTTTGTTTTTTTGGAATAAAACGTGACCGTCGTCAAATTTTCTTTCACCCTGCGTCCGCAGGGTTTTCTCGCCGATATCCTTAATAGGAGCAAATTCGCAGGTTGTCCGTTTTGCAAAGTTATGGGCGATGATGACCGCGAGTCGACTTTATAGGCGCTGGTCGGCAGTAAGGCGCTGTCGGACAAGTCGTTTTTCGACCAGGTAATGGCAAGGTAAGAAAAAAAACATATTTCCCGTTCATCCATAAGGCCGTATATGCGCTTTCCCACCGGCCCATCATGTCGGGCAAATTCCTGTTCATGTTCGCCTTGAAGCGCAAAAACCATACGCCCCGCCTCTACCTCGCGCGCTGGAATCTGCGGGTTATTTCCCCAAAGGACTGAGGCCATTGAAAGGCAAAGGAGTGTTGCAGTCAAACCATAGAGAATGTATTTATTTTTTTTCATGATTATTTTCCGATGCGACTTTTCCCGTGATTATAAGTTTTATCGAATCGATAGCATATTCGATTTCTTTCCGTTCTTTTCGTAGATTTGCAAGATGCGTAAAAATACGATATTGGTCGTCGGACAAGGGGGCCGCCGAATAGCTATTATTTTTTTTGAAAATTCTATAGTCTATCGGTTTTGTTTTGAGTAAGTCCTGAAGGCTATCGATGTTCGCGCACAGCTCATTATAGCGTGCATTTGCATAGGCCAATGCCGCATGATTATCGCCACCCTCATAAGCGGAGGAAAATTGGGGAACATCCGCAATTATCAATAGCGTGAAGAACATAACCGCAAGGACTGACGTTATGGAATAAAATGGTTTTATAATGATTTGTCGCATGATTGAACCTTCAAAGCATAATTGGTGGGCGCACAGCGGCAACGGTTGAATTGCCGCTGTGCGCTTGTTAATGCATGGTCTCTTTTCTTCTCCGCTTATTTCGTCCGCGCCAGCCGGATACCTTGGCATTGGGCGGCAAAGCTTTGCTTATTATAATTGCGGACGGTTATCAGATTGCAACTTTCCTTGGCCATAGCTCCACCATAGCGTTTTGCCCGGTATTTGTATTTCTGTCCATCGGGAAGTCCCCGTGGATTAACTGCGGCGCCTGCGGTATAAGCAAGCGGCACTTTATAAAATCTGTCCCATAGCCATGACCCCGTATTGCCGGTCAAATCGTAGAGTCCCAATTCGTTGGGGAGCTTTGTGCCCACCGGGTGAATGCGGGCCCCACCTCCGATGGTATCGTAGCCTGTCCACGCTACAAGTTGAATGGAATCGCTTCCGCTGAAAATATACCCCTTGGAATATTTTCCCCCTTTTGCCGCATATTCATATTCCGCTTCGGTAAGCAGCCGATATCCGTCAACATCCCACAAGGGGGTAATGGTCCATCGGCGATGGTCCGCTGTGTCGATATTGTTTGTGTCTGTTGTCAGTGTGTCAAGAATATAGGCCGGCGTAAGGCCGTCCTTTTTGCTTTGCCAATTGGCAAAAAGTACTGCCTCATAGAAACTGATATTAATCACAGGCGTTGTCCCGCGGCCCCATTCTTGGTCGTCCGCCTTTTCCCACTGGGTTGCAACCGCAAAAGCGTCATAATCGTCGAATGTTGTTGCATATTTGTTTATAATAAAACCAGACACGGTTGTCGGATGGGCGGGTTTTTGATCAGCAGCGGCATAAGGATTGTCGCTGCCCTGTTCAAAAGTGCCTCCCTCGACCGCAATAAAGAGATTTGCGGTGTCAAGCGCCACGGATACGACTTCATTAGTAAAAGCAATCTGTTGACGTTTATACCTGAACCGGGAAACCGCCAGGGAATCGGAGACGGCGCTTATTTTCGCCAACCCTGAAATAGCGCTTCCCGCGGCGTTATTGCCGGTGTTTAATAATGAGCCCGAAGAACCACCGACCGCATTCCTATCGTATGCGGCGGTTTTAAACGAATATTCGTTACCATTTAATTTGATACGCGTAATGTAAATTCCAGCCGAAGATTTAGATTGGGCGACAAGGTTGACCGCATATGAGCCGGGCAACACGCTGTTGGAAAAAATCGTAGATACTAAGCGTCCGTCAAGAGAAAACCGCTGGATAAGGACCTTTTGGGCCGAAACTGCCGTAAAATGCAGAGACTCTCCCGAAAATACCGGTTTAAGATTAAGTTGCGGCGCTACCGCCCTTCGGGACCCGATACCCACGCCTCCTCCAATGACAAAATGCCCCGTTGCGTCGGTGACCGTCTGTGTACTGTCGGAAATTCGTGTAACGAGAGCGCCCTCCAGGGATTTGCCCGTGACTTTATCGGTAATGACTCCGCTTACCGACTGAGCGGATGCGATACCCGCACCGGCCAATACTCCCAATAGCGCTAATTTCCCAAAAAATGAACTCCTATTACGCATACATTAAACCTTTCTGTGAAAAAGTTTTTTTATTCAACCGTTATAATAGTTTACATGTAACTTCAATTTAAACCTGATGCCATGGTTTGAGGACCTTGGTCGGGCGTTTTACAGAAAACGGTAAATCTCCTTCCCACCCGCACTGCCTCGTGCAGAACTGTTACAAGTTGCGAACAATTTATTTTATGCACGTACCGCCTCCGCGGGACCATTGGCAAACAGCCGGAGCCGCTCGAAATGCTCTTCACCGCCGGTTTTCTCCCCAATCTTTCCGCAGGCGTCGGCCCTGCACCTGGCGCAGTGGCTCATTTGCGGAAGCCAAACACCGGCTTCCATGCGTACGCGATGTATAAGCGCGGCATCAGGCTCAATAAGACTGCCGAAAACCGTATTGGCAGTGGGAATAAGCGGAATGCAATTATGAATATCAACGCCGCACCTGGCCATGACCTGCGCAATTTTTCCGATGTGCAAATCGTTGATTCCCGGAATAATGACCGAATTTATTTTCACTAAAATTCCCGCGTTTAAAAGGGCTTCGATGGAGTCGGTCTGACGGTTAATGAGCAGTTCCGCCGCCTTTCTGCCGAATATGCGCTTTCCCTGGACAACTACCCAGGAATAGATTTTTTCCACGATATCGGGGTCGATGCCGTTGACCGTAACGGTCACGTGGCTGACGCCCAGGTCGGCAAGTTCATCAACATGCGGCTTAAGGTCGAGTCCGTTACTCGACACGCATAAAAGCAAATTTGGATACTTCCATTTAACCAAGTGAAAAGTTGTAAGGGTTTCCAGTGCATTCGCGAAGGGGTCGCCGGGCCCCGCAATACCGACAACCGACAAATTGCCCACCCGCTCCAAAGCATTATCGAGGTAGGCTAACGCCCCTTCGGGAGAAAGAACGGCGGCCGAAACCCCCGGTCTGCTTTCATTGACGCAGCAGTATTTGCGGTCGCAAAAATTGCACTGAACATTGCACTTTGGAGCTACGGGTAAATGGATACGCCCATGCGTTTCCCGCGACTTTGCATTAAAGCAGGGATGTTGCGAAAAGTCTTTCATGATACCTCTTTTTTACTACTTTTTGACAGAAACTACATCTGCAAGATAGGAATTAAAATTAAAGCTAAGTAATATTCATAGGTTATTCAGAAATGTCTTAATAGGTTCTTTATTTTTAAAGATTAATTTTAATTCTCAAATAATATACACTAAATAGATAGGGATTGTCAAGAATAAAATACATTTATCCGATTGGAATTAAGTTAAATATTCATAACTATTTAATAATTAATGTATTAGATAGATGAAGACCGGATTATTTCCCAGAGTACAAAAAATAAATAAATTAATAATAAAGTAGTCATTGATGATTAATTAACATTTTATTTAAAATCGCCATTCAATACTCGCAGCAAAATTTATCCGGTCGCCCGGATAAAAGACCTGAAGGTCTTCCGTTGAAACCGTCCGGGCATCGGGAATCGGTTCAACACCTTCGGCATAGCGGATATTTGCCAGATTTCGCGCATCCACGTAAAATGATAATCCTTTTTCTCCGCGAAAACCTGAGGAAAAACCGATCAGCGCATATGGATCGGCAAAAAGAATCCCGGCTTGATCGACAGGAAAGCGCGCCATGCTCCACTGTACATTCGGCCCCGCATACCATCCTTGTTTTGTCGCATAAACCAGGTCTGCCTGATAAAAATGCTCCGGTATTCCGGCAATGCGGTTGTTTCGATACGTCGGATTATCATCAAAATGGAAATCATTGAGCGTATAACTCTGCTTTAACAAAAGCGATCCGCAATAGGGTCTTTTATTTTCAGGGTCAATTCTTGTATTCAATATTTCGATGTCAAGTCCGGCTTCAATTCCCTGATGGATTGATTTCGGCACATTTGCGGTCCCAATGTTATTACCATGCGCGTCATTTATTGCCAACAGTTCATTGCTAAGCCATGAATGATAGAGGGAAAGCTCGCCGTCAAAACGCCCCAATTCGTGCCGCGATCCAATTTCCGCTGTCCAGGCCGATTGCGGGACAAGCAGCGAATATTCGAGATTGATTTGCTTAGCAGCCCCGTTAGTAGAGGTCAATGCTATCAGATTTTCAAATGACGGCGGTTGCCAGCTTCGACAAACATTTATAAAAGACTGATTGTGCTTATTCCATTCGTACAGCGCTCCAAATTTCGGATTCAATCCTAAGAAAATCAGATGTTTCGATTTGACTGCATTGGAATCCGCAGTTAGATTATTGTCAAATCCACGAAAAGAATAAATAGTCTGAAATCCGGCAATAATCGACAAACCATGCATTATCTGTAATCTATCTTCCACATACACGGGAATATTAATGGTTTGGTCGGAAAACGATGCTGTTGAATCTCCTCGCTGACCATTAAGATTTTGAAAATTCGTCTGGATTTCATTTTCATAGGCAACCGAAGTCCCCGCCGTAATATCGGCCCGACAGCCGAATTGACGGACTGAATCGTTCACGTTTAAAACAAGTGCCGCGTTATTGGAATGCAAATAATTAATTCCTTCGGGGTCTTCGACCGAATAAAACGACCGGGTTATTTGATTGCGATATGTCCAGATTGCGCCCACATCGACCAGGCCGTTTTTTATTGACCATGCGAGTTTGTCGGCAAGGCGAATGACCTTAAATGACGTGCCGAAATCCTGGACAAGCGCATCATTATTAGCTTGCGTCGGATCGTCGATGAGCTCTTCCTTAGTCAATCCGCCCGGACTTTGCCGATCAAGCGCGGCGAAAAGCACGTACAATCGGTTTTCGGCGTTTCCAAATTTCAGGCCCATGTCGCCGAAAACATGGCCGGTATTTTCCCGACTATGGTCGCGTGACTTGTCACGGTATTGGTCGGACACCGACACATACCCGTCAAGAGGCCCTTTGGATCGCGCAATTGATATATCGCCGCCCAATCCCCCGAAACTTCCTCCGTGCAAACGCAGGCTGAGAGGAGGCGCCGATAATCCGGTGAGCGGCACAAGATTTATTGCCCCGCCTAACGTGTAAGCGCCGTATTTAAAAGCGTTGGCTCCGCGGTATACTTCGGCGTATTGCAGAGAATGCAGGTCGAAATCCTCAAGGCTTACTTCGCCATCGCCTTGATTGAAAGGAAATCCGTCGAGAAGAAATTGGATGCCTATAGGCTGGTCTTCGGATTGGATGCCGGAACCGCGAATGGAAACCTTCGACGCTTCACCGCTCCCGTTTGATTGCGTAGCCACGCCCGGCGTGTTTTCAAGCAAATCCTGAAAATTAGCACTCCACCCTTTTTCAAACCGGTCGGCGTTTTTAACGGTAACTCCGCCGGGCACGGCGTTTTTCCGCTCCAGAGCGCTTTGGAGGGGCGGGGTCGTCATTGAAAAGGCTTTTCCCGTAACAACCATAGGAGGCAAGGAATCCATGACGCCGATTGAATCGGTCCGTGCTTTGTCAATGGGAAAAACCGGACAACACAATAGCGTTAGGTAAAGTATCCATTTCACGGGTGGTTCATTCACTTTTTAATAAGGCAGTTTTGATTATCCGATTTGATCGACGAAAGTCCGACAGTATCGCTGCCGTCCAAGCAGTACGGCAGCGATTGGAGATAGTGCGAGGTCATTTCGTAGCTGATTGATCTTCGTTTTTTATTGTTGCCAATTTAACAGCGCCATTTTTTCCTTTGGTTCCTGTTACAATAACCTCCAAAACGCTCTGAGGTTCTAAAAGGAACTTTTTTATCTTTGAATAGCTTGCCTTGTCAAAAGCAATAAGCTCTCCTTCTTTAGTATAAATAGAATAGCCGCTCGCGGCGCATTTCGATTTCAATGCGCATTCCTTGGTATGTGAGGAAATAAAAGAAGCCAAACTGTCCTTATGGTTCGCGGCGCAGCGGTTATCAATAATTTTCCCTGTTATGGTGATTTCTTCGCCTTTCGCCGAAGATGTAGCTGCAAAAGCGAAGCCCAGACCGATTAAAACCGATAGTGCGATTGCAAAAATCTTATTCATAAAAAAACTCCTCCATAATTAAGTGTATGAACCAGGATATTTATCCTTCGGCAAATGATCAATATCCTCCTTTCAATACTATTTTTAAATTGCACAACGTTAATAGGATTTAGAGTATATGCAAACAAAAATATATCATTTTGCCGATTATTTAATAGTATAATCAATTGTTTTCCAAAGGTTATTTTCAAAAATAGTCGTTATCGTTTCTTGGACATTTTTTTTCTTTTCAAAATCGGTTTTAAACACGACGATGATGTATTCGCCCGCCGCAGCGCCCGGCAATGAAGTTTTATATTTCGTCGATTTTTCAGTTCTTGAAATTATTTTGCCCAAATGTAACCTATCTTGATTTAATCGTCTTGACCATAAAGAGTCTGAAAATCTTCTTTGAATTAATGATCCCGCCGTTTTCCAACTTTGCGGATAATTTCCAGTGTCAACAAGAGAAAGCCACGTTTGAACAGACCCCAAGGCCTCGCTGATTTTTTCATGTTCCGAAACATTTGCCGATAAACAAAAACTACTCGCCAAAAAAACCGATATAAGCGCTTTGTTGATGCTTTTCATAAAAACCTCCAAAATATAAAGTGGATGTATTATGATTAAAACTGTTTACTTTGTGTCAACCATCAACTCTTCCAAAGAATCCTTTACCATTTCCAAATCCTGCCGCAGCATTTTCAAACTGTCGAGTTTGATTAAAAGCGCGGTCTGCCGGTTACCGGAGTTCCATATCGGCGCGCCTTTGGCGTTTGTGCCATGCAGAACTCTTTTTAAGCTGTCGATACTCTTGGTAATTCCGGTGAGCCTCTTTTTTAATGCAATCTACATATCTTAGATAGGAATTAAACCTAGGATTTATCGTTTCAGTATTTTTTTTAAACAGAGGAATTTCTTCGTGGTTTAGGTGATAAAGGTTATTTCAGAAATTAATATACACTAATTAGATAGGGATTGTCAAGAAAAAAAATACATCCATCCGATAGGAATTAAATTAAATATTCATATCTCTTTAATAATTAGTGTATTAGGTATATTAAAGTCGGATTATTTTCAAGGGTATAAATTAAATAATAAGTAGACGTTGATGATAAATGTAACAAAAGCCTCTGTGATCTTCCATTGAAACCGTTTTGTGTGTCGGGAATCGGTTCAACGCTCCTTAATAACGAACATTGCTAAGGTTCTATGAGTATCTATCGATCAGTCAGCGACTTTAGAAATGCAACCAAGTCCTTTTTCTCCCCGGAAGTCAAATGCATAGGTTTCAGCAGTCCGCTCTTGTTTGGATGCGCTTCGCCGCCGATGTTATAATGGTCGATGACCGCTTCTAGGGTTGGAAGCGATCCGTCATGCATATACGGCGCCGTTTTTTCCACATTGCGTAGCGACGGCACGCGGAACATTCCAACATCGCTTTGCTTAAGCGTGATTCGCGCTCTGCCTGAGTCGGGATAGTTCACATAAAGGCCATTGTTCTTGAAACTATTATCGGTAAAGTTGTATTCGCCATGGCAGTGGAAACATTCGCCGCGTTCGCCGAAGAACAGCCCCATTCCCCGTTTCTCCGAGATCGACAGCGCCGATGAGTCGTGATCGTACAAATACCGGTCGTATCGACAGTTTCCGCCCAATAGCGTTCGCTCATAGCAAGCAATGGCGCGCGTGAGCGCGTATACCGATGGCAATTGTCCGTAAGCCTTGCGAAAGAGCGATGGATAGCGCGGATGCGCTGAAAGTCGGGCGACTGCCTTATTAATGTCAAAATCCATTTCCAAAGGATTGGAAACGGGAGCAAGAATCTGTTGCTCCAATGTCGGCACGCCGCCATCCCACATCGTGTTGGGAAGGTAGGCGCAATTGATTAAGGTCGGCGCATTACGCAACGCGGTCCGTCCCTCGACACCTTTACTTTTAGGCAGTCCGTCGGTGAAAGCTTTGCTTTCAATATGGCACGTGGCGCAGGATATCGTCGAATCACGGGAGAGAATGGGATCAAAGAACAATCGTTTCCCAAGAGCAATCCGGTTGGTGGTTGGCTGGTTGTCGGCCGGAATTGGCGGATAGGGAAATCCGTGAGGAGTCTTAAGGGTTATAAACCGGCTGCAAGGGTCGAGAAAATGGAGTGCAATTCGGCCTGCTATGAAAATTAAAAAAGTAGTAAGGCTTGTCAGTAGGGCGAACACTAAAAGCATTCGAATTTTATAGGATACTATGAGCATAAGCCAAAATATTCAGTTATTAATAGCCTGGAGATAATGATTAGTTGTCCGGCGAAAATGCCCCTTGCCAGCGATCGGCCATTCTGACCGCCAGAGGTTGATTATCAAAAGAATGCGTCGAAAATTCCGACCGCATGTCAACACCGGCAAACATGAAGCCGAGATCGAATTTCAGGTGAACGCCGTTGTTTGACGATGCGCTCACCGAGAACTTTATCGGGACCGAAATGGTTCTTTTCATCGTATCCATGCCGAAGTGATAGAAAAATTCAGTGACGGGCGCCCCCGTGCCTTTACTCGTGGTATCCACTTTGCCCTCAATCTTCATGAACAGGTATCCGCTGTTCCAATCCCAATGCATACTTGGCGTTTGGATCGCCAAAGGGTTGCCCGCTTCAAAAACCGTGGGGTCGCCATGGTTGGTAACGGAATCAAGACCCAGGGTGAAACGAAGGCCATTATAAACGCCCTCCGGAAGAGAGCCAAGATTATAATCTTTTTGGCGAGGATTAGCCAGGATCACGGACTGTTTGGTCCGATTCTCCGCCCCGTCTTCGCGGATCGCTCGGATATTTGAGATATAGTAACGGAAGTCCGTTACTTTAAATTTACGGGAGGTAGCCCCATGGTATATGGTGTCATACATAACATCAACGTTTGCAACGGTGTTGCGTATGAAAAGATGAAACGATGAGCCGGTTTCAATAAGTTGTCGCGGCCTTTGGTGGCGGTTATCACGAGTGCACATTATGAAAGCCGTGAGAATTGCAATAAGGCCAATAAGGAACGTAATTTTCCAGAATTTCATAAATAAAAAATATATTGCGGAGTCCGACTACTTAGGGAGCAAACCAACATTCGGCATGAATCAGGCCGGGTGTGTTAAACGACCGCGAAAGCGTGGCATCATATTTGCGTTTTAAATAACAATGACGGTTTGCGCTTATAAAGACTCTATACAGTGCGGGTGGATATTTCAGACACAACTAAACTTTTGACCTTTTGATTTTAAATTTATAAGGGAAAATCAATGAATCAAACATTCGACCATACTGCTTTACGCGGATTATCCGAATTACAAGTTCATAAGCTATTATCCACCGAAGGATATAACGAGCTTCCATCCGCAAAAAAACGCGGATTTATAAGAATCGCATTGGAGGTTATGCGAGAACCCATGTTTCTGCTTCTTTTGGCGTGTGGAATCATTTATCTGATTTCGGGAGAAGTACAGGAAGCCCTCATGCTCTTAGGTTTTGTTTTCGTGGTTATGGGAATTACGTTTTATCAGGAACGTAAAACCGAACGGGCTCTGGATGCCTTGCGAGACATGTCGAGTCCCCGCGCTCTGGTTGTCCGAGATGGTGAAAAGAAGCGCATTGCCGGACGGGATGTCGTTCGTGGGGATGTGTTGCTTCTTTCGGAAGGTGACCGGGTCGCGGCGGATTGCTTTTTATTGTCCGGTACGAATCTTTCCGTAGACGAATCACTTTTGACCGGCGAATCGGTTCCAGTGCGTAAGGCCGTAGGGGATACATCCGCACAAAACTCCCGACCGGGCGGAGATGATTTACCCTTTGTCTATTCAGGAACGCTTATTGTCCAGGGGCAAGGCATTGCGGAAGTCCGCGCAACGGGACTGCGGACTGAAATCGGAAAAATCGGCAAAGCCCTCCAATCGCTCAAGCCCGAAAGCACACCGCTCCAAATACAAACCGGAAAACTCGTGCGCACCTTCGCCATAATCGGCGCGCTGGTCTGTGGGCTCGTCGTGGTGGTATTCGGATTGACACGAGGAAATTGGCTTGGCGGTTTTTTAGCGGGGCTATCGCTTGCCATGTCACTATTGCCCGAGGAGCTTCCCGTCATTCTGACGATTTTCCTTGCGCTTGGAGCATGGCGAATTTCGCGAAACCGGGTGCTTACCCGGCGGGTCCCGGCAGTTGAAACCATCGGATCGGCAACCGTGTTGTGCGTTGACAAAACAGGTACACTTACCATGAATCGTATGACCGTGAGTGACTTATGTGTCAATAACGCTTTCTACAAAATACCGCCGGAGGCCCATGACCTGCCTGAAGAATTCCACAAATTGGTTGAATATTGCATTCTTGCCTCGCCCGCGGACCCTTTTGATCCGATGGAAAAGGCGATGCGTGAGCTTGGTGAAAAGTGTCTTTCCCGCACCGAACATCTGCATAAAACCTGGGAACTTCTGCGCGAATATCCGCTTTCACGAGAGCTTCTTGCCATGTCGCGCGTTTGGCGTTCCCCGGATCAGGAACGTTTCGTTATTGCGGCAAAAGGCGCTCCGGAAGCCATTGCGGATATCTGCCACTTGACACAAGAACAAAATCAAGTTCTAACGCTTCACATCGAGACGCTCAGCACTCAAGGCCGCAGGGTAATCGGCGTAGCCGTCGCGGATTTTGATCAAAAAAAACTTCCCGAAGCCCAGCATGATTTCGCCTTCCGCTTTATCGGCATTTTAGGACTCGAAGACCCGGTCCGTCCGGGCGTTGCGCAATCGATAGTTGAATGTTATGAAGCCGGAGTGCGGACCATCATGATAACCGGCGATTATCCCGGAACCGCGGCAAATATCGCGGCGCAAATCGGATTGCGAAATCCAACCGACATTATTACGGGAAACCAGCTTGAGAAAATGACCGCCGAGGAGCTTACGTCCAGGATCCGAAGCGTCAATGTTTTCGCCCGGATGGTCCCCGAACAAAAACTCCAACTTGTCAAAGCGCTCAAAAAAAACGGCGAAGTTGTCGCCATGACCGGCGATGGCGTCAATGACGCGCCCGCGCTTAAAGCCGCGCATATCGGCATTGCCATGGGCGGGCGTGGAACGGATGTTGCCCGTGAAGCCGCATCCCTTGTGCTTCTTGATGATGATTTCGGCTCCATTGTCAAAGCGGTAAGCATGGGACGGAGAATCTATGATAACCTGAAAAAGGCAATGATGTATACCTTATCGGTGCACATCCCTATAGCGGGCCTTTCGCTGATCCCCGTGCTTTTCAAATGGCCGTTGATCCTATTCCCCGTGCATATTGTTTTTCTGGAACTTATCATTGATCCTGCATGTTCAGTGATTTTTGAAGCGGAAGCTGCAGAAGCAAACGTTATGAAACGTCCCCCGCGAAAGCTTTCTGAATCGCTCTTTAATCGCAGTACCCTTATCAGAGGTATTATTCAGGGTCTCCTCATCATGGGCGTGGCAACGGTAATTTACGTTTGGGCAATTCGGGATCACGGCGAGAATACCGCGCGCGCGCTGAGCTTTGCAACGCTAGTTGTTTGCAATATCGGACTTATCCTCACCAACCGTTCATTTTCCCGTTCCATATTTTCCATGTTCCGGGTTCCTAACACGGCATTATGGTGGATTATCGGCGGCGCTGGCGTAATGCTGTCGTGCAGTCTTTTACTGCCTTTTTTACAAGAATTGTTTAAATTTGCGCCCGTACCGCCGGGTGATTTCTTAGCTTGTTTTGGCGCCGGAGTTGTGACGATCGTTCTTATGGAAACTCTGAAATTTGGGCCGATTCGGCGGGTGTTTTTTCCGGAACCCTTACTGAAAACAAGCCCAATGTCAAACGAAGGATTGTACTATTGAAAAACATTTTTAGAAAACTTCGTACTCTTATCAACGAAAACGTCCATACATTGTTATCGCTGCGTGCGTCACCGCATCAGATAGCTCTTGGCTTTGCGATAGGCGTATTCATCGGCATCTTCCCGACTTTCGGATTTGGTGGAGTGTTTATTATTGCATTAGCAACGTTTTGGAAATTTAACATTCCCGGCGCACTTGTCGGAACTTTGATTGGTAACCCCTTATTTGCTCCCTTATGGATTACCCTTTCATGCCTAATAACGGGAATCTCTCCAAGCGAGATCAAGGTACCGAAAGAACCATTTCATGAGATACTCAAGCATTATAGCGGGATCGGGTTGCGATACTTGGTAGGTAATGGATTGGTTTCTTTGTTCGTTGCAATACTGTCCTACTTCATAGTAACCCGCGCGATTCAGTGGTATCGAGCAAGAAAAGATAAGCAGGTATTCATCTCAAAACAGGGGAAAACATAATGTCAAATGCGCAACCGTAGCATCTTCGGATAAATTATTTTATGCTATGGCTACTTTAGTAACAATATCCCAAAAATGCCAATACGCCTTGCGCGCCATGTTTGAATTGGCAATCCATTATCCTTCCGACCAGGTTATCGTTCTTTCCGAAATCGCCCTGGCGCAGGACATTCCCGTGAGGTTTTTGGAACTGATTATCGCAAAGCTTCGTAAAGACGGTTTTGTTCGCTCCACGCGCGGCCAATCCGGCGGCTACCTAATAGCCAAGCCGCCCGCACAAATTTCAATCGGGGAGATTTTCAGGTGCATGGAAGGGACGGGCGTTGAAATCAATGTCAATAGTCAAGAAATAACCGCTATTTCGGAACGAAGTGATGCTTTTATTTTCAAATCGCTGTGGCAGGAAGCGCGGCATGCGATAGCCCAGGTGTTCGACACAAAAACATTGCAGGATTTGATCGAAAAACGGAAAAAAATCATGAGCGGTTTTGACTATTCGATTTGAAATGGTTGGAAATCGGATTTTGAATATAGTATACTTATAGCGAATACAATTTATTCAGGAGCGCTCTATGCCGACGATTACCCTTCGTTTGCCCGAAAACCGCTATCGGCTTTTTAAAAAACTTGCCGAAGAGGAAAACCGGTCGTTATCCAATTTTATTGAGACCGCGACCGTTCGTCATATTGAGGAATCGGAGTATGCGGATTCTTATGAAATGGAAGAAATTAAAAATAACCATGGTCTCAATGATAGCTTGCGTAAAGGCCATGCCGATGCCCGCTTAAAAAAAGGACGATTTGTTGAGTGAGATATTTTACAAAATATTCGAAACCGATGAATTTATAAAGCGGGTTTCAAAATTCAGCCGCCGGGATGCCCTATTCATTGAGAAAAAACTCATCACCTACGTTTATCCTCAATTAAAAACCGAACCTCATTTTGGAAATAATATTAAAAAACTTGTAGCGTACAAACCGGAAACCTGGCGGTATCGTCTTGGAAAATATCGTCTATTTTTTTCCATTGATGAGCACGATAAAATCATACATATTCTCACCATCGAATTTCGAAAAGATGCTTATTAACGGAGCACTGAGTGAGTCCGCCTATTTCAACTCAAATGATAATGCGACCCTGCAATTACCACGATCCCCGTAATAGCGAGTACGATAAAGGCCGCAACCGCAACCTCGGCCAAATGCTTTCTGAAAATCGGCAGGCTTATTGTAAGGCTTGGGATTTTTCGAAATGGGGCCAAAATGCCGACGCCCACGCCGCAAATCAATCCGATAAGAATTGTTCCGTACAGCAGATAGCCGATGTAATGATATTCGGCCTGTAAAATGCAAAACGGGCAATGGTGCGAGGGAAGCTCGTATATGTAAACCGATAGCGCGGAAATTATCGCAACGAAGGAAAACGCGCCGGTAAGGCCGCTTAAGGCGGCGAATAAAGCCCCGGCCCTGGCGCGCAGAATAAAAAGAAAACCGTTTCCGATCGTCAGCGCAAGCGCCGTAAAAAAAACGATCAAGGTCGGCGTAACGGGCAATCCGGCGATTTCTGCCGCGGCGCCTTTTCCTCCGGGGCTAAATAAGCTCCCGCAGCACGACGTGATAATGTCGGGGTGCAAACCTGAAAAATAGGCCCATTGCAGCACATTTTCCGCTACGATGATCGGCGCAAGGAAAATCAGAAATCCGTATTTTATGCGTATGAGCGGATAATCGAATCCGCTATTGTCGGCGTGGTCGATGATGAGCCATAATCCGGCCAAGATGCTTGTCAAAAGCTTTAAAAGCACCGTGGGAAACCCAAACCGGTTTACGTCGAATGTGCCTACCGCGCACATGGTCCCGGCAAACAGCGTATGGATGGAATCAGCCGTGTACACGAGTAAAAAGAGCGACGCTATTTGAATCACTAAAAAATATTTGACGATTGTTGCCGTAAAATAGGTGCGTCGTTCAAGCAACACCTGCTTTTCGCTCCCGCTTTTTATGTTCCATTGAAAAACAATGCGCACGCCATACCATGCGGCATAGAGCGTCATAATGCAAATGAGAAGCGACGAAGCGATGAGCGCGATAGTTGATGGATGCAATATCATGCGATCGTCCCGCCATGGGCGAGCTCGCCGCCATGGATTTCTACGATCCGGCCCGTGAGGGTTGAATCATAGATAAGCGGATCATGGCTTGCTATAATGAGGGTCTTGCCTTCCTTTTTGAGGATTTCCATGATCGATAAAAATTCCGCCGAGAGCTTCGCGTCGAGATGCGCGGTGGGCTCGTCGGCAATAATGATTGCCGGGTCGTGGATAAGTGCACGGGCAATGGCAACGCGCTGCGCTTCCCCGCCGGAAAGCCATTCGGACTTTGCGCCCTGCTTGTGGTCGAGATCGAGCATGGCCAAAAGATCAAGAGCTCTTCTTTTAAGCAGCGAATATTTTTCGCCGGTCGGATACGCGGGGGCCATGACGTTCTCAAGCGCCGAAAATCCGCGAAGCAGGTTAAAGCGCTGAAAGATGAACCCGAAGGTTTCCCGGCGGATACGGGTAAGAAACCGCTCAGGCAGGCTGGTAATTTCCTTTTCGTTAACGAATATCCTGCCCGATGTGGGCCGAGCCATGCATCCGATGAGGCTTAACAGCGTCGTTTTTCCCGAACCGCTCGGGCCTTTGAGGATAGTCGCCTCTTGCAAATGAATTTCAAGGGAAATCGACAAGAGGGCCGTAAATTCATTGGGCCGCCCCGCATTGAAAACCTTGCTTACGTTTTGGATATTTATCATGGTAATTTATTTTTTATTTTATCCTGTTAATCGGTTTTCATCCTGGGTATCCTGATCAACGCATTACCGAATCGGGATCAATGGTCGCAACCCGCCATGCCGGCGTGATGGTCGAAACCGTATAGGGAACAACCGACAGAAAAAATAGCGCAATAATGTCTCCAAAATTGATATGGGGCGTTAGGACAAAGGAGGGATACAGTGTCGACCAGCCTTTCAAAATCGGCGCAAAAAATAGTCCTCCGCCCAAAAACACATGCGCGTATCCCAAAATGGTCCCAAGGAAAAACGCCGTGAGCGACAGGGCGATTCCCTCCCAGAATTTCATGGCAAGCACGTCGGAGGTTTCCCAGCCGATCGCCTTAAGAACGCCGATTTCCTTGCGTTCCTCGGCTGAAAGGCCCGTTGCCTTGTCGAATGAGAATATGAAAAACGCGAGCACGGCCCCCGCTAAAACAAGCAACATGATTCCCGCGCGCCAACTAAAAACAGCGTCGTAGGTACGAAGGATTTCGGTTTTAACGATTGGCCTGGTATCGGGTAAAAGGCGACTGATTTTTTCCGCAATGGTGGAATATTCGCGCGGGTTTCTCACCGTAAGAACAAGGTCTGTGGCATATCCCGCTGGAATACCGCTTAAAGCGCGGTAATCCGCCTCGGTAATGACAACAAGGTCAGCCGAGACCAGCGCGGATTCATCGCTCAGTATTTTTGCAATGGTGAAGGTTTGCGGATTGCCGTCGGAACCGGTAAACGGTACAATGTCGCCGATTTGCAGCTTGCGAAGTTTTACAATGGCGCTTCCAATCGCAATGGTCCCGGGTTTAAGCGAATCGACCCCGGAAGCGATAAGTGTATAATTCGCCCCGAAGCCGCCATCGTAATAATAACCCCAAAGCCGGGGTTTTATGGCAATGATCCCGCGAATGTTTTTTATGCTATCGGCATACCGTACGGGTATGAATTGATAACGACCTGTCAAGGTACGCTGGACAATTATTTCCGGGGCGTTTTTAAGTACTGAGGCGGCTTGTGTCCGAAGCGCGCGGGTAAAAAACAAAACCGAAGCCAACGCGAAAATAACTAGTGTGTACACCAGCAAAAGCGCGGCGTTTTTCCCTTTTCGCCGAAGAACCGACCCGATGGTAAAGTCGACCAGATGAAGTTGCCGTTCAATGGTTTTTGACATGGCCGCCTCTCAAGTGCGCAGGCGGCGCGACAAAAGAACCGCTTGGAAAATGTTCAAATGACATAGGGGAATCCTGAAACGGAGTGGTAAAGTCCGTTTGGGACAAATGCCGGGTATAGCCGGCTTCGGTAAAAAGCGCGAGATCGGTCAAATCAAGTTCGCGCACGAGTCGCCCCATGCGAAAATCGACCTCATGGGATTGTTTGATTTTAACGACCGAAAATACGCCGAAAAATAAGCTTACAAATAGAAGCGTCGAGCTTATGGTTATGTACAATGTTGATCGTCGCATGATTGTTCTCTCGTATAACCCGTCTAAGGGCGGATAAGTCTCTGTACGCAGGGAATTATATACGCGGGACGCGTATATAATTCAGCTACAGAGACTAATGAAAGCGGCTATTTATCCAACCCCTTGAGAACCTCGGTAGTTACATCATTAAACAAAAACAACGCAGTCCCTTTATGGTCTTTTTTAAAATCCCCGGCTTCCTCGGTTTTCTCAAAAGGCACCAGTTCTTTACCCATGGGACCGTTAATGTCGCTACCCGCAACATAGAGCGCCGTGCGCGCGTTAATGGGCGATTGCGTGTAATAGTTCGTTACGAAAACGGCTAGGATGTCCACGGTTTTTTTGCCTGGATTGTATTTGTCAATAGCCAGGTAATAGTTGAAGAAATCCTTGGGGCCATCGAAAAAAGCGGTCGAACCGTCTCGAAATTGTATTTGTGCAAGAAATCCGGGATACTTGGCTACAAACATGCCGCAAACAGGGCATTTGTCTTTGTCCGTGGCGACTTTGGCCGCATTATGAGAACTTACCTCATCGAGCGTCTGGGCTGTTTTGCGATGATGGCACGTTTCAAATTCATGGCTTGCGCCCTGCCCCATCGCGGCCCTCATGGGGCAATCCTTTGACTTGGAACCATCCCCGGAGCCTTTCATCATAGGGCATCCCTTATGCCCGGAAGCATCGCTATTTTCCCACCATACTTCATGGAAGGTCGCCGGTTTACCGCCCGATGCGGCAATGAATTTTTCTGCTGCGGTTTTAGTTGAAAAGGCCCATGTGGCCGTTGCGCTCATGACGCCTTTTTTATTCCCGCCGATTACCCAGATTGCGGTTTTTGCATCGATTAATTCTTTAGTGTCGTAATCGCCGACTTTAATGCTCGTTATTTTCCTTGCAGCATTGTCGGCCGCCGCTTTGCGCGCGCATACGATACTACACGTCCCTAAGGGGATAGTGTCGTCAAACACTAACAGCGTCCTGCTGTAGGCGAATTCCTGTCGGTCCATACCGCAAATGACGCAGGTTTGGGGTTTTTCTATTGCGGAAAACGCAAGAGTTGTCATAACGGTAACAATAAAAAACAAAACGCCTTTCATAATATTCTCCTTTTCCGATGTAATTATTGATTAATCGCCTTTTGATACTCATCAATTAATTTTTCAACCGCCACATGCCCCTCAAATTGAATCCAATGTTGTTTTTTTGGAACATACAGAAATACCAAAGGATAGTATCCCATCCGGTTTTTCGTGTATGCGCTGAAAACCCGCATTACCCGTTCAATGCGCTCTTCTTTTCCCGTCAAAAACAACCAGCCGGGTTTTGCTTTATATCGCCCTTGGAATTGAGCGAGTAGGGCAGCGGAGTCATGTTCCGGTTCAATAGTTATGGACACGAGAAGCGCTTTGCCGGTATCGGGTTTGAGCCGGTATTGAAAATTCGCGAAGTCCGACGTTAAAACCGGACAGGTTGTTTTGCATCGGGTATAAAAAAAATCCAAAAGAACAACCTTGGTTTCATTGACCAGGGATTGCAATGAAACGGTCCTGTTGTTTTGGTCCACAAGCGCAATATCGGGAAGAGGATATTCGTGCTCGCTTCGCTGGTAGCGTCCATCGCTTTGCGCTTGCGCAAAGGCGCTTAGGCACATGATTCCCAACACCATCTTAAGAATGATTTTTATCATACGCACCGGGCGCTCACTTTGTATCCGAAACGCGCTTGTAGTCAAGTTTGCTCAGCCCCTTTTCCGTGGCAATCCATATCGCGCCGCCCGTATCCGCCGCGATATCGTTGACTCCATTGCCGATAAGTCCGTCAAGCTGTGTAAACCATTCCCGTTCATGTTCGCCGAACCTCAGAAGGCCGTTTTTCGTTCCGACCCAAAGGTTGCCGATATTGTCCCCGCTTAGCGCGCTGACAACTGCGCCGTTAATGTTGTCTTCGGTAAAAACGGATGTCCAATGAAGGCCGTCGAATGCATAGACCGTTTGTAATGAAACGGCGTACACGATGTTTTTAGCATCGATAAACAGGCGGGTAATGGGCGCTAACGGTAGTCCTGTAGCCGAAGTGAAGGTTTCGCGCGGTTGGCCATTGACCACTCTTACGATTCCGCGGTTGTTCGACACCCACAGGACTCCCGCACTATCAAGGGCAAAGGCCCGGATGACTCCATCGATAAGAATCGGCTGTTCGTAGACCGTACGGAATGCATTGCCGTTAAACGCGACAATGCCGGTCTCATCTCGCACGAACCAAAGCGTTGAATGTTTGTCGTATGCCATTTGAGAAATCGCCCCGTTCAGAGTGGTCTTTGGGGCAACGTCAACGGACGGCGTTGACGACAAATGCAATAGCCCTTTGTCGCAGCCGACCCACGCTCCGCCGTTGGGGTCCGGGGCAAGATCCAGGATTTGGTGGTTGGGAAGTTTGTTTTGGGTATCGAACAAGTCCCACGTGGCGCCGTTGAAATGATAGATGCCCTTATCCATGACAATGATCCAAACTCCATGATTCGCGTCGACGCGCACGGTCTCTATATGCTCGCCTCGGGGGCCGTCGGGCGCAGCGCAGAGCGATACATGGTTTCCCTCAGCCCGAAAAACGCCTTCCTTGGTCCCGATCCAAAACGTCTTTGCATCTCGGACAAATGCGGTGATGGCTGCATTATTGAGTTGGGCCGATCCAACCACGATAGTGACGGTTGTTTTTGAAACCCGCTCTATGCCCCGTGCGGTTGCGATTAAAAATGAATTGTCGCTATCGCGATAAAATGAAGCGCGCAAAGGAGCTATGTCGGGGCTCAGGCCGATTATTTTTACGAATTGATTTTGGGTAAAAAAGAAAATGCCTTTCGCGGCAAGCAAGTATAGTTTGCCGTCGCTTCCGCTTTGCAAGGAAATGAGGTCCCCCGTTGGCTGCGAATCGGCGGGCCTGTAGGCGGTAATTGAATCCCCCTTTATCCGGTAAAGGGAATCCATGCCCACGACCCACATTGACGAATCGCCAAGCGCCACGGGCCTGTCGGCATAGGGGCCCAAACGGTCCCGGAGCTTGTTTGGAAGCGGTTTAGGCAGTCGGCGAAGGCCGTTTAAACTTGAATTCCAAACCGATTGGTCGGCGCCGAGGGCGATCTTTGTTATCGGCGCTGCGTATTGATTGACAGTAACCGTATCGAAATATCGCCATGAGCCTTTCTCTGCGCGGGCGCCTAAGAGATAGGCCATGGG
>Ga0224525_1000333_pt1 | contig 22516 bp, 23 predicted proteins | sample CFST100metaG_FD_179874 | JGI IMG/M metagenome (GOLD analysis project Ga0224525, IMG submission 179874) | Peat soil microbial communities from Stordalen Mire, Sweden - C.F.S.T100 | ecosystem: Environmental > Terrestrial > Soil > Wetlands > Peat | place: Sweden: Norrbotten County, Stordalen Mire...
TTCAAGTGGTGCTGGCGGCGGCGGATTCTCTGGCGGCGGCGGAGGCGGCGGAGGCGGCGGAGGTCGCTAAAACAACTACTGCATGTCTTTTTTAGTCCTTATCTGCTGATATTCTTTATATACTAGCCATATTATTATGGCATCTAACAATGTTAATAAAATGAGCCAAATATTGGGATGTTTAATAGTTTCATAAACTTGGTAGACTAAAAATAAGGAAAGAATGCCAATTGCTGGAGGATAGGCCTTATGTATTTTTCTTATTAAGAAATAGACCAGGCACACCTTTACAATACCATGGATAATTAAATAGCTTGCAATAAATAATGAGCTTGATTTTACTAAGTAATTGTCGGCTCGAGCTATATAAAGACTAATGAATTGGCTAACCCTATTATTATTAAGGAAAAAAACAGATACTTTATCAAGTATAGAGGCTATGCTTTTTGGTGATATTATTAGCCATATTCCAAGGGCTGTTTCAATAATGCCATCGAGGCCCTTTATAAAAATGCCCACTTCGTAAGAGTCATTAATAATTGTACGAATAGTTTTTTTATTTAGTCTTGTCATTACCACCTATTCTATATCAAGAATATTAAAAAGTCCTGTGCGCGGTAAAACACACAGGACTTTTAAATGATAGAAATAGTTATGCTGCAATGAAAGATTGTCTTTTTCTGTATTGCCGATAGATTTTCTTTTTATTAGATTGCTCGGTGACTATTAGAAAACCATTAGCGACAGGAACCCTTACATGAGCAATTTGACCTGAAGAGTCAGCTCGGTAGCCGTACCGTTGTTGTACGGCGGCAATTTGTCTTGCTAAAGAGATTGCCGCTTCAAGGTTTTTCTCATCGGTTAGATTTTTGTTAATTGCAAAATTACAATTAACGCTTCCTGATAATTTTGAGGACATTAAAATACCCCCTAAATCGTTTGGACAAAAAATTTGTGCTTGTTTCAAAGCATATACCAAACGAATGACGATACGACAAAAAATTATCATATCAGCATTCGTTTGGTAAAATATCTATCAAGTAAAGGTACGTCTCTTATAGATTATATTTATATAGCATATTCTATATACGAGTGTCAACGATGTAGCATACAATACAAATAATTTGTGTATTATTAGCTATCATTGTAAGATATTGGAAAAGGGGATTGTTATGGAAAGAAAAAAGAAGTTATGTCGAGATCCAAGGCGCGGAAAAATACTTGGAGTTTGTGCTGGGTTATCTGAATATTTTGATGTAGATGTTACACTCGTGAGGTTCATTGCAATTGTTCTAGCTTTTGCAAGTTTCGGAACTTTTATCGTACTCTATTTTCTTTTAGGAATAATAATGCCAGCTAAAGACTACTACAATAAACATGAAAAGGGTGAAGCTATAGATATTGATGATGATGGTAATATTAGTGATAATGTTCATGATATTAAGAACGAGCTAAAAAGCGATAAGGTAGCTAATAGAACCAGAAACTATGTAGGTTGTTTCTTGCTTCTTATAGGTATCTGGCTACTATTTGGTCAATTCTTTAGCTGGTGGCCGATTTTTAGATGGGATTATGTATGGCCTATCTTATTAATTGTAATTGGTTTCTTAATTATCGCGAGAGGAGACAGTAACCATGGAAGAAAATAAAATACCAAAGCAAGATGAACATGATCGTTATAAGGCTAGGCATGATTCTTTCGCTGGTAAGCTATTTTGGGGTTTGCTATTTATTCTGATAGGTGGTCTTTTTCTTGCTAGCAATTTTGGTGTTGTTAAGGTTCATTTTGATAACGTATGGAAGTTATGGCCATTAGTTATTGTCGTAATAGGATTATCAATATTGTCAGTTAGAAATATTATATGGAGAATTGTTTCGGTTGTTATTGTTATTCTATCAATTCTCGCAATTGGTTATGTGGCTGTCTATGGCAATATGCCAGTACAATATGCCAGTACAAGTATTTATCAGAAGAGCATTAACAAAAGCTCTGATTTAATTAGTTCGGCTTCTGTCAGAATCGATTCTGGGGCTAATGATTTAAAAATTGATTCAGACGACCAGACATCGATCCTAGTGGCGACATTAAAAAGTAGTACAGCTACTTTGAAAAGTGATTTTGTCACTACCGATAATAAGCAGAACGTTAATCTTTCGACCAACGATAACAACAGGTGGTGGTTGGGCGCATCAGATAACTTATTGAATGTGAATTTAACAAGACAACTACCTATTGATTTATCAATTAATACAGGTGCTAGCAATAATACAATGGACTTGTCTAAAGTTTTGCTAACTAGTTTGAATGTTGATGCTGGTGCTAGCAACTTTGATATAAAGTTAGGCGACAACGAAAAGAAAATGTCCGTAGATTTACAGGCTGGCGCTAGCTCTATAAAAATCAAAATTCCAAAGAATAGTGGAGTTAGCATTAAGAGTAAAGATGGTTTATCATCAACATCACTTGATGGTTTTTCTAAAAAGGATGACAACTATTATCAGACAGAAAATTATGTAACCTCGAGTGACAAAATAGACATTGTTAGCGAGACGGGTGTTTCTTCAATTAACATTGATAGATATTAGAAAACGTTAACTTAGCTAATTATGCAATTATTAGATATAATTGCATATATGGAAATGTTATTTTTAGTACTGATCGTCTTAGTTTTAGTGTGTTTTGTCTTTGTCATATTTTGGATGCAGTTGAGAATCAATAAGTTTAAAGATTCTGATAATAGTAGCATGCTCAAAAGTGATATTACGGAGCTTTCGAGATCAGTAAATCAGATGAAAGATACACTTAATGACAGAATGGAACGTAATAATGCACTAATGCAAACAAACGTTCAAAAACAGTTAAGTGAAAGTACGAAAATAGTGGCTGACGTAACTCAAAGGTTGGCAAAGCTTGATGAGACTAATAAACGAGTCGTTGATGTTGCCAGTGATTTAAAAACACTTCAAAATGTTCTTCAAAATCCAAAACAAAGAGGTGTTTTCGGCGAATATTATTTACAGACTGTGTTGGAAAATATTTTAGCTCCAAACCAATTTGCTACACAGTATAAGTTTAAAGATGGTGAGATAGTTGATGCCATTATTTATCTAGACAAAGGTAAAATTTTACCTATAGACAGTAAATTTAGTTTAGAAAATTATAATAGACTTTTAACAGTGTCTGATAAAGAAATAAAACAGAAAATTCTCCAGAAGGTTAGAAATGATTTAAAAGGTCGTATTGATGAGACGGCAAAGTATATAAGGCCAGACGAAAACACTATGGATTTTGCTTTTATGTTTATTCCAAGCGAATCTTTATACTATGAACTATTGACTGGTACTGTTGGATCTGCCGGTAGTGCTAGAGATTTGATTGAATATGCCTTCAGAGACAAGAAAGTCATAGTTGTTAGTCCTACGAGCTTCATGGCTTATTTGCAAACTGTTTTGCAAGGACTAAGAAGCCTGCAAATTGAGCAGCAGGCCAAACAAATACAAGAAAGAGTTGGTAAACTAGGCAGCCATATTGCGTCTTTTGAACAATATATGCAAAAGCTTGGTGGTTCTCTCGCTACTACAGTCAATCAATATAATAATGCTCATAAACAACTTGAAATGGTTGACAAAGATATAGTAAAAATTTCTGGAACCGAACAAACTGTTAAGGCTGAAACAGTAGATAAACCATTAATAGATTAGAAATAAAAAGAACGTATTGGTGAGATACGTTCTTTTTATTATATAAACTTTAACTGGTTATTTCTCGATGTCTTTATAGAGAAAGTCTTCCAGTATAAAACCAATTACGCCACCTAAAATTGGGGCGAAAAAGTATACTGCTATTGGCCATAAAGTTGTTCCACTCCAGAAAGTGCTCCAGTTAATAGTTCCTAGAGCTATAGCAATGGATGGATTCAATATGGTTGTTGCACTAATAGCATATGTTACGCCATAAACAGCTACTGTCAAAGCTATAAATATACCAATTCCATAAGTCAATGCAGAACGTGTTCTGTCTTGTTTTTTGATATGCTTTAGAGCAATTGCAGCGGCAAAAGCTAATATTGCTGTACCTAAAAGTTCTGCAAAGAACACGTGCCACTGTTGATTGTTTGGCAATGAGTAAGCTTGAAAAAGCGTGTTTGAGGCGCTACTCGAAGCATAATAACTCGATGATGAACTTGTTGTCTTTACAATTAAAGCTGACATAGCTAATAAGGAAGCTAAAGAACCAAGTATCTGAGCAATTATATAAGCAACTGCTTTTTTACCGGATGTATTCTTCGTTATCCATGATCCTATGGTTATTGCTGGATTTAGATGTGCTCCAGAAATACTGCCAGTCATTAAGACTAGACCAATTAATGCGAACATTACATATAATGGCTCACCCTTAGTGGCAAAAACTATACATGTTAGAAGAAATGTACCGATAAATTCTGCTAACATTGGTCTTGCAACAATTTGTAAAGATTTTCTGACAGAGCTTACATTTATAAGCGGTGCACTAACGGCAGACTCGATAGCTGCGACTCTTTCAGATGGTTTTTCCTTAGCAACGGTAGTTTTAGAAACGGCCGCCTTTACTATAGTTTTCTGCTTTGGCTTAGAAGCAGTTTTTTTTGTAGCCATTAAATGATCCCTCCTCACTTTGATATTTCTACACATAACATAATACCATAATTATTTGTAAAACAGCTTAAATACAGATATAATCCGTATATGGCTATTTTTGTTAAACAAGATGATGAAAGAACTAAATTGCAGCAGAGGCTGACAGCTGAGCTGCAAGAAAAAGCACGAAAAAATGGCGAGTTTGACAGTTCGCCTGACGGTGTTCATGATAGCGCATATCTTGATGGCACAAAGCCAACTACGAGTCTAGCTTTTATTTGGATCATTATAGCAATAGTCGGTGTAGCTGTCCTTGTATGGCTAGTGGTAGCTAGTTCATAATTTTTTAAAGAGAGTATATAATAAATTAACATGAGACAAGATTTAGAGGCTGTTAAGACAAAGCTTTTAGCGTATATTGTATCTTCGAATGAACCATCCGGTGTTTTTAAATCACAGGATTTTCGTGGTTTATACAGTGATATGAAATCTATGGCTGGTGACGATAAAATAGCTTATGGAAAAAGTGTTAATAAAATAAAAGCTGAGTTACAGGAGGCTATTTTAGTTAAAGAAAATACCCTTCTTAATATACCGCTTTCTCCGATAGATATTACTGCTCCATGGCAAGACAATGGGTCAAGACCTGAGCTACTTGATAGTGAATTTGGCTCACAGCACCCGCTAACTAAAGAGCTAGAAAAAGTCATTGGTATCTTTACGAGAATGGGCTTTGAAGCCATTGAATCACGACAAATTGATGATGATTATCATATGTTTGAAGCGCTTAACTTTCCAAAAAATCACCCTGCTCGTGATGATTATGATACATTTAGAACAGAGGAAGGCTTTATTCCACCTGCGCATACAAGCACCATGCAGCATAGAATTCTAGTTGAAGAAAAACCAAAACTTGAAACTGACGGCTATATAGCCTCGATAAGTTATGGTAGAGTTTTTAGAAATGAAGATGTAGACGTGACTCATGATCACACTTTTTATCAGTGTGAGGGAGTATTTGTTAGTAAGGAAGCTTCCCTTAGTCAGATGCTAGGCACGCTAAGAAATTTTTTTGAGGTATATTACGGACAATCATTAAAGATTAGAACTCAACCCGGTTATTTCCCATTCACAGAACCAAGTTTAGAATTTATGATTGAAAGGCCAGCTGTCCTAGGCGGCAAACCTGGTGATTGGTTAGAAATGCTTGGTTGTGGAATGATCCATCCAAATGTTCTTGCTATGGCTGGTATTGATCCGAAAGTATACAGAGGATTTGCTTGGGGTGGTGGTATAGAAAGACTCGTTATGCTCAAATATGGCATAGAAGATCTGAGACATTTTGAATCTGGAAAAATGGCTTTTCTAAGAAAGTTTGCATAAGGGGACTAGTATGATAATTTCTGTTAATTGGTTAAAAAAATATACAAATATAGATTTGTCGATCGATGAATTGGTTAAACTTATTGGATCTAGGCTTGTTGAGATTGAGTCAATTACTGATTTAAGCAAGAAGTATAAAAAAGCTACTATAGTTGATGTTATTAAGTGTGATAAACTTGAAAAATCCGATCACCTTCATGTTTTAAAGATAGATGATGGTGGCGTCACGCCAGACTTAGAGCGTGATGATGATGGTCTTATCCAAGTTGTGTGTGGTGCTCCAAATATAGAATCTGGTCAGAAAGTTGTTTGGCTACCACCAAAATCAGTAGTTCCATCTACTTTCGGATCAAAAGACGAGCTTATTCTTGATAGTAGAAAATTAATGGGCGTATTGAGCCATGGAATGGTTGCAAGCGCCAAAGAGCTGGATCTATATGATGATCATGCGGGAATTATTGTGGTTGATAATGATATTAAACCAGGAACAAGTTTCTGCAGCGCTTATGAGTTTGATGATTATTTACTAGATATAGAGAATAAATCTTTAACACATAGACCTGATTGTTTTGGAATAGTCGGCTTTGCAAGAGAAGTTGCTGCAATTCAAGGAAATAAATTTATTACGCCAGATTGGCTATGTGAGCTACCTATCTTAGATGATAATACCTCTTCTAATAATAAGATATCGATTACTATAGACGACCCCAACCTCTGTCCAAGATATGAAATGGCGATTATGAATAATATTGATTCAAATAGAATGAGCCCTCTATGGATGCAATTTTATCTTGCTAGAGTCGGTGTTCGACCGATTAATTTAATTGTTGATATTACAAATTATCTTATGCTTGTAACTGGTCAGCCACTTCATGCCTATGATTTCGACAAGCTAAAAACGAATAATAGCGAGTTGGATATTCATATTAGATCAGCAAATGATGATGAAACGATTGACCTAATTGATGGCAAAAAAATAGTGCTTCAACATGGTGATATTGTAGTTGCAAGTGGCGCAAAACCGGTTGCTTTAGCTGGAGCAATGGGTGGATCAGAAACTGCAATAAATAGTGAGACAAAAAATATTGTTATAGAAAGTGCTAGTTTTAATCTATACAATCTGAGGGGAACTCAGATGAAACATGGCATTTTTTCGGAAGCCATAACAAGATTTACAAAAGGTCAGCCTGCTGGATTAACACATTTTGTTCTTAATGAGGTATGTGGTTTGCTAAAGAAATATTCAGTTTCAGCTAGTAATGGTGGTTTTTCCGAGAGTTATCCTGTAAGGCGTGATGATATAAAGATTACTACAGACATAGAACATGTCAATAATGTTTTGGGCACTAGCCTTAGTCGTAGTGAGGCAATTGACATACTGAATAATGCTGATTTCGTTGTCGACGCTGCTATAGACGATGTAGCTTTTTCGGTCACTGTTCCATACTGGAGAAATGATATTGAAATCAGAGAAGATATAGACGAAGAAATTGGTAGAATATACGGTTTTGACAATATCGGGTTATCTCTTCCGTGGCGAAGATTTAAAGCCGTTAATTTATTACCTATGAATGCTTTAAAAAATTTTATTAGTCATACGCTTAGCTCTGCTGGTGCTAACGAACTACTTACATATAGTTTTGTGCACGGTGATTTATTAAAAGAGGTTAATCAGAATTATGCTAATTCTTATAAAATCATCAACAGCATAAGTCCAGATTTGCAATATTATAGACAAAGCTTATTACCTAGCTTATTGAATTTAGTAAATTCTAATATAAGAAGTGGCTATAGCACGTTAGCTATTTTCGAAATTAACAAAACACATCAAAAAAAGCATGGACTAAATAATGAGAACGTACCACTAGAGAGAAATAGTATCGGTTTTGTGTTTGCAGACAAAGAGAGTAAGGAAATCGCTTTTTATAGAGTAAAGAGATATTTAGATCTACTACTAAAGAAGCTCAATGTAAAAGCGTCATTTGACAAGCTATTAAATGATGAACAAACAGAAAGCGGAATGATGGATTCTAATCGATCGGCTGCGATTTACGTAGATAAACAAGAAATCGGTGTTATTGGTGAGTTCAAAAATAGGGTTAGGCAGAATATGAAGTTACCAGATGCCAGTGCTGGTTTTGAGATTAATTTGGATGCATTATTGAACGTAGAGAATAATTTTACAAATTCATTATACTCACCGATTAGCAAATATCCTAGCATTGAAAGAGACATATGTTTTAGCACCCAATCAATGTCGTACCAAAGTTTATTCGGTTATATCAATAGCGTTGTTGATGAACTTAATGATTACAAGGTTAGTGTTTCTCCATTAGATTTATATAAAGATCAGAACGAACAGAGTAGAAATATAACATTTAGACTAACATTTACTTCAATGGATAGAACTCTAACTAATGATGAAATTAACAATGTTATTGATAATATTGAAAAAAATATTAGTAATAACATTGATGCAAAGATTATATGATAGGAGAATTCTAAAATGTCAACAACAAAGAAGCAGCGTATCAATATTTGGGTTATAACAATATTATTGGTTTTGGGAACCGTAGTTAGTTTTATTGCGCTTATACTTAATGAACAGAGTTCTGTTAAGGAACAGGCACAGCTCCAAAAGGAATATTCAAATTATGAGAAAGCATATAAGGAATATCAGACTGAAGTTGATACACAGAATAAACAACTTTCTTCACAATATTATAGTACGCTTAATCAGTTTGCTTCTAGCGTTGGTAATTTTGATGCAAAGGCTGTTACAAAATTATCAGCTGAGGATCTAATTGTCGGAACAGGCGATACAATAACTAGCAGCACGGTTTATAGTGCGTATTACATTGGCTGGAATCCAAAAGGCAAAATATTTGATCAATCAATCAGTAAAGGAGCACTAAAATCACCAGTATCTTCAGACAGCGGACTTATAAAAGGCTGGACTCAGGGTGCGGTGGGAATGAAACTTGGTGGTGTTAGAGAGTTGTCTGTTCCATCAGATCTTGCTTATGGCAAAAGTGGTAAGGGCACTGATATACCAGCTAACACACCTCTTAAATTTATTATTTTGGCGATTCCAAAAATAGATACTATTTCTCAGCCTAGTCTTTCAGAATATATAACCAGCTACTAGTTAGGAGCTATTATGGTCAATGATTTAGTAATTATAGGTAGTGGTCCAAGCTCACTTACAGCGTCTATCTATTCTTCGCGTGAAGGTATCGACACAACAATATATGAAAAGTCGACAATTGGCGGTTTGGCAGCAATGACTGATAAAATTGATAATTACCCAGGATTTCCAGATGGTATAACAGGATTTCAATTAGCAGATAATCTCAAAAAACAAGCATTAAGATTTGGTACAAAAATTCTATTCGGTGAAGTTCAGTCAATCACTGATTGTAAGCAATATAAAAAGATAATAGTTGATAATATTGAAGTCCAATCAAAAGCAGTATTGATTGCTACAGGCACTAATAGAAAAAAGCTTGGCATACCGGGTGAGATCGAGAATTATGGTCGAGGTGTTAGCTATTGTGCAACCTGTGACGGTGCTTTTTATAAAGATAAGAAAATAGTAGTTATTGGAGGTGGCAATGCAGGTTTTCAAGAAGCTATTTTTTTAACTAGATTCGCGAGCCACATAGACGTGCTAGCTAGAAGCAAAGTTCGTGCTAGCCAATCGATACGAGATAATATTCAGAAATATGTAAGTAATGGCCAAGTAACAATTCATGAGGATAACATAATAAAACAAATCTTATCAGATGATAAGATAACTGGTGTATCTTGTTTGGAAAATGGTGTAGAAAAAATTTACAGCGCTGAAGGTGTTTTTATCTTTGTTGGTTTAGAACCAAACACGATTTTTTTAAAAAGTTCTAGCATTAAATTAGATAAACGTAACTTCGTTGTTACTGACGACAACATGGAGACATCCATGAATGGTGTTTTTGCAAGTGGCGATGTTCGTAGTGGATCCACTATGCAAATTGCCACCGCTGTTGGTGATGGAGCTGCTGCCGCTCTCTGCATTAGTAGGTATTTGAGCAAAACCATTTAATCAAAGAATATGGTCTTTATAGAAAGATTCTAATTCACTAATTATTTTTTTGTTATTAGTCTCTAGTGCTATTTCTCTTGTTCCAAATAAAACGCCACTATATGTAAAATTATGAGATCCGGTTATAGCAACTTTTGATCCGTCTTCTAGAGTAAATAATATTAGTTTTGCATGTAAATACTGTTTACTGTGGTATCCAGTCTTTTGCCCGCTGAGCTTCATACCAAAATAAATAAGAAGCTTGTTAAAACTTGTAGCCTGCTCGGTTGTATTAAAATAAGTTTTTGCGTTAATCTTTTTTAATAATTTAGATAATTTTCCAGTTGGGCAATATTGAGAAATCAGTATGGCAGATTTTGCTTCAGCAGCTAGTTTACATGCGTGTCTATAGATAACTGAGTCACCGGCAAGTCCACCGTCAATTAAAACTTTTCCATATTTTGTTTCAATGATATGACTGATTTTTGCGTATCGATTTTTATCTGCGTTAATTATAGATTTAGCTTCATCGCATAGTGTGCTTGCCAAAACTCTATCAGTCATCTTTATCATGTAATCATTATTCTCGATACCCATTTGATAAAGATTGACGCCACCGAATGAATACACGTTATTGTCTATAACGCACCATTTACTATGAGTTCTGCCTACGAAAGTTGTTATGTTATACCTTCCAAGCCAGTAGAAATCAACTTTATTTTTTAAAAGTTTTTTTGATAATAATGTTGCTGCTTGTACCCTTTTACTAAAATAAAATGATGGCCTGAATAGTCCACCTAATTCACTATACGTAAATATGTCAGCGGCAACACTGACTTTAACGCCTCGTTTAGCTGTTTCTATGAGTGCTTCAATAAAGTCATTAGTTGAACTATCATCGACTATAATCATGCTAACCAAGCAAACCCTATTTTTTGCTTTTTTAAGTTCAAAAATCATGTCCTGCAGGTAGTCGCTGGGGGACAGAAGCCTCGTCATATCTTTCATTGCTCCTGTTATTATATATCAAAAGGTGGAAACCTGCTAAAATATGAGATATAGCACTAAATGAAAGGAGCAGCTAATGGCTGATTTTAATAAAATTGTGACTCCGGGAAATACCGATGAAGGACTAGTTAACGTTGTTATCGAAATCCCTGCAGGGAGTTCTCATAAAATAGAGTGGGATAGGCACAGGGCCATATTTCATCTTGATAGAGTCGAGCCAAAAATTTTTGCTAAGCCAACTAACTATGGATTTATACCACAAACGCTAGACGTAGACGGTGATGAGCTCGATGCGCTAGTAATAACAGCAGATCCAATAACAACGGGCGTTCTAGTAGAAGGACGTGTTATTGGCATTCTGAAATTTGAAGACGATGGCGATATAGATGACAAAGTTGTTGTGGTACCGGCTGATGATAGAAACAGCGGCGACGCAATCAATAGTTTGGCAGATTTACCAAAAGGATTAATCAACCAAATTGAGCACCATTTTAATCACTATAAGGATTTGAAAAAACCCGGAACAACTGTTGTTAAAAAATGGGGTGATATTGAAGAAGCTAAGTCTGTTATAAAAGAAGCAATAGAAAGATGGAATAACCAATCTTTATAGATTAATTATTTTTTGTTATTTGTTCGTCGGCGTCTGGTCTTTTCATAGATTATGGCGCCGGCTTGGCTTATGGCTTCAATCAGCCCAAGTCTTCGTAGCTGAGTTTTAAGTTTGTTTTTTGCATGAGAAGTCGTGACTAATGAAAGCCAGGACTTTTTTACTTGGGGTAGTCTTTTTGTTATTACCTCAACAATATCACCATTTTCCAAAGGCTGGTTGAAGGCTCTTATCGAACCGTTGACTTTAAAACTGTATGCATATTTTGCTACTTCACTGTGGACTAAATATGCAAAATCAAGCGGTAACGCCCCTTCAGGCAGATTGTAAATATCACCCTTAGGCGAAAAAACGAATATTCTATTACCGAATATATCAATGCTTAGTTGATCTCTGGAAATTTCCTCACCGTCTCTTAGACGAGAGGCTATCTCTTGCAATTGAGTAATCCACTGCAATTCAGCTGGCAATGCCGATCCGTCTTTATGATTTATGTAGTTCTTTGAGCTTTTTTGTTCATGATAGTGGAAGCTTGCGGCAAGTCCACGTTCAGCATATTCATGCATGGTGCTTGTTCGTATCTGAAATTCAACAATCTGTTTTGATGGTGTTATTACGGTTGTATGTAAACTTTGATAACCGTTCGGTTTTGGTACAGAAATATAATCCTTAATTCTTCTTATCATTGGTTGATACAGAGTATGTAATATGCCAAGCACTTGATAGCACTGTTCTTTAGTATCAACAACTACTCTTAAAGCAATTAAATCGTATATATTATCAATATTGCCATTAACCTTTACTAGTTTTTTATAAAGGCTATAAACACTTTTGATTCTACCGTCAACTTGAGAGGGAATACGTTGCTCTTCAAGGGCTTTTTTGACCTCTTCTTGTATAACAGACATTTTTTTTGTGCTTTTCCCGACACGTTTTTTCATTTCATGTTTTAGCCTTTGATATTCTTTTGGATTTAAATAGCTAAAGGCAATCTCTTCTATTTGCATTCTAATTCGACCCATGCCAAGCCTATCGGCCATAGGAGCAAAAACTTCCAAACTTTCACGAGCAATTTTCTGTTGCTTATCTTTTGGCATGTACTGGAGGGTCCTAAGATTATGTAATCGGTCGGCTAGTTTAATGATAATAACACGCACGTCGTGTCCGACAGCAATCAGCAGCTTAGATAAATTATCTCTAGTTTGTGGCAAATAACTTTCTAGATTACGCATACCAGATCTCGCTTGCGAAACCTTAGTCACGCCGTCAACAAGTGATGCTACATCTCTGCCAAATATATTATCAATATAGGACAAGGTAATGTCAGTATCTTCGACTGTGTCATGTAAAACACCAGCAATTACAGAATCGATGTCCATTCCCCATTCAACTAAAATACTAGCTACGCTAAGTGGGTGTGTTATATATGCTTCGCCACTTTTTCTCTTTTGATCTTTATGGGCAGTGCTAGCAATATCAATAGCAGTATTTAATTTAGCTATTTGTAACTCATCATAATGAGGCTTAGCTTTTTCAATTAAATCCTGCTTGTTCATATACATATTATACGCCTATAATTCTTGCATAATTACGGTTGAAACGCTTATACTTATATGTATGAAGATATATCTAGGTGCTGATCATCAAGGATTTAACTTTAAGGAAAAAGTTTTTGCCTATTTAGCTAAGCGTGGTTTTACTATTGAAGATGTTGGTAATAAGGATCTTGATCCTGCTGATGACTTCCCGCAATTTGCTCAAGAGGCTGCTATAAAGTTGATAGGTGATCCAGACAGCGATCCTAGAGCGATTCTTATCTGTGGCGGTGGTCAGGGAATGGCAATGGCGGCTAACCGTTTTAAGGGAATAAGAGCTAGTGTAATATGGGATTCTTTCGAAGCTAAAATGACTAGAAACGATAACGATAGTAACGTGCTGTGCTTACCGGCTAGAGTGCTTCAGGATAATAACGATGAGTGGAAAAATACCATTGATACTTGGTTGACGACACCTTTTGCTAATGCACCAAGATTTATTAGAAGAAACAGAGAATTGGACGAAATAGCATGAGTGTAATAGTGCCCACTATATTAACTGATAACGCTGATGATTACCATACTTATATAGAAAAAATTCATCCATTTGCGGAAAGAATACATGTTGATATTAGTGATGGTGAATTTGCTCCTAATTACACAATAGGTCCTGATCAAATATGGTGGCCTAAAGAGTGGGAGGTTGATATCCATGCTATGGTTGCTAGACCTAATGAATATGTTGAGCGACTGATTAATTTAAAGCCACATATGATTATTTTTCATGTTGAGGCTATGGGTGATGAAATGATAGCACTAATTCATCAAATACAAAAAGCTGGTATTAAAGCCGGTGTCGCACTGTTAAAAACAACAGTTCCATCTAATGTTCAAGAAATAATAAAAGCTGCAGACCATGTCATGGTGTTTACTGGAACTTTAGGCCAATATGGTGGTGTTGCAAGTATGATGCAGCTTGAAAAGGTTAGGCTAATCAAAAACATTAATCCGAAGACTGAAATTGGCTGGGATGGTGGCGTAAATATAGAAAATGCTTTTACGCTAACACAAGGTGGTGTTGATGTTCTGAATGTTGGTAGTACAATCGCTAAATCGGATAATCCAGAAGAAATGTATAAAAAATTAGTGTCAGAAGCAAATAAGCACGGAGTGATTTAAGGCTATGCAGGGTGGGGTTAGAACGGTAGACGAATTAAAAAAAATCGCAACCGACATACGTAAAGATATTGTTTCGATGCTTGAGGCTGCTGGTAGTGGTCACAGTGCTGGGTCGTTAGACTTAGCTGATATTTTTACTGTTTTATATTTTCATAGTATGAAATATGATCCAAAAAAACCGAATTGGGAAGAGCGCGATGTTCTTTTTTTAAGTAACGGGCACACGGTACCGGCACAATATGCTGCAATGGCTCGAGCTGGATATTTCCCTCTAGAAGAGCTAAAAACGCTTAGAAAATTTGGTAGCAGACTACAGGGTCATCCAGAGAGGACGAAACTACCCGGTTTAGAAAGCACAAGTGGTCCGTTAGGCTGCGGTTTAGGGCAGGCCGCTGGGTTTGCCTATGATATACAATACTTTGAAAAACAGGTTCATAGATTTAGCTATGTAATTATGGGTGATGGTGAACTTGACGAGGGCAATATTTGGGAATCGGCATTATTTGCCGGTAAATATAAATTAGGACACCTTATAGCTTTTGTTGACAGAAATGATATTCAGCTTGATGGCAATACAGAAGATATAATGCCGCTTGGTGATTTAGTAGGCAAATGGCAGAGCTTTGGTTGGCATGTCCAGGAAATAAATGGAAATAACGTTAAAGAAATAATTGAGGCTATTGACTTAGCGAAGGCAATAGCCGATAAGCCATGTGTGATAATAGCTAGAACCATTCCTGGAAAGGGTGTTGACTTCATGGAATATGATTACAAATGGCACGGCATTTCTCCTGATGAAAAGCAAAAAAACGAAGCCTTGGAAGATCTAGATAAGGAGTGTGCGTAAAATGAGCAACTATGTTTTAGCACAAGATTTTAACAGCGAAGAACCAATACGGGCTGGCTTTGGAAGAGGCTTAAAAATCGCAGGTGACAATAATGCAAATGTTGTAGCTCTTTGTGCCGATTTAACTGAGAGTATACATATGCATGTATTTAAAGAGGCTCACCCAGATCGTTTTATACAGGTTGGAATATCAGAACAAAATCTTATTACGGTTTCATCTGGTCTTGCTCGTGCTGGCAAAATCCCATTTGCTGGTAGCTATGCAGCATTTAACCCTGGAAGAAATTGGGAACAAATAAAAACGACTGTTTGTATCAACGATCAACCAGTAAAAATAGTAGGCTGCCATTCAGGTATAAATGTTGGTCCGGATGGTGCAACACACCAGATGTTGGAAGACATTGCACTTATGAGATGTTTACCTAATATGACGGTAATAGCGCCAGGCGACTCCATTGAAGCCGAGAAAGCAACAATCGCAGCGGCTAATAGCGAAAAACCATGTTATTTGCGTTTGGCTCGAATAAAAACTCCAATATTTTCTTCAATTGAATCGCCATTTAAAATTGGAGAAGCCTATATTCTAAAAGAGGGTACTGATGTTACCTTAGTTGGAACTGGTACGATGACGTCACAGCTACTTATAGCATCAAAAATTTTATACGATAATTATGGAATCAGTGCAGAAGTCGTTCACGTGCCGACAATCAAGCCGCTAGATGAAGACACTATTATTGGAAGTGTCCAGAAAACCGGTCGTGTTGTGACCTCGGAAGAGGCGCAAATTATTGGTGGTCTAGGTAGTGCTGTGGCTGAGATACTTTGTGAAAAGATACCTATGCCAATGCTTAGACTAGGCATTAATGATAGATTCGGCGAATCTGGTGAGCCACTAGAGCTTCTCGACTATTTTGGTCTTACTGGTGAAAAGATGGCTCTTAAAATTCAGGAATTTGTTAAAAAAGTACCAAAGTATCAAAAAGGTTTTTAAGGAGAATAAAGATGGGATCAACTATTGCAGAGATAAGAAATAATACCACAAAAGCGCGTGGATTAATGGCTCGGACCAGAGCCGAGCATTTTGCTGTTGGAGCCTTTAACGTCGATGATCAATCTACGCTTATAGCTATAGCTCAAACCGCACAAAAGCTAAGGTCACCAGTACTTGTCGAGGTCAGTGCAAATGAGGTAAAAGCTATAGGTCTTGAAAATTTGCGTTTTATGGTAGACAGCTATAAGGCTGAATATGGTATTGAAATGTATATAAATTTAGATCATAGTCCCTCAATTGATGATTGCAAGAGGGCTATAGATGCTGGTTATGAATTTGTTCATATTGATATATCACAAGAAAACCACAATGCTACCGAGGATGAAATTATAAGAGATACCGTTGAAGTAGTTGAATATGCGAAGCTTACCGGTGCATTGGTTGAGAGCGAACCGCACTATTTTGGAGGATCATCAAATCTTCATTCTGAAAAAATCGATTACGAAGAAATTAAAAAAACTTTTTCAACACCGGAGGGGTCAAAATATTTTGTTGATGCAACGGGCATAGATACTTATGCTGCTGCAATAGGTAATCTCCATGGTAAGTATCCAGTTCCTAAAATTCTTGATCTTAATCTTCTGAGTGAAATAAGGAATGCTATTGGTTGTCAGATTAGTCTGCATGGCGGTAGTGGCACGCCGCTTCATTATTTTGAAGATGCAGCAAAAATTGGTGTTAGTAAAGTAAATATCAATAGCGATATAAGATATGCATATAGAACATCTCTAGAAACTACTTTGGAAGACAATAAGGCTGAGTATGCCGTTGTTAAACTTATGCCATTCGTAATTGATGCAATTAGTTCAGTGATTGAAGAAAAAATTATGGCATTCGGTAGTGCCGGAAAGATGCAGTAGTAGGATAGTAAATGGTAAAAATCATATCAATAGGTGCAGCAGTACAAGATGTTTTTTTAAGTCAGAGTGATGAATTTATGCCAGTGACCGATAAAGCTGCTGATGAGACTTTTTTAAGACTGGATTTAGGTGCTAAAGCGGATGTTAATAAAATTGATTTTAGCACTGGCGGCGGTGCAACAAATGCATCAGTAACTTTTGCAAGACAAGGGTTGCATGCCCAGTTTATGGGCGCACTAGGGCATGATCCAGCAGCGAACGCCGTACTAGATGATATGGATAAAGAGGGAATAGATACTTCTTATGTGAGTTATACAGATAGATATAACACTGGATATTCTGTTCTTCTTTTAGCACCTAATGGTGAAAGAACGATATTAACATACCGAGGAGCATCAACTCATTATGATATAAAAAATTTTGATCTAGATGGAAAGAATGCAAATTGGCTTTATGTGACTAGCATGGCTGGTAATATGGATGTATTAGAAAAAATTTTTACTCAGGCGAGAGATTTAAATATAAAAATATTTTTTAATCCAGGTAAAGATGAGCTTAGACAACCGGAAAAACTTAAAGCACTATTGGAAGATGTTACTGTTCTATCTGTCAATAAACAAGAAGCTCAGCAAATAGTCGAGGGTCAATCAATTGAGGAGCTAATACGTCATTTATTTAATTATGTATCAGTTGCTCTTGTCAGCGATGGTCCAAATGGAGTAGTCGCTGCTGATAAGAAAACAATAATCAAAGCGGGTATGTATGAAGATGTACCGGTTATTGATCGAACGGGTGCTGGTGACGCTCTTGGTTCTGGCTTTCTTAGTCAGTTAGCACAAGGTAAATCGCTAAAAGAAGCGGTTATTTATGGTAGTGCTAACTCGACGTCGGTGGTAACGAAAATCGGTGCAAAGGCTGGCATATTGTACAAAGGAACAACTCTACATGATATGCCATTGGAGGAGGCTGCTTTTTAGCATATGACTAGCGTATTAAAAACCTTATTGTCTAATGACAATCCACTATTTTCACACGATATAGCTAAGCTCGAGAGATCTTCTGGTGACCGTGGTATCGATGCAAGGCTAATTAGTGATATTAGCGTTAAAGCAACGAGTATAGTCAAGTCTCTAGGACTTGATCCACATGATACGACTGGTGCGGAATTATACGCGGCACTAAATGCAACTATGGATCAAGGTAGGTCTAACGTATTGCTTGGTGACGCTGATTGTGTTTTGGTAGATTTAGGTGATGGGCCGATATCATTTAATCCTGATGACGTACTCGAAAATAGTAATTATGGCGTACCTTATAAAAGGCGTAGTGTGTCTCATGGTCAGAATAAACTGAAAAATGAAATTGTTAGAAGATATTTGAATGTCGATAGAGCTAATAATGACATGGTCTATCACTTAGCTCAGGAGATGGGACTTATTAGCGAAAACGGTGATATTATTGTCGATAAAGACAATGCTAGCGATAGCAATGAATTGCTTAGAAATGACAAAGTACTAGTGGTTGGTGATATAATTAGTGGTCTTTATGTATACGTAGATCATAATAAGGCAAGGGTCGATATCGATACCGATGGAGGAGCTAGACTGAGCTTCCCATATGGATTAGAAACGCCATATAAGCAAGGTACGACGCTTCATTGTATAGGTAGCGGTGCAAATAGCGCGATTGCTATGTCTAGAATGGGCATTAATGTTGGAATTATGTCTTTTGTTGGTGATGATATACCTGGTAAATCCGCTTTAAATTATTTACCAAAGGAAAATGTAGAGACCACTCTCATAGGTGTACAAAAGGGTATAAAGTCACATCAGCACTACATTGTTTGTTATGATGCTGATCATATAACTTTTTCAGGCTATGAAGATTATACATACAAGTGGACATCCCCAAATTATATTCCAGATTATATTTATCTAACGGACATTAGTGAAAACTCTTGGCAGCTGCATTTGGATTTAATCGATTATTTAGATAAAAATCCCAGTGTTAAGCTAGCATTTAGACCGGGAGTGTTCCATATAAATTGTGGAATTGAAAGAATGAAAAAAATTTATGAAAAAACTGATATCCTATGCCTTAATAGAGATAACGCTTCATTGCTTGTATCTAGCGGTCGAGATACCATACTATCATTAATGAAAAAAATTTATGCATTCGGCCCTAAAATAATTGTTATTACAGATGGTGTTAATGGTTCTTATGCGTTTGATGGTACCAGACTTATAAAAATACCAAACTATCCTAATCAAGATAAGCCATATGACCGAACGGGGGCTGGTGATTGTTTTGCTTCGACGTTTATAGCCTCTTTGATATACGGCGAGACAATTGAATCTGCCGCTAAATTGGCATCTATAAATAGTATGAGTGTTACTCAAAAAATGGGTCCTCAAGCAGGCCTGTTATCTTACAGAAAGATTAAGGAGCTTCTTAATAGTGCACCTGAATGGTATCATGGAAGAATAGTAGGAGAATAGATGAAATATCAGATTTGTGTTTCTGGCGCCGCTGATGGCGATACTGTTGGTCAGTCGCATCAACTTGCATATGAATTAGGTAAGGCAATAACTTCAAGAGGAAAAACACTATTAACAGGTGCAACTACTGGTTTGCCTCATTTCGCGGCACTTGGTGGCATGAGTGTTAAAACTTTAAGGGGTATATCGGTAGGATTTTCACCAGCTAAGTCATACGAAGAGCATATGCAGTTTTATAAATTACCGATTGATGAATTTGATTATGTTAATTTTACTGGTTTAGGCTATGTAGGCCGTGATGTTTATCTAGTGCAGAGCAGCGATGCTATTATAACGGTTGGCGGTAGAATGGGCAGTCTACACGAGTTTTCAACTGCAGTTGAAGCGGGAAAAATTTGTGGTGTGCTTGTTGACAGTGGTGGTCTAGCTGATTTTATACCTAAGATCGTGAAGGATCTGGAAATTCCACCATTGACGGAACTAATATATGACAGTAATCCAGATATTCTAGTTGAAAAGGTTATCAGTGCTCTAAATAAGCGCTACGAAAAAAGTCGTATTAGACATAATAGATAGAACTAGACCAAAGCTATTTTTATATCTATACTTATTGATGTGGAAAATAAGTTTTTGTTAAAGAGTCCTTTCAAACCGACTGGCGATCAGCCTAGTGCGATTAATGCTTTAACAAACGGTCTCATAGCCGGCAATAGAGAACAAACATTGCTTGGCGTAACAGGTAGTGGCAAAACTTTTACCATGGCTTCTGTGATAGAAAAAATTCAAAAACCAACACTAGTTTTAGCTCATAATAAGACGCTTGCAGCGCAGCTTTTTAGTGAATTTAAGCAATTTTTCCCAGAGAATGAAGTTCACTATTTTGTTAGTTATTTTGATTATTACCAGCCGGAAGCGTATATAGCAAGCAGTGATACTTATATTGAAAAAGATAGTCGAATTAATGATGAGATAGATAAGTTAAGACATGCAGCTACGGTAGCGCTACTTACGCATAAGGACGTTATAATTGTAGCTAGCGTTAGTTGTATATATGGAATTGGCTCGCCAGACGATTATGCAGGAATGTCTGTAACATTAGCAAAAGGTGAAAAAAGAGACCAATCGAAAATTTTACGATGGCTTACCGACATACAATACCAAAGAAATGATATCGATTTTCATAGATCAACTTTTCGAGTTAAGGGCGATGTAGTTGATGTTTTTCCATCCAATGGGGATTTAGCTTATAGAATAGAATTTTTTGGCGATGAAATTGAAAGAATATTAAAAATTGATCCTTTAACTGGAGAGATACTTGATGAGCCTTTACAGATTACTGTTTTTCCGAGTAGTCACTATGTAACACCAAAAGAAAAAATAGATAGAGCTATTGTTGGCATCAAAGCAGAATCCGACGAAAGACTTAAGTGGTTCAAAAAAAATAATAAATTACTTGAAGCACAACGGTTAGAGCAAAGAACGGGCTATGATATTGAAATGCTTGAACAAACTGGTTTTGTAAAGGGTATAGAAAATTACAGCAGATATCTAACGAATCGTGAGCCAGGTGAACAACCAGCTACTCTTATTGATTATTTTCCAGATGATTGGTTGTTGTTTGTTGATGAAAGTCATATGACGCTACCGCAAGTCCGTGGTATGTATCATGGTGATCGTGCTCGTAAGCAAAATCTTGTCGATTATGGTTTTAGACTACCAAGCGCTCTTGATAATAGACCATTAACATTTGATGAATTTAAACAACATATTAATAAAGCAATTTATGTTTCTGCAACGCCTGGTGACTATGAAATGGCTGAGAGTAAACAAATCGTTGAGCAAGTGATACGTCCAACTGGATTGCTTGACCCTAAAATTATAGTTAGAAAAACGGAAAATCAAATTGATGATTTAATTAGTGAAATCCAAATTAGGACAAAAAAAGATCAGAGGGTGTTGGTAACAACTCTGACGAAGAGGATGGCAGAGGATTTATCCCAGTTTTTGATTGAATCAAACATAAAAACAGCGTACATACATAGTGATATTGACACCTTAGAAAGGAGCGACATACTGAGAGATCTAAGATATGGAAAATATGATGTACTAGTAGGCATTAATCTTCTTAGAGAAGGTATCGATTTGCCAGAAGTCAGCTTGGTCGCTATTATTGATGCTGATAAAGAGGGATTTCTAAGAAGCGAGAGCGCTCTAGTCCAGACTGTGGGAAGAGCGGCCAGGCATGTTGATGGAACTGTTATCATGTATGCCGATAACATGACTCGTTCTATGAAAGCAGCTATAGATGAGACTAACAGAAGAAGACTAATACAAGAAGAATACAATAAGGTACATGGAATTACTCCAAAGAGTATAAAAAAGGATATTGACCAAGGACTTAGGTCGATTATTCCTAAGAGCGATGAAGAAAATGATGCGATGAAGCATTTGAATAAAATACCGAAAGGCGAATATCCGCATTTGCTTGATGAACTAACTGCTCAGATGGATATGGCAAGTTCTAGCTTGGAATTCGAAAAAGCAGCTGAGTTACGAGACCTGATAAATGAGATAAAAAACCGAAAATAGCTTATGCTGAACTTGTTTATGTAAAAATGTAAGCGTAAAATTTATAGTAGATAAAATATGTGGAGGATGTAGTTCAAAATGAAATTTAATGATGGATTTTTAAATAATTCAGATAATCAACAAGGCACTTATCATGGTAGTAATCTATCTGATCAGCCGTTAAATAATACTGTGGCCACCCCAGCCCCAACTGCTAAACCAGCTGTTCCTAATACAGACAAACCAAGTAAGAGGCCTAACCCAGTAGCTAAGTTTCTTATGAAGCTATTTCATTCTATA
>Ga0224525_1000334_pt1 | contig 22468 bp, 21 predicted proteins | sample CFST100metaG_FD_179874 | JGI IMG/M metagenome (GOLD analysis project Ga0224525, IMG submission 179874) | Peat soil microbial communities from Stordalen Mire, Sweden - C.F.S.T100 | ecosystem: Environmental > Terrestrial > Soil > Wetlands > Peat | place: Sweden: Norrbotten County, Stordalen Mire...
GGCGACCTCCCGGCGCTCGAAAAGCAGCTCGACGCCTACAAATTCCTTTGATCCTTTATTTCAAAAACGTATCGAGGCCGGCCGGAACGACGGTCTCTTCTTGGATATGGGAGCTGATCAATTCGGCCAATTGCTTGGCCATGACGGCGGAAGAGCGCGAGGAGGCATAGAGATCCGCCACGTCTTTGAGGGTGAAGTCGCTGGCGAAGAAGGTCATGAGATGCTTCTTGGCCCGCTCGTTGAGAAGCGGCATTACGATCTGGTCCCGCACGTAATCGGATTTGTATTCGCTCCCGAAATCGTCGATCACGAGAAGCGGGCAGGATTCAAGGAGCCCCATCGTCTGGTCAAAGACCGGCTTGTTTGATATCGCGAGCCCTTTGAGCTCGTCGAAGCGCTTATTGGCGTTCATGAAGGCCACGAGGTTGCCCCCCAACGCGAAATCATTGGAAAAGGCGGCCAGAAAATAGCTTTTCCCGGTCCCCTGCTTCCCCGTGAGATAAACCCACGGATGGGCTTGGTCTTTGAGGGCCGAAAAGAGAGCGTTCTTGACGGCAGAGGCCCGCTCATTGCGGAAGGAGCGGAGGCTGAGGGTGAGCCATTCCTCCGGGAAATCCCGATAAACATAAGAGCCCAGGAGCTTGTCTTTCTTTAGGGCCAAAACGCAGGGCCCCATCGTTTCGCCCAGCTTCCCCGAATCGAGGATCGTGAGGCCCATCGCCATCCGCGGAGAGGGAGCCAAACAAGCCTCCAGCCCCGGGCACTTCAGGCAGTAATCCTTGCTGTCCTTGTAGGCGGACAGAAGGGAGACGTAATTTTGGATCTCCGCCTCGGAGATATTGAGTTTCTGGAGTTCCGCCATAAGCGTGGGATCCCTTTCGATGGCGGACAAAAGCGAGGAGCCGTCGGGCTTCTTTTTGACGAATTTATCCACAACGTCTTTGGCTTCGATCATTTTTTCGCCCTGATTCTTTCACTATACTCGTCCATGACGCGATCGTATTCCTCGTCTGAGGTCTCCAACGCCGGCTCTTCCTTTTTGGGAGAAGCTCCCTCCGGGGCTTTCCCTTCCGCCAAGGCGGGAGCGGCCTCGTCCTCTTTCTTGGGCTTATGATAGCTCGTGGTCTTGCCTAAATAATTGAGGGCGTCGAGGGCCGTCGAGGAGCCTTGGCGGACCAGGGAGCCCGCGAGTTTCTGGGCGTAGGCGGAGGACAAGACGTTGTCTTTGATTTTGAGGATGTAGAAGACGAGGGCGTTGCAGGCCGGGGCGGGCAGCCCCATCTCCCCCACCAAGGTATTGAGGAGATCCAGATCGCTTCTGGCGGGCTTGTTGCCTTTTTGAAGGGCGGTCAAAAACTCCACCGGGGTCATCTCGTCCATCTTCCGGAGCATTGAGGCCAAAGGGGTGCCCCCGTGGGCTTCGCTCGAGGCGGCGGGAGCCGTCTTCTTGTCGTAGGTGAAGCGGAGGTTTTCCTGGGCCAGGGAGGCGAGGGCGGCGAAATCCACGCGGGAGCCGAAGGGCTTGGCGTAGCCAAAGGATTCCACGACGAAATCCGCCATGGCGGCCTCGTCGTAGGAATAGAGGGCGGAGAGCCGCGCGACTTTCACGAGCTCCTCTTTGGAAAGGGAGGCCTCGCCGAGGCGATCGTCCTTCTCTTTCAGGGCGGCGAAGAAATGGTTCTTGTCAAAACCCGTGGCGATGGGCGCGAAGGCCCGGCCCCCGGTTTTTAGGGCAGCTTCGTTATAAAGCGGCGAATCGAAGTCCGGGGCGAAGTAATCCGTGAACTTCTCGCTGACGTTGTCGTAGCCTTCCGGGAGCGGCAATAAGGCAAAGCGCTTGGCGATGGCCTGGCATTCGTTCAGGCTCAGATAGCGCCGGAGGGTCCCGGCGAAGAGGGCGTTATCGAAAAACTCCTTGGGGTTCTTGGGGGCGTAGAGGCAATAGACGAAATAGGCGCATTTCTCGGTCTTCTGGCGGTAGGAGACGACGAGGCCGATCGCTTCGAGGGGGCGGAGGGCCTGGCCGAACTCCCCGGAGGAGAGTTGCAGCTTCTTGAAGAAAGCCTCGTGGGAGAAGCTCTCGCCTTCCCCAAGGCGCAGAAAAGACGAGAAGAGGGCCACCGCTTTGAGGCCCACGATCGGGGCGTAGTAGGCGTGGAGGTAGTCTTCGTCGTCGGAGGAGAAGCGGCTTTCGCGCCGCACCTCGAATAAGTCGCTGGGGCTCACGTCTTCCATCATGAAAGTATCTTATCATCTTCATTTCATCTAATCCAGTTTTGTTTCGATGGCCGCTTGCGTTTCGTCCGCTTTTCCACATCGAGGCCCAAACCGAAAAGGGCTTTTCCCCGCCGCTTTCGGAGCTTATCCACCGCTCCCAGGGCTTTTTCCACAAGCGTCTTTTCTCCCATCGGAAAAGCGGAAAAATCCATCGTCTTATCCTTTTGAAGGATAAACGATTGTCCTATAATGTTTCCGAATCAGCGAGGTATAACACCATGATCCATCGAATTGGAATACTCACCTCCGGCGGCGATTCCCCTGGCATGAACTGCGCGATCCGCGCGGTCGTCCGGGCGGGCATGAGCTACGGGCTGGAGGTTTACGGCATCTACGACGGCTATCGGGGCATGGTCGAGGGCGAGATCCAGCTCATGGATCATAAGTCCGTCTCCGACATCGTGAACCGGGGCGGCACGGTTCTTAGGACCGCGCGCCTTCCGGAGTTCAAGGAAGTCGCGACCCGCGAGAAAGCGGTCGCCAACCTCAAGAAATTCGGGATCGAGGCCGTGATCGTGATCGGGGGGGACGGCTCCTATATGGGGGCCAAGAAACTCACCGAGATGGGGATCAACTGCGTCGGCCTCCCCGGCACCATCGACAACGACATCGCCTCGACCGATTACACGATCGGCTTCGATACCTGCCTCAATACCATCGTCGATTGCGTCGACAAGATCCGGGACACGACCGAATCCCACTCCCGCTGCTCGATCATCGAGGTCATGGGCAATCACTGCGGCGACCTGGCCTTATTCGCAGGGCTCGCGGAAGGGGCGGAGATGATCCTCACCCCCGACCACCCGATCCCGGAGCCCGAGATCATGGCGACCCTCAAGACCATGCACGACTCCGACGTCAATAAGCGCGCCATCGTCATCGTTTCCGAGAAGCTCTACCCCGATATCCATGACTTCGCGCGGCGCGTCCAGGAAGAGACCGGCTTCGATACCCGGGCCGACGTCCTGGGCCACGTCCAGCGCGGGGGCTCCCCGAGCGCCTTCGACCGCATCTTGGCGGCCCGGATGGGCACGTACGCCGTCGATTGCCTTCTCGAGGGCAAAGGCGGCATCTGCATCGGGATGGTGAACAACAAGATCGTGGACTACGATATCTACGAAGCCCTGCAGCTCCCGCGCGACAAGCACCTCAGCATGCTCCGCCTCATCGACATCCTCAAATAGAAAGAAGGGTCCCGCCATGGAACTATTCATCGACAAGAAGACGAAGATCATCTGCACGATCGGCCCCGCCTCCGACAAGGCGGAGATGGTCTATAAGCTCTATCAGGCCGGCATGAACGTCATGAGGGTCAATTTCTCCCATGGCACTCATGAGGAGAATCTGGCCAAGTTCCAGATCGCCCGCGATTTCGAGAAGAAATACGGCATTTACATCCCGGTGGCCCTCGACACCAAGGGCCCGGAGATCCGCACCGGCATGATGAGCAATGGCAACGTCCCGGTCAAAAAGGGCCAAGTCATGCGCATCACCAACAAGCCGATGGTGGGCACCGCCGAGAAGTTCTTCTGCACCTACCTCGGCCTTTATGACGACATCAAGATCGGGGACATGATCCTGATCGACGACGGCAACCTCGAGATGAGGGTGACCGCCAAAGACGCCAAGAAGCACGAAATCGTGGTTCAGGCCCTGAACGACCACTACATCAAAGACCAGAAGGGCATGAACGTCCCGGAGACCAATCTCTCGATGCCTTACATCTCCGACGTCGACCGGAGCGACATCGCGTTCGGCTGCGAGCATGACGTGGATGCGATTTTCGCCTCCTTCGTCCGCCGCCCCAGCGATATCACCGATCTCAAGAAGCTGATCGCCGAATTCGGCAAGCCAGACATCCCGGTCTTCGCCAAGATCGAAAACCCCGAAGGCGTCAAAACCATCGATGGCATCGTCCAGGTGGCGGATGGCATCATGGTGGCCCGCGGGGACCTCGGCGACGAGATCCCGCCGGAGCAGGTGCCGCTCGTGCAGCGCCGTTTGATCCACCTCTGCCGCGTTCTGGGGAAGCCCGTCATCACGGCCACCCAGATGCTCGATTCGATGCAAGAGCACCCACGGCCCACCCGGGCCGAGGTCTCCGACGTCGCCACCGCCATCAACGAATCCAGCGACTGCGTGATGCTCTCGGGCGAATCCGCCTCGGGCTTATACCCCGTGGAATCGGTCAAGATGCAAGCCGCCATCGCGAGGACCATGGAGCAAGAGCTCCCCTATGAGCAATTGGCCCACGAGGCCTTCGATACCTCGGAGCGGACGGTCAATGACGCGATCGCCAATAGCATCGCCAACACGGCCCTGCTCATCGGCGCCAAGCTAATCTTCAACTTCACGGAGACGGGCAATAGCACCAAGCGGATCTCTAAGGCCCGCCCTTGCTGCCCCATCATCTCCATCACCAATAACCTCAAGACCTGCCGCGACGGGGCCTGGATGTGGGGCGTCTATAGCGTCCTCATCAAGACCTCGATGCCGGATTTCATCGAAGAGATGGAAGTCCTGGCCCTCAAACTCGCCCGCGATCTGGGCGTGGAATCGGGCTCTCCCATCATCATCGCCGGCGGCACCCCCACGGGGGCGGGCAAGACGAACTTCATCCGCATCGTCGACGTCAACGCGATCAAGGATCTCGACTGAATGAGCAAGATCGTGGCGCTCGACATCGGGGGGACCAACACCCGGGTGGCCCTCATCAACGAGAAATACGAGATCGAGTCGGTGCGGATCGAGCCGACGGTGGTCGGCAACACCGAGCTCTTTCTGGCCAACGTCAAAAAGACCATCGAGGAGAGCATCCCCGATTGGAGCGAGGTTTCCTCGCTGGCCACCGGCGTGCCGGGGCGGGTCCGCTACGACGGCTTCATCTACGCCCTCCCGAACATCCACATCGAAAACATCCCGCTGGCCGACTATCTGGCCAAGACTTTCCTGAAGCCCGCCTACGTCATCAACGACGCCGAAGTGGCGGCTTTGGCCGAAAGCAACGTCGGGCCCTTGAAGGCCGCCAAATCGCTTTATTTCGTGACCCTCTCCACCGGCGTCGGCGGGGCCCTCACGGTCGGAGGCGAGCTCCGCAACTCCTCCTATGAGGCGGGCCACACCATGACCGCCTATCACGGGGAGATCCACGAATTCGAGCACATGGCCTCGGGGGTCGGGATCTGCCGCCTCGCCTACATGAACGGGCTGCAGGTCGTGGACGCCAAGGAATTCTTCGCCCTCGTCAGAAACGGCAACGTCCAGGCCCAGAACGTCTATCGCGACTGGGTCAAGATGGTCGCCGAATGGCTGGAGATGATCGGCTACGCCTTCGAGCCCGAGGTCTTCGCCTTGACCGGCGGGGTCATGAAGAGCAGCGACGTCTTCTTCAAGGATCTCAAGATGGCCGCCCCCCACTGCCGGCTCGAGCTCTGCGGCTGCGGGCAGGAGGCCGGCCTCATCGGCGCGGCCGTCCTCGGTTTTCAGAAAAGCCGCTGAAGCCTCGATCCGTCGGCCCCTCCCTTCCGAGGGGCTTTTTCTTTTGGGGGATCCCGCAAAGCGCAATGAGAGCCCCTCAGCCCCCTTGCTCCTTTCTTCTTGGCACAATCTATCCTAAAATGAGTCGTTTGATGGAGGGTTCGCCTTCCACCCCGATTAAGGAGAGAGCACTATGGCAGGAATCGTCATCGTGAGCGCGAATGGCTTATCCAAGCGCTACCCGGGATGCCTGGCCCTCGACAACGTCACCTTCGCGGTCGAAAAGGGCGAGATCGTCGGGCTGGTCGGGAAAAACGGAGCGGGCAAGACCACGCTCATCCGCGTGCTGACGGGCGTGGTCGAGCCGACCTCGGGGACCTATTCCCTCTTCGGCATCAGCGACCCCAAGAAGCTCGTGCCCCTAAGGAAACGGATCGCCGCCATGGTCGAGACCCCGGCTTTGTATGAGAACATGACCCCGCATCAGAACATGATGACCCGCTGCCTTTTGATGGAGACCCCGAATCCCGAGAAATCGGGCTATATCCAGAGAATTTTGGATTTCGTCGGGCTTTCGGGCTCTTATAACGACCGCCGCAAGATCAAGAACTATTCGCTGGGGATGCGCCAGCGCCTCGGCATCGCGATGGCGATGGTGGGCGATCCCGAGCTCATGATCCTCGACGAGCCCACGAATGGGCTCGACCCGGAAGGCATCAAGCAGATCCGGGAGCTTTTGTTGAAACTCAACCATGAGCGAGGCGTGACGATCCTCATCTCGAGCCACATCCTCTCGGAGCTCGAGAAGTTCGCCACCTCCTATCTCTTCGTCGACCATGGCAAGCTTCTGAGGCAAATCTCGGCCGAAGACCTCGAAAAGCAAGCCCGCAAGTCGCTTTCGCTCAAGACGAGCGACAACGCCAAAGCCTTGAGCCTCCTGCTTGCCAAAGGCCTCGCCGCTTCTTTGAGCGGGGACACCCTCCTCATCGTGAACCTCAAAGATCCGACGATCGCGCTCAATGCCTTATCGGAGGCTCAGATCAGCCTTCTCGACATGAAGGTCGCGGATAACGGTTTGGAAGACTTCTACGTCAATCTCGTCGGGGGGAGGGCCATTCTATGAAATCGCTACTCAAAATGTATTTGTATCGCCTCGTCCACAGCGTCCTTTTCTGGGTTTGCATCGGCTTAGCGGTGGCCACGCCCCTTCTCTTCGTTTCGATTTACGCCGAGATGAACGCCAAATACGGAACCACGATTTCCATCGCCTCAACACTCCTTAGCAGCATCATGGGAATGGATTTCCTAAGCTGGCCGCTCATCCTGGGGCCGGCTTTCATCTCCTTCTTCTATGCTCTCGAATGGAAAGACGGGACCTTCCGAAACCAGCTCTTGGCCGGGAAAAGCCGCACCGAGATATATCTATCGAGCCAAATCATCGGACTTTTGATCTCCCTGGCGGTTTTCGTGGTGTTTTTCTTCGCCACGCTGCTCCTTGGGCTGGTTTATCGGATGCCTTTCTTACTCCCGAGCGAAAACGCCGGAGATTTCTGCGTCTCCTTCGCCATGATGATCTTTTTAGGTCTGTTCGTCACTGTCGTCGCCACGAGTTTTGCCTTCATCGTCCATAACGCCTGGGGGGCCTTTGGCTGTCTGATCGGCTTCTCGTTTCTTTTGGAGATGATCATGCTCCTCATCAGCCTTCTCGAGTTCTACAACGTCGACAATTACTATATCCTCAAAGAGTGGATTTACACCTACCAGATCTCACGGTTCGAGTCTCTCGCGTTCGATGCGACCGAAAACCTCGAGGGAATCGAAGCCACAGGGCGAACCATTCCCCTTATCCTCAAGACCCTGGCTTCTTCTCTCCTCGGCGGAGGGGGCCTCGGTTTCTTGGGTTGGCTTTCCTTCACCAAGCGCGACCTCAAATAACGATCGAAAATCAAAAGTCCGGGCCGTCGAAACGCGAGTCGGCTTTTGGAAAGGGCTTTGGGAAGAGGCCGGGATGGGGCGGCGTCCCTTGACTTTAGGCCAACCCGTTCTAGAATGTCTCTAGCGTTGAAGGAGACATGCTCAAAGGCCGATAGGCCTATGGAGTACCACTCCCGAGCCCCCGATGACAAATCGGGCGCAGCCTCGCCGCGTTAAGGCAAGGAAAGAGCACTCGCGAGAGTGAAGCAAGGTGGTACCGCGCGGAAGCGTCCTTACTGAAGAAATAAGGGCGTTTTATTTTTCGCCCGGGAAGGCTGATTCATGAAAGTCATCTATGAAGGCAAAGCCGTCGAACTGGAGGCCAAGGCCACCGGCTTCGCCGCCGCCAAAGCGCTCGACTCCGCCAATAAGAGCAAAGACATCGCCTATAAGGTCGACGATAAAATTTATGATATGCGCTCGGAAATCCCTGAAGGATCCGTTCTTTCTTTCGTCTTCGAGGATTCCCCGGAAGGGTTCGAGATCCTCAACCATTCGACCTCGCACCTCATGGCCCAGGCTTTGACCCACCTCTATCCGGGGATCAAATTCGGCTTTGGGCCGGCGATTGAAGAAGGCTATTACTATGACGTCGACCTCGGGCCCGGCGTGACGATCACCGAAGCCGATTTCCCGAAGATCGAGGAGGAGATGAAGCGCCTCGCCAAGGAGAATCTGCCTTTTGTCCGGAAGGACGTCTCCGCGAAGGAAGCGGCCGCAGTCTTCAAGGCCAATCCCTATAAGCTGGCGCTCATCGAAGAGCACAAAGACGAGCAGATTTCCTTATACGAGCAAGGCGATTACGTCGATCTTTGCCGAGGGCCCCACCTTCCGAGCACCGGCTACATCAAGCATTTCAAGCTTCTGAGCGTGGCCGGGGCCTATTGGAAAGGCGACAGCGCCAATCCGCAATTGACCCGCCTCTACGGCACCTCCTGGTGGAGCGAGGAAGCCCTCCAAGAGCATCTGGCGATCCTCGAGAAGCGCAAGGCCAACGACCACCGCAAACTCGGCAAAGAGCTGGGTCTCTTCTTCATCAGCGATTATGGCCCAGGCTTTCCTTTCTTCCTGCCCAACGGCATGGTCCTCAAGAATGCCTTATTGGCCTATTGGCACGCCATCCACCGCGACCACCATTATCTGGAGGTCGAGACCCCGACGATCCTCTCCCGCGAGCTGTGGGAGACGAGCGGCCACTGGGAGCACTACAAAGAGAACATGTACACCACCAAGATCGATGGCAAGGATTTCGCCATCAAGCCGATGAACTGCCCCGGGGCCATCCTCGTCTACAAAAACGACATCCATTCCTATAAAGAGCTGCCGCTCCGCTACGCCGAGCTCGGCCACGTCCACCGCCACGAGGCCTCGGGCGCCCTCAACGGCTTATTCCGGGTCCGGGCCTTCACCCAGGACGACGCCCACATCATGGTCCGCCCCGACCAGATTGAGGACGAGGTCAAGGACATCATGTCCTTATTCGACGAGGTCTATCAGGTTTTTGGCCTGAGCTACAAGATCGTCCTTTCGACCCGCCCCGCCGACTATATCGGCACCGTCGAGTTCTGGGACAAATCCGAGGCCGCCCTCGCCAAAGCCTGCCTCGATTCCGGGCACGCCTACGAGATCAATCCGGGCGATGGCGCCTTCTATGGCCCCAAACTCGATTTCAAGCTCAAGGATTCGATGGGCCGGACTTGGCAGTGCGGAACGATCCAGCTCGACGTCAACCTCCCGCACCGCTTCGGCTGCTTTTACATCGACGCCGACGGGGCCAAAAAAGAGCCGGTCATGCTCCACCGCGTCGTCTTCGGCTCGGTTGAGCGCTTCATCGGCATCATCACCGAGAACTACGGCGGGGCCTTCCCGACCTGGCTCGCCCCGGTCCAGGTCAACATCCTGCCGGTCAACGCCGAGGCCCAAGGCGACTACGCCAAAGCGATCTACGACCGCTTGTTCCATGAGGGCATCCGGGTCGAGGAAGATGCCTCCAATGACAAGCTGGGCTACCGCCTAAGGAACTCCCAGATCCGCAAAATCCCCTTCACCCTCGTCGTCGGCGACAAGGAAAAGGAGAAAAAGGAAGTCACCTACCGCCTCTTCGGCAGCGAAGAGCAGATCACGGTGCCCTGCGAAGCGTTCGTCAAGATCCTCAAAAAGTCGATCGAGGACAAAGCCCGTTACTGAAAAGGAAAAGCCAACGCTCACGACGTTGGCTTTTTCGCCTTAATCCCAGAAAACCAGCCGATTAGGAAACGGAATTCATTTCGGGTCTTCGTAACTGCCGGGCCGGAAGATGCGCTCCGAATTCGTTTTTTCCATGGTGATCAGTTTCTTTTTCAGATCCAGGCCGCCGATATAGCCTACCAAAGAGCCGTTTTTCCCAATCACCCGGTGGCAGGGGATGATGAGCGGAATCGGATTGTGGTTGAGGGCCATGCCGACCGAGCGTTCGCCCGAGGGCTCCCCGATGCCTCCCGCCACTTCTTCGTAGGTCTTGGTGGTGCCATACGGGATCGTCAGCACGTAATTCCAGACCTTCTTCTCGAATTCGGTGCCCTCGGGCTCGAGCCGGAGATCGAAGGACCGCCGCTGTCCGAAAAAGTACTGGTTGATCTCGATGATGGCGTCGTATAAGACGGTGTTCTCTTCGTTGACGGAACCGGCGGGGTCGATCGCTCCGAACATGAGCCCGGTGATGGCGCGCTCGTTTGAAATTACGGTGACATCGCCGGCGGCGGTGTCATATACGGCATAACGCAATGGCAGCTTATCCATTTGGCTTTTCCGATTCCCCGGGTTTCGTTTCTTTCTTCTTAATATATAGCGAAAGTTTTCAAAAAAAGCAAATCGGCCCGGCCCAAAAACCAGGGAAAAGCGATTTAAAATATTTATATTAGGTAACAATTAATCTTTTATCCATCAACGTTTTTAAAGCTATGATGACAGAACGGAGGAGGCTGAAACCCCCATGTTAGAAATAAAAGGCTTGAGAATGGGGCTCAAGCGGAAGGAGTTCGTTTTCGGCGAAAGGGGCTTTCGCCGAAATCGCGGCCAAAAGCATCCGGAAAAATTCCTCGAAGGGAACTTCAGGCGGATCGGAAGAAAAAAGCGATCCGTTAAAAACCGCCTTCCTTCTTGACTCCGCGACTTAATAGGGGATAATAAGCACGTCGATAAAGTAGAAAGCAGTTCCCGCTGAACTCGCCAGACCTCCCTTCGGAAGTTGGCCAATGCTACCAAAGAATATCCCTGAGGTAACAGGTTTGGCGCGCGAATTTGCGCGCTATTTTTATCTTCACAGGAGGAACAGACTATCTCGTACTTCAATCCGAACGACCACCGTCGCCCCGACAAGCGCTACGACCCCATCAACGAGCACATCCGCTATCCGGAAGTGCTGGTGATCGGCCCGAATGGCGAGCAACTGGGAAAAATGAGCTCTAGCGCCGCCAATGAACTTGCGCTGCACTACAGCTTGGATCTCTATTGCGTCGCGCCCCAGGCCAATCCGCCGGTGTGCAAAATCCTGAATTTCGGAAAGCTCCGGTTCGAGCAGCAAAAGCAAGACCGCTTGGCTCGCAAGAACCATAAGGCTTCTGAGACGAAGGAGATTCAGCTCACCCCCGTCATCGGCGAGCACGATCTTGAGACGAAGGCCCGCAAGGCCCACGAGTTCCTGGAAGATGGGAACAAAGTGCAAGTTTCCGTGGTTTTCCGCGGAAGGCAGATGAGCCACAAGGAAGTCGGAGAAGAAGTCATGAAGAAGTTCATGAGCCTCGTAGCCGACGTCAGTATCATCGAAAAAACCCCGTATTGGGAAGACAAATGGTACAACGCCGTGCTGGGACCGAAACAGAAATAGGAGGATGAATTATGCCGAAAATGAAGTCAAGCCGAACCTTGGCCAAGCGGATCAAGATCACCGGAACCGGAAAGATCAAAGTTCACCATGCTTACATGGGGCACCTTGCCCCGAATAAGACGACCAAAGAGAAGAAGCATTTGGGACGGGCCTATTACGTCGATGAGACGGATGTCAAACGCATCAAGCAGATGATCAACTACAAGGCCAAATAAGCTAAGGAGACAAAAACACTATGGCAAGAGTTAAAGGTGGCACAATCAGCCACTCCCGTCGCAAGAAGATCTTAAAGCTAGCCAAAGGATATTTTGGTTCGAAGCATTTGCTTTGGAAGTCCGCGGATGAGCAGGTCCTTCACGCCTTGAAAGACGCTTATGTGGGCCGTCGCGATCTCAAGAGCGATTATCGCAAGCTCTGGATCCGCCGCATCAACGCCGCCTGCCGCCTCTACGACATCAGCTATTCCCGCTTTATCGATGGCCTCACCAAGGCCGGCGTTCTCAGCAAGAACGAAGGCGGCATCAACCGCAAGATGCTGAGCGAGATGGCGATCAACGACCCCGAGGCCTTCAAGCTTCTCGTCGAGACCGCGAAAAAAGCCGAGACGAAGCCGACGACTCCCGTCGCGAAGTAACCTTCCCCGATGATTGAAAAAAACATGACGTTAAACCGTCATGTTTTTTCTTTGGGCGCCAGGTCCGCGAAGACTTTTTCCTCGCCGTTAACCATCAGAATCGTCTTGACGTTCTTGACGCATTCCTCCACCATCGGAGCGTAATCCCACTTGGCCTCAAAGTATTCGCAATCCCGGATTTGGGGCTTGGTTTTGGGATTCTTGGGCGTGAAGATCGTGCAGCAATCCTCATAGGGCCGGATGGAGATGTCATAGGTTCCGATCTTTTGGGCCAGCTGAATGCTTTGCAGCTTATCGGTGACGCATAACGGCCGGATGACCGGATAGGAAGTGACCGCGTTGATGGCGATCATGGAATCCAGGGTCTGAGAGGCCACCTGCCCAATCGACTCCCCCGTGGCGATGGCCAGGCAGTGATGCTCCTTGGCCAGCTGGTCGGCGATCCGAAGCATCATCCGCCGCATGACCGTGATGCAATAAGGCTCTTCCACGTTCTTGTAAATCGCCAGCTGAAGTTCCGTGAAAGGCACGACATTCAATTTAATGTCATCCTGATAATAGCTTAGTTTTGCAAGGATATCTTTGAGTTTGACCAGGACCTGATCGGAGGTGTAAGGGGGCGCCGCAAAGTGGATGCATTCGATTCTTACGCCCCGCCGCAAAAGCAAATAGGAGGCCACCGGAGAATCGATCCCGCCCGATAGGAGCATCATGACTTTCCCGTTCATGCCCAAAGGGTAGCCCCCCGCGCCGGGGTATGAATGGGCGGAAAGGTAGCAGGCTCCTTCCCGCATTTCCACGGTCAACAAGATGTCGGGATGATGAACGTCCACGGTCAAGGAAGAATGATCCAGAATGTAATCGGCCAAGGCGCAAGAAATGTGATAGGAATCGAGCGGATACTTTTTGTCAGCTCGTTTCGTCTCGATTTTGAAGGTTTGCCCTTTTTCGCCTTTGATCAGTGATAAGGCATTCTCCGCAAGGGCCGGAAGTTCTTTCGCGGATTTGTACACCAAAGAAATCTTTTGAATGCCGGCGACTTCTTCCAATCGCTCCACCATGGGAGCGGGATCGGCCCCATTAAGCCGCACATAAGCGTGGTCCCGGTCCGACGTCACTTCCGAATCCGGGAAGTCCTTGAGGGCATGACGGAGGTTCCGCGCCAACTCCCGGATGAAATCCTTTTTGTTGTTTCCCTTGGTCGAAAGCTCCCCGTAGTGAATCATCAAATAATCAAATTTCATCGGTCGTGGGTCCTTTCAAGAATCTCCGTCAAGGTTTTAAGAAAAACGGCGGCTTCCTCAAGGGTGTTTTGGGGGCCAAACGAAAGCCGGATGGAATTGGCCGAAACTTCTTTGCTCTTGCCCATCGCCTGCAAAACATATGAAACCGGTTCTACTTTGCTGGAGCAAGCCGAGACGCTGGAGACGTAAATCCCTTCCTCCGAAAGAGCTTCGAGAACGACCGAAGCTTTTTTCTTAAGGAGCGAAAAGTTCAAGACATAAGGAATGGCGTCCTGAGGCGAATTGACCGTTATTTCAGGATTCTTTTCCAAAGCGCATCGGATTTGCCAAGATATCGCTTTAACTGTTGCTTGATGCTTGTCAAAATTCCCCAACGCCGAATGGAGAGCCACCGCTTCCGCCACGCAGGAGGGCATGTTCACCGTTCCGCCCCGAAATCCAAACTCTTGCTCGCCGCCCATGTTGACGGGCGAGAAAACGATGGCCTTCCGGTAAAGCAGAGCCCCGCATCCTTTGAGTCCCCCGAATTTATGCGCGGAGAAAGAAATCAAGTCCGCCTTCTCATAAGGGATCTTGGCCTTGCCGATTGCCTGGGTGGCGTCGATGTGCAAAAAAGCTTTGGGATAGGCCTTCGCGACCTCGCTTAAGGCTGCCACGTCGTTAACCGCTCCGACCTCGTTATTCACGGCCATGATGCTGACGAGAATCGTCTCTTTGGTCATGGCATTTTTTAGCGTCTCAGGTTCGACTTTTCCTTCGCCATTAACGGGCAAAACCACAATGTCAAAGCCAAAGGGCCGGAGTTCGTCGACGACCTTAAGGACGGAGGGATGCTCCACCGCGGAAGTGATGATTCGCTTCCCGCGGGCGGCGTAATGGAAAGCCACGCCCTTAATCGCCAGGTTGTTGCCCTCGGTGGCGCCGCTGTTGAAGAGAAGGCTGTGGGTGGACGAAAGGCCCAGATCTTTTAGGATGCTTTTGCGCGCGTCTTCCAGATACCGATCGGCCTCGTGGCCAAAGGCGTGGGTGCTGGAAGGGTTTCCGAAATGCTCGGCGTTGGCTTTCAAAAAGGCTTCCAGAGCCTCTTTTAAAGTCGGCGTGGTCGCCGCGTTATCAAAATAAATCATCCGCCCTCACTCATCCTCGCGGATGTCTTTGACCGAAGAAGAAGCCAGTTTGAAGGAATCGGCGAAATTCCCGGCGAAGAATAACGATTCGGATTGCAAAAGAGCGGAATTGACCTGGGCGGAGCCATTGCGATGGCGGTTCGCAAACACAATCTCGCCCTCGGCGGCCGCTTCGTTTTCCTTGTCTTTGGCGATATTGGCCAACACCTCGTCGCCGATGGTCTTGATCGAAGAAAGATCGGCGTTCACTTTTTTGACGTCGATCGGCAGATTCCGCAGATCGCCGTAGAGCGAGTCCAGCGTGGAAAAGAGCGAATCGAGGATGGGCTGGTATTTCTTGGTGACGGCATCCACCCCGATATCTCGGACGGCTTTTTCGGCCTCTTTTATTTTGACAAAATAATCGCCCAAAGCCTGCGAGGCGGCTTCGGAATCGACCTTGAAGGATTGCAGATATTTCTGGAATTCGTCAATCGCGGTTCCGGCTTCGGTGGCCTGATCGCGCAGGGTATGCATCTTTTCCACGAGAATCGAATAGGGCTGCTTGGTGGCGCTGTGGACGTAGGTATCCAGCGAGCGCTTGCTGGCCCCGGCCTTGTTGATGGTGTTCTGAATGCCATCGATTTTGGCTTGATCGTCGGCCCCCATGAGATAAATCTGTCGGACTTTGGGGAGGGCGTGGCAGAGGTTGATGAAATTGTTCTCGAGATCGTTTTCCTGCGAATAGATGGAATCGCATTCTTTTTCGAAAACCTCGCGGGCTTCTTTTTCTTTGTCGAAAGCCGCCGAGCATTCGTCGATTCTTTGCTGCATGGACGTCAATTCTTCGGCCACCCCGGATAAAGTCAGAGCCTGGACTTTCCCCGTCAAGGAGGCAAGCTCGTCGTTCATGCTGGTGAAATCGGCTTTGACGAGGATGTGGTTGAGCGGGAAGCCCGCTTGGGTCATTTCGTCATACTTGTTGCTCAACGAGGAAAGCTTGTCCGGGATCACGCTGGTGATCTCAAGGCAGATATTCGGGAGATCCTGAAGGACTTTCCCGATTTGGCTGACCACGGGATCGATTTGGCTGTTCAGAATGACTTTGGCATCGGCATAGCGGGCATTGTCGATATCGGCTTCGGCTTCGGTGAAGAGCCCGTCGATTTTGTGAAAAAGGACGTCGAAGGTCGAGATGATCAGCCGCAAATCGTTTTGCTTGGCATAATAATCGGCTTTGACTTTGCGGAAGTTCTCTTTCTCGTGAAGGGAAAGGTTCCGCGATTCGTCCTCTTCGAGGAATTTGTTGCGGAGGTTGGTGTCAAGGTCATCGACCTGAACCCCGAATTCCTCCACCGTCTTGCGGGCGGAAGGCAACAAAGCTTTGAGCTCCTTGAAACGTCTTTCCGAAAGGAGATCCTTGAGGCTATTGACCGCGGCCTGAGCCGAGGCGTCACTGACATCGCGGATATCCTTGAAACGCTTGGACCAATCCATGAATTGCTGGACGTAAACGAGGTTCATCGACGAGATGGTCTCAAGACGCTTGATGTATTGGCTGTCTTGGCCAAACAGCAAGCCATGCTTTTTCTCGAAGATCCCGCACACGAGACCCGCCTGTTTTTTCAGGCGGATATGGGCGAAGATCGTGAAATAGAAGAGGAAGAACAGCCCGATCAAAAGCGCGGCTCCGACAGCCATAAGAATGATGTAAGTGGGGTTTTCGAAGATGTTATCCAACATGATTTGATTCATTTCCTGAGGTCTCTAATAATATAGCACCGATGCGCGGGGGGACGCGAGAGGAAGGGCGTTTTTCCCGCATTCCCCTGAAACGGCGTGATTTCCTTGACTCCTCCTGGGCGAAAACGTATAGTATTAATCGCGTAAAAAGCTAGCAGGTTGTTACGCTTCCGTCTGACGTTCCCCAGTAGACACAAAGTAAGCCCCGGGCTAAGGGACCGAAATCACAGGAGAACACCCGGGAAGCGGGGAAAACCCTCTCGACTTTGCACCGCAAAGAAAAGGAGACATACATCATCTATGTCTAGGTACACCGGTTCGAAATGGAAGCAGTCGCGCCATCTTGGTTTCTCCGTCCTTGAAACCAACGATGAGCTCAAAAAGAGGGCTTATGGCCCGGGCCAGCATGGCCAAGATCGCAAGCGGAAGCCGTCCGAATACGGCGCCCAGCTTCTCGAAAAGCAAAAGCTGAGAGAGCTCTATGGCGTCAACGAGCGCCAGTTCCGCCGCCTCTTCCTCATCGCCAAGAAGGATAAGACCGTCACGGGCTTGGCCTTCTTCCGCATTCTGGAGAGCCGTCTCGACAACCTCGTCTATCGCATGGGCTTCGCCCGCACGAGAGCCGCGGCCCGTCAGCTCGTCAACCACGGCCACATCGTCGTGAATGGCAAGAAGACCGACATCCCGAGCTATCTTTGCAAGATCGGCGACGTGATCTCCCTCAAGGAGAAAGCCCCGCTGAAAGTCGTCAAAGAATCCTTCGATGGCAAGCCAGCTCTTCCGGCTTACGTCACCGTCAGCGCCGAGAAGTTCTCAGGCGTCTTCACCCGTCTTCCGGAGAGAAACGAGCTCCCGAAGGACATCAGCGAAGCGCAGATCATCGAATACTACAACCGCCTGCTCTAAACCGCTCTCGAAAAAGGAAAACGCGCTCTTTGCGGAGCGCGTTTTTTTCTTGGCTTTCGATGAAGGAATCGGCTTAGCTTTTGTTGGGCTTGGTGACTATGGTATAGCCCGAGAGATTCGGAAGGGTGAATTTGGCGTCATCGCCAAAGGTATAAGTGGCGCTGCCCGACAGCGTGAAGATCAAAGGATAAGTCGAATCATCTTGCCCAGCCGCCACCAGGGCGGCTTTGATCGCGGCCTTGTCCCATGACAGGTCGATGGCGACGCTACTCGAGGTGAGGGCGCCCGAGGTGAAGGACAAGACGATTTTAAACTGGCGGATCATGGTCGCTTCGAAAATGGGCTCCAGTTTTTCCACCTCTTCCAAGAGCGTATCGGCATAGCCGCTCGAAGACGAGCTATTGGAAGCCTTGATCTGTTGGATGCCAGTGGCGAAATCTCGGGCCAGCTGATAGAGATCCAGCGGGTCAGTCACAGAATAATCGATGGCGTAGCCCTTGGCGTCCTGGGAAAAGGCAAAATCGTTTTTGTTGATCCCGTAGGCGTCTTTGAGGAGCGGGGAGACAAAGGCCCCGAGCGTTTCCATCGTCGTGGTCAAGGGGAAAAGGCTTTCATAAGCCGCGAGATCGTCGCCCGTGAAAGGATAATCGCCCTTCTGAGGGAAATTCCATTCCGCCACGGAAGCGGCATCATAGCCCTGGGCAAGCCAGCCGGTTCGAAGAAGACCTCCGACATAAGCCCAGAGGAACAAATCCTCGAAACGGTAATAAAGGGCGTTGTTGGCCAGATAAAGGTCAACGGCTTCGGGTTTCTTGTTATAGGGGCTCAAGGTTCCGGTCCCCAAAGCGTCGGTATAAACCTGAGCCCCGCTGATTAAGGCCTGAGCCTGGAAATTCGAGGAATCGGCGGCCGAGGCGTGATTCATAACCGCATCGATTTTGCTCGCGGCGTAGCGGACCCCCGAGGAGGCGTCCGTCGCCGAATTGTCGGAAAGGGAAACGCCGGTGTAGGACGTCAGATCCGGATTCGTGTAAACGGCCGCTTGGCAGTCTTGGCTAAGATACGCTAAGAGAGCATGGTCGAAAACATCGAAATAGCCAAACGCCGTCTCGCCGGAGGAAGAGGCCTCGGAGCTGGTTTTCGAAGAAATTCCTTGAGGGGAAGAAGCGCTCGAAGCGCCAAAAAGAGAAGCCCCCGAGCTGGTCGCGGAGCTTCCGCAAGCGCTCAGAAGGAAGGCCGCGCCGACGAGAGGGATGAAGAAAGATCTTTTTTTCATACCGGGCACTTCTTTATCTTAACGTGAATTTCCTCCCGCGGGCGGTTTTTTCGCTGGGGAGAGACAAAAAGGGCCAAAAGATGGCTTTTCACGGGGATTTCAGCCCTACTTTAAAAACGGGCCCAAAACACCTAAAATTTAAGGTATGGAAGAACTAAACGCCATCGTCGGGGAGAATCTCACCGAATTAAGGAAAAGCCGCCATCTCACGCAGCAGGAATTGGCCGAGCGGATCGGCTATAGCGACAAGAGCCTTTCCAAGTGGGAGCTCGGAAAGGCCGTCCCCTCCGTCGATGTCTTGAAAGAGCTGGCGGATTTTTACGGGGTGACCGTGGATGCCCTCCTCACCCAGGGCGCGGCCGAAAAGAAAGCCCTCATGGCCAAGACCGCCAAAAACGATGGCAACAAAATCGTCATCACCGCGATGGCGGCTTGCTTCGTGGTGTTCACCGCCGTGGCCATCTTCGTGAATGCCCTTTTCCAAAATAAAGCCGATAACAGCTGGATCGTTTTTGTCTGGATGGTTCCCGCCGCCATGCTCATCTGCGGGTTTTTATCGCTCCGCTTTTGGGGGAGGACGTTGGCCTTTTGGATCATGTCTTCCGTTTTCGTCTGGTCGCTCTTGGGCTCCCTGGCCTTGACGATACAGATGGTCAACGGCGAGCAGATCTGGTATACCTTCATGATCGCGGTGCCGCTTCAAGTCAGCATCGTGCTCCTAGCCAAGATCAAGAAATGAAAAAAACGCCCCCGGAAGGAAATCCCGAGGGCTCTTTTTCCTTTTAGAAAACGCCGAGATAATAATTCTTTTTGCCGCGCCGAAGGATGAGGTATTTTCCGAATAGCGCATCCTTTTTCCCGTATTCCTTCGCGGGGTCTAGGGCTTTTTCGCCATTGACGGAAACGGAGTTCTGATCGATGAAAGCCCTGGCCTGGGTCTTGCTGGGGGCCGCTCCGACCGCGAGCAAAAGGTCGATCAGATTCTTGGGGCCGTCCAGTTTGACTTTGAGGGAACCCAAAAGCTCTTCGATTTCGCTTTCGGAAAGGCCGCCGACTTCCCCCGAGAACAAAACCTGGCTCATTGAAAGGGCTTCTTCGGCCGCTTTTTTCCCGTGGATTTCGCCAACGACTTCGTAGGCGAGCCTCTTCTGGGCGATGCGCTCCCCGGGTTTGGCGAAATGCTCGCGGGCGAGATCCTCGATCGCTTCATGCGACAGGAAAGTGAAAACCTTGAGATATTTGACCGCATCGTCGTCGCTGGTGTTGATGAAATACTGATAGAGCTGATAAGGAGAGGTGAGCTTCGGGTCGAGGAAGAGAGCCCCTTGCTCCGATTTCCCGAATTTCTTGCCATCCGCGCGGGTGATGAGATGCGCGGTCATGACCTCGCATTCGGCGGCGTCGCCTTCGAGTTTCCGGATGAGTTCCATCCCCGAGGTGAGATTGCCCCACTGGTCGTTCCCGCCGATTTGGATCCGGCAGCCATAGGTTTGATTGAGATGGTAGAAATCGATGGCCTGCAGAATCTGATAGGAGAACTCGGTGAACGAGATCCCTGCCTCGAGGCGCGAGGAGACGATCTCTTTGCTCAGCATGTAATTGATCGGGAAGTATTTGCCATAGTCCCGGAGGAAATCAAGGGTCTCCAGATGGCCCAGCCAATCGTAGTTATTGACGATGATCCCTTTCTTAGGATCCGATAAATCCAAGAAGCGCTCGAGCTGGGCTTTGATGAGGGCGGTGTTGGCCGCCAGGGTCTCTTTGGTCTGGAGATTCCGCTCTTTGCTCTTGCCCGAAGGATCGCCCACCATCCCGGTGGCGCCCCCGACCACGGCGATGATCCGGTGGCCCGCCTTCTGGAGGCGCACGAGAATCGAGATCATGACGAAATTGCCGATATGCATCGAGCTGGCCGAAGGATCGAAACCGCAATAGATCGTCGTCGGAACGCTTAAAAGCTTCCGCACGGCCTCCTCGCTCGAATACTGTTCGATGAGTCCGCGGTAATTGAGGTCGTCGATGATGTTGTCCATAATCCATCTCCTACAAGGCGATATTTTACCCTAAATCCTGAGGGAAAGGACGGAAAAAGGGAGAATTCCGGCCGCGGCCAATAAAATATTATTTGATGTGCTTGAGCTTTTTGACGAAAGCCAGCTTTTTTTCGGTGTACGGAGGGTACTTCAGCCTCAACTCATGGCGGCCTTTCACGAGCACGCTCTTCTCGTGGGAGAAGGTCGTGAAGGAGGCGCGGCCATGATAACGCCCCATGCCGCTCCGCCCGACCCCGCCGAAGGGCATGGCGTCGCTCGTCATATGCATGATGGTGTCGTTGACGCAGCCCCCGCCGAAGGGGGACAGCGCCATGACTTTTTTGGCCTTGGCGCGGTTCTTGGAGAAATAGTAGAAAGCCAAGGGTTTTTCCTGGCGGTTGATCGTTTCCAGGGCCGAGCCCAGGTCGCTGAACGTCAGGATCGGCATGATCGGACCGAAAATCTCCTCTTTCATGCAGGGATCGTCCCAGCTCACGGGGTCCAGGATCGTCGGCTCCAGCGCCAGGCCTTCGACTTTCCCGCCCCAGATGATTTTGCCTTTTTCGAGAAAGGAGGTGACCTTCGCCAGATGCTTCTCGTTGATGATGTGCGGGAAATCGGGAGACAGTTTTCCGTCCACGTAATAAAACGCCTGGACGTCGCGGAGAACGGCTTCCACGAATTGGTCGTGGACCTTTTCGTGGACATAAACGTAATCGGGGGCCACGCAGGTCATCCCGGCGTTCAGGAATTTGCCCCAGACGATGCGGCGGGCCGCGATTTCGAGGTCCGCGTCCTCATCGACGATGCAGGGCGATTTCCCGCCGAGCTCAAGCGAAACCGGGGTCAGATGGACGGCGGCTTTTTCGAGCACCACGCGCCCCACCGTGGCGCCCCCGGTGAAGAAAATGTAATCGAAGCGCTGATCCAAGAGGGCCTGGTTCTCCTCCCTCCCGCCGAGGACGACCGAAACGAGGGCCGGGTTGCCGAATTCCTCAAACATCGCGGCGATCGTCTGGGAGACGTGGGCGGCATAGCTGGCGGGCTTGATGAGGCAGCAGTTCCCGGCCGCCAAAGCCCCCATGAGCGGCTCCAAAGCCAGCTGGAACGGATAGTTCCAGGGCGCCATCACCAGCACCACGCCATAAGGCTCTTGGAGGAGATAACCCTTGGACGGGAAATTGAAGAGGGAGGTTTTCACGCGATGGGGTTTCGCGAAGGCCCGAAGATGCTTGAGCTGATAATCGCATTCCGACAGAACGAGGAAAAACTCGGTCGTCAGAACATCGAATTCGCCCTTGTTGTAATCGGCTTTGAAAGCCGCGTTGAAGCGCTCCCGATACTGGAGGAGCAGTTCCTTGATTTTCCGGAGGTTCTTTTTCCTCTCCTCAAGCGGAAGGGTCGCCCCAGAGTCGAAATAAGAACGCATCGCGTCGACGGTTTTGACGATATCCATAAGTGCCTCTGCCCCTTTATTGTAGGGCTTTTGAGGGCAAATGAAAGCCCAAGGCCGGCCCCAGAAGAGGAAAAAAGCCAACGCCGCAGAAAAAAGCCGCGCTCGGACAAATCCGAGGCGCGGCTTCGCTTGGCGCTAATCGACGAGCGGATCAGTACATCCCGCCCATGTCGCCGCCGCCCATCGCCGGGGCCGCGGGCTTCTCTTCCTTGATCTCGGTCACGGCCGCCTCGGTCGTGACGAAGATGGCGGAAATGCTCGAGGCGTTCAATACGGCAATGCGCGCGACTTTGGTCGGATCGACGATGCCGGCCTTGAACATGTCGCCCCAGACGCCGGTCTCGGCATCAAAGCCGAAATTGACCTTCTGCAGCTTCTGTTTCTCCGCGATTTCCTCGGCGTCATAGCCGGCGTTGTCGGCGATCTGACGGAGCGGATCGAAGAGGGAATCCATGACGGCATTGATGCCCTTCTGGA